>ULSG01040421.1_pt1 | contig 9402 bp, 8 predicted proteins | sample 1956191 | NCBI WGS metagenome assembly ULSG01 (sample SAMEA4835703, study PRJEB28245) | human gut metagenome | biome: gut microbiome; material: fecal sample | place: Denmark | collected 2008 | reverse complement strand
TTTATCCTAATTGACTGATAATACATGATTATCCATCAGTTATAGTTCATTTAAATCCTGTTATACAAACAATGACAACATTCCTTCCAAGAATGAAACAAAGAAAACAAAAGAATGAATAAGTATATGAATAAAAAGAACTGCCAGAAAAGCAATACTGCCAATTCTAACAGTCCTTTTTATCTTTTACCCCACCCTGAAATCCTTCCTCGGATGCTTGTTCATCAGAATCTCCCGCTGCTTTGCTGTGGAAACATGGGTGTAGATTTCCGTGATGTGGATGGAACTGTGACCAAGCATTTCCTGGATGTAGCGGATATCCACATCGGCTTCTAAGAGGCTGGTGGCGAAGGTGTGGCGGAACATGTGCGGAGTAATGTGCATATCAATGGAAGCAAGGCTGCAGTATTTCCGGATGGTTCGGCGGACGTACTGGTCGGAGAGCGGACGTCCTGCCTGGTTGACGAAGAAGCGGTTGGTACGCTTAATATCAGGAAGGTAACATTTCCGGTATTCCAGCAGGGTATGGACAACATCGTCATTGCCAATCTGGAGGAGCCGCTCTTTGGAACCTTTGCCGAAGATAAGCAGAGTCCGGTTGGAAAGGTTGATGTCATCCGGTGTGATGGAGCACAGCTCAGAGATTCGGATACCGGTGGCGAAGAGCAGCTCGATAACAGCAGCATCCCGGAGAGCATTTTTACGCTGGAAATCGGTAGCGGCGTGGGCGTACTGGTGATAGATAGAAGATAAAAGCAGTTCAATCGTAGGAAGCGGGATGGTTTTGGGCAGAATCACTGGTTCCCGGAATTTGATATGCAATTTGTTAAAAGGGTTGGAGACAATGCGGTCGCGGTAGTCGAGGTAGTGGAAAAAGGCTTTGAGGGAGGCAAGCTTTCGTTTCACAGTTTTCGGTTTGAATTGTTCATGAAGGGTGGCAACATAGGACTCTAATATAGCAGGAGAGATGTCAGATATACTGGAAGCAGAAGGAAAAGCAGCCGCAAGGCTGGTACCAAACTGTGTAAGGTCGATGCGGTATGCTTTTAAGGTTTTACCATCAAGGCGTTTCTGGGTGCGGCAGTAGGTTAAATACTGGTTCATTTCAACGTTAAAATCATGCATAATAAATACTCCTTTGTATGTGGCAGGAGGCTGTCCTGCCTGAATATAGATATAAGAGTATATCATAGAAAAATTTTTTATAAAAATTTCCAACTTCATATTGACAAGTTGATATCCTAAGCGTATTATGAACATATGAACAAATGCTCATATGTTAAAACGACCTGGAGGTGAGAAGATGGCAATGAACGATGTAGAATGCTGCGAAGAAAACTGCATTCATGCAGAGCTTCTTAAGAAGGCACGGGAGAAGATGCCGGATGAAGATGAATTATATGATCTGGCAGAGCTTTTTAAAGTATTTGGTGATTCTACCAGAATCCGGATCCTGTTTGTATTATTTGGCTCGGAAGTATGTGTGTGTGATCTGGCAGAGACGTTGAACATGACGCAGTCAGCAGTATCCCATCAGCTTAAGATTTTAAAACAGGCGAAGCTGGTAAGCAGCAGGCGGGAAGGTAAATCCGTATTTTATTCACTGGCAGATGAACATGTAAGAACCATTATCGACCAGGGCAGAGAACATATTGAAGAATGAGGAGGATATTATAATGAAGAAAAAATTTAAATTGGAAGACTTAGACTGTGCAAACTGTGCAGCAAAAATGGAAGAAGCAATCAAGAAAATCCCGGGAGTCAATGATGCAGTAGTAAGCTTCATGACACAGAAAATGACCATCGATGCAGAAGATGAGCGTTTTGAAGAAATTATGGATGAAGTAGCCAAAGTATGTGCAAAGGTAGAACCGGACTGCCGGATTCTGCGATAGGAGATAGCTTATGACAAAGAATCAGAAAAAAATGCTGGAGCGTATTCTGGTTACGGGTGTGTTATTTGTAGCACTTCTGGTATTGGAACACGTTGGTATCTTAGAACAGATTACACAGCCAGTCCTGATTTTTATTATTTATCTTGTGCCGTATCTTCTGATTGGCTATGATATTATATTTAAAGCATTCCGGAATATCAGTCATGGACAGGTATTTGATGAGAACTTTCTGATGATGATTGCAACGTTTGGAGCATTTGGAGTACGGGAGTATTCCGAGGGTGTTGCAGTTATGCTGTTCTATCAGATTGGAGAACTTTTCCAGGGCTATGCAGTTGGAAAATCCAGACAGTCCATTGCAGATATGATGGACATTTGTCCGGAATATGCCAATGTGGAAGAGGATGGCAAATTAGTCCAGGTAGATCCGGATGATGTGGAAATCGGCACTGTCATCGTGGTAAAACCGGGCGAGCGTATTCCGCTGGATGGAATTGTAGTAGAAGGTGAGTCCATGGTCGATACCGCGGCACTGACCGGAGAATCTGTTCCAAGAAGAGCAGCAGAAGGTGATGAAATCATCAGTGGCTGTGTCAATGGAAGCGGTACTTTAAAGGTAAAAGTAACAAAAGCATTCGAGGATTCCACAGTATCCAAGATTCTGGAACTGGTGGAGAATGCAAGCAGCAAGAAAGCAAGAGTGGAGAACTTTATCACCAGATTTGCAAAATATTACACTCCGGTTGTTACCATTGGAGCAGTAATTCTTGCAATCCTGCCACCGATTATTTTGGGCGGCGGCTGGGCTGAGTGGATTCAGAGAGCCTGCATTTTCCTTGTCATTTCCTGCCCGTGTGCCCTTGTAATCTCCGTCCCATTGGGATTCTTCGGTGGTATCGGAGCATCTTCTAACTTAGGTGTTCTGGTAAAAGGAAGTAACTATTTAGAGGCAGTGGCTGAGATGACCACTATCGTATTTGACAAAACCGGTACACTGACCAAAGGCGAGTTCAAGGTATCTGAGGTACTTCCGGTAAATGGAAGTAAAGAGGAACTCTTAGAGCTTGCAGCCCATGTAGAAGGATATTCTAATCATCCGATTGCTAATTCCGTGCGTGAAGCCTATGGCAAAGAACTGGATATGAACCGGGTAAATGGAACGGAAGAAATTGCCGGACATGGAATTCATACATTTGTAGATGGAAAAGAAGTATGGCTTGGAAATGCCAAAATGATGGCAGCCCGGAATATTTCCTATACCGAAAACAGCAGTGCCGGAACCGTAATTTATGTTGCGGTAGATGGCGCATTTGCCGGAACCATTGTAATTTCCGATTCCATTAAGGAAGGCGTAAAAGAAGCTATCCATAGCATGAAGAAGGTAGGCGTGAAGAAATGCGTTATGCTGACCGGAGACCGTAAGGCAGCAGCACAGGCAGTAGCAGATGAACTGGGACTGGATGAAGTGCATGCAGAATTACTGCCGGGTGACAAAGTAAGTCAGGTTGAGGCACTTCTGAAAGAACAGCATGAGAAAGAAAAACTTGCATTTGTGGGTGATGGAATCAACGATGCACCGGTACTGACCAGAGCAGACATTGGAATTGCAATGGGAAGTATGGGTTCCGATGCAGCCATTGAAGCTGCAGATGTAGTTCTTATGGATGATGATGTGCGAAAGATTGCATCTCTTGTGAAGATTGCAAGAAAGACACTTTCCATCGTGCACCAGAATATCGTATTTGCACTTGGTGTAAAAGCAATTGTGCTGATACTCGGTGCATTTGGTATTGCCAATATGTGGGAAGCAGTATTCGCAGATGTAGGTGTATCTGTCATTGCAATTTTAAATTCCATGCGGACACTGCGCATTGCAAAGAAATAGTATAAAGGCGTTTATTGAGAAAAAGAATCAGTAAACGCCTTTCTTTTACCAAATGGATAGGCTATACTAACAAAAGTTACAAAAAGCTAACAGATAGCTGGAAATAGTATAACATTGGGAAAGAAGGAAGCAGGAGTAACAAAATATAAGAACTGAAAAAAGAGTCAGAAAAGAAAGAGGAGGATGAATATGTTTCTGGAGATTCAGGATTTGAAAAAAAGTTTTGGACAGGGAGAGGCAAAAACAGAAGTTTTGAAGGGAATTAATTTCTCTGTTGAAAAAGGTGAGATTTGTGTATTGTTAGGACCGTCCGGTTCCGGTAAATCAACACTTTTGAATATTATCGGAGGAATTGACAGCGCAGACAGCGGCTATATTTCCATCAATGGAGAGAAAACAGCAGATATGAACGAAAAGGCGCTGACGAATTACCGCCGCCGCCATTTAGGATATGTATTTCAGATGTATAATCTGATCCCAAACCTCAATGTGAAGGAAAATATCGAGGTAGGAGCATATCTGAGTGATAAATCATTAGACATTGACGAATTGCTTAAGACACTGGGACTTTATGAGCATCGTCATAAGCTGCCAAACCAGTTATCTGGTGGACAGCAGCAGCGTACAGCCATTGGCCGTGCCATTGTAAAGAACCCGGATATTCTGCTCTGTGATGAGCCCACCGGAGCACTGGATTACAATACATCCAAAGAGATTTTGAAGCTGATTGAGGATGTAAATCGGAAATATGGAAATACCGTTATTATGGTTACCCATAATGATGCCATCAAAAATATGGCAGACCGTGTCATTAAGCTGCGTGATGGACAGATTCGAAAGGATTACACCAATGAAGTGAAGATTCCTGCACAGGAACTTGACTGGTAAAGGCGGTGATGAAAGTGAAGAGTCCATTAAGAAAACGAATTCCAAGAGAATTGAAAACAGATTTTGGAAAATATCTTGTGATTTTCCTGTTCCTGACAGCTACTATCGGATTTGTATCGGGATTTCTGGTGGCAGGAAGCAGTATGATAACTGCCTATAATGAGAGTTTTGAAAAGTACAATATTGAAGACGGTAACTTCGAATTGATGGAAGAAGCTGACGATACCCTGCTTACGGAACTGGAAAAAGAAGGCGTAACAATTTATGAGAATTACTATCTGGAAGAAGAGGTGGTAAATGGAAAGTCAGACAGTACCCTCCGCATTTTTAAACCAAGAAACGAAGTGGATAAAGTATGTCTGATGGATGGAGAAATGCCGCAGCAGGAAGATGAAATTGCAATTGACCGGATGTATGCGGACAATAATTCCTTAAAAGTAGGAGATACCATTAAAGTAGGCGGCGAGAAAAAGATCATCAGTGGTCTTGTGGCATTATCAGATTACAGTGCTCTGTTTTCCGATAGCAAGGATCTGATGTTTGATGCCATAAAATTTGGCGTTGCCATTGCCACAGAGGATGCCTTTGATGCTTATGGTACCGGAAATCTCCATTACAGCTATTCCTGGAAATATGAAAAAACTCCGGCTGATGATACGGAAGCAAAAGAGAAAGCAGAAGATTTTATGAAAGTGCTGGGCAGTAAGGCGGTAATAGCAGCATACATACCGGCATTTTCCAATCAGGCAATTCATTTTACGGGAGATGATATGGGTGGAGACAAAACAATGGTAATGACGTTGTTATATATCCTGATAGCGATTATGGCATTTGTCTTTGCAGTTACCACCAATAATACGATTACAAAAGAAGCGGCAGTCATCGGAACACTGCGTGCATCCGGCTATACCAGAGGAGAACTGCTGCGGCATTATCTGCATCTTCCGGTACTGGTGACAATCGTAGCAGCAATTATTGGAAATATACTTGGCTATACCGTATTTAAAAATATGGTAGCAGATTTGTACTATGGAAGCTATAGTCTGCCGACCTACCATACCATCTGGAATGGGGATGCATTTATCCTGACAACGGTGATTCCGGCAATCATAATGATTGTTATTAATCTGCTTTTGATTTCTTCCAAACTGCGTATTTCACCACTGAATTTCCTGCGCAGGGATTTGAGCAGAAGAAAGCGGAAAAAAGCAGTAAAACTGCCGCATTTCAAATTCTTTAACCGGTTCCGTATCCGTATTATTTTACAGAACCGTGCGGGCTACCTGACTTTATTTATCGGTATTGCTTTTGCAGAAATTCTGCTGGTTTTCGGCATGATGATGTCACCACTTTTAGACCATTATCAGGATGAAGTGCTGTCCCACATGCTTGCAGATTATCAGTATGTATTAAAAGCACCGGTTCCAACGGAAACAGATGGCGCAGAGACTTATCTTGCCGGTAGTTTAAAGACAATGCCGACAGAATTCAGCAGCGAAGAGGTCAGCGTCTATGGAGTTGAAAAAGACAGTGCTTATGTTGATATTGATTTCCCAAAAGAAGGTGTTTACATTTCGGATAGTTATGCAGAAAAATACCGGCTTGCAGAAGGCGATACCATTGAGTTAAAGGAAACTTATGGAGATAAGAAATACAAGTTTAAGGTGGCTGGAATCTATGAGTATCCGGCAGCAGTGGCAATTTTTATGCCGGAAGAGGAATATCGGGATGTATTTGACAAAGAGGAGGATTATTTCAATGGATATTTCTCCGATAAGAAGATTACCGATATTGAGGATGCCTATATCATGACGACCATTACAGAAGATGACCTCACCAAGGTATCAAGACAGCTTGATGTATCTATGGGCGGCATGTTCTATCTGATGAATGTATTTTCTGTTGCACTGGCGGCAATCCTTATTTACCTGATGACAAAGCTGATTATCGAGCGGAATGCTTCATCCATATCCATGGTTAAGATATTGGGTTACAACACCCGAGAAATCGGGAAACTGTATCTGACAGCCACCACCTGGATTGTGGTGATATCCGTTATCCTGGGTGAAGCAATTGCTACCGAGACCATTAATGTCATCTACCGGGCAATGATGAGTGATTACTCCGGCTGGCTGAGCATCTACTATGACCCGAACATCTACTGGAAAATACTGCTTATGGTACTGGCAGCATACTTCGTAGTGGCATTGTTCTGCCTTCGGAAGATTCGGAAGATACCGATGGACGAAGCTTTGAAGAATGTAGAGTAGAACTTGAAAATGTAATATTGCAGCGAAACTGCTGGTATTTTTATACAAGTATATTTTCGTCCCACCCAGCCAAACTAAACCATATCAGACTACCCGAAATTCTCAATATGATAAAGAATTCTCACCACGCACAATTTGTGTTGACAACAGAAATATAATTAGTTATGATAAACACAAGTTAGAAATAACTAACTAGAACGAAAGGAAAAGAAGCTATGAGTACAGAGATTCTGGAAATTGTACAACAGATGGATTTACACAATGCAGAGACGCAGTTAGCGTTACAATGTGCCCCATTGATCGCAGGCGTAAAGATATCCAATCTCTTAGTCGTTTCAACAGGCATGGAGGATGCGGTAAAACAGTGCCTGAGAAAATCCGGAATTTCATTCCTGCTACTGCTCAGGACCAGGGAAAAAGCTCGTTACCTTCTTTTTCGGAAGAAACCGTTGGAGGCGTATCTGATGCGTAAAGAGATACGGGAGCTGCTGCAGGAGTCCGGTTATCAGGACTTTACGCTCGGAAATATTCTCAGTACGTTTCAGAAACGTTACCAGGGTTATATGTGCGGAGAACCTGGCTTTCCTCATGAAATGGGAGTGCTGCTTGGCTATCCGGTAGAAGATGTAAGAGGATTTATGGAACAGAATGGACAGAATGCACTCTATCAGGGTTACTGGAAAGTGTATGCACACGTTCCGGAAAAGAAACGTCTTTTCGCACGCTATGATATGGAAAAAGAGACCATCATCCAGCTTCTCTCCAATGGAGTGGGAATGCGGGACATCATTGGTATTTATAATGACAGCATGCCGCAGAAAGCGGCTGTTTAGGAGGTAGAAAAAATGAGTAAGATTCAGGTAGTTTATTGGACACAGTCAGGAAACACACAGGCAATGGCTGAGGCTGTTGGAAGAGGAATTGAAGCAGCTGGCAAAGAAGCAGAGGTTGTTGATGTAAGTACAGCTGATATGGATGCATTAAAAGCTTCTTCCGTATTTGCAATGGGATGTCCTGCAATGGGTGCAGAAGTCTTAGAAGAAGGCGAGATGGAACCATTCGTTGAAGAAGTAGAAGGCTTTGCAGCAGGAAAGAAAATCGCATTATTCGGTTCTTACGGATGGGGCGATGGACAGTGGATGCGTGACTGGGTAGACCGTATGACAAGCGCAGGAGCAACCGTTGTAAATGGCGAAGGTGTGATTTGTCAGGAAGCACCGGATGACGATGCAGTCGCTGCATGCGAAAGCTTAGGCAAACAGTTAGCAGGAATGTAAATTCCAAAAACAAAATCATTTCCGCAGGGTACAAACAAATTGTATTATATATCATAACCAGAAGAAGTCTTGCAGAAAACTGCAAGGCTTTTTCACATTTTATAAACATCTGCATATACTGATAAGAAGGACTGGAAACAGGTGAAAGAATGAAAGTATTGAATCCGGGAGAACGCTCCGTGCTGGTGCAGTATGTGCAGCTGGCATTAAACCGTGCGGGATATGACATAAGGAAAGATGGAATTTTGGGAGAGAATACCTGCATGGCATTGCGGCAGTTTTTAAGGAAAAAGAGCGGGGAAGAATTTAACTGTAAAATAGATGATGCAGTGTGGGGGAAACTTTTCCCCTATTTAAAAGGATATACGATGCATGAAATAAAATCCGGTGATACATTATGGGGTATTGCGGCAAATTATGACACCAGTGTATCAGCGATTATGACAGCCAATCCAACAGTAAATCCGCTGGCACTGCGGACCGGAAGTATTCTTGCAATTCCATTCTCTTTTTCGCTTGTAGCAGAAGATGTGGCTTACACTTTTTATCTCAATGACTGGATATTGGAAGGGCTTACGGTACGCTATCCTTTCTTGGTTCAGGGAAATATTGGAAAAAGTGCGATGGGAAAGGAAATCCCCTATCTTCGGATTGGAACAGGAGAGCGGGAAGTCTTTTACAGTGGAGCATATCATGCCAACGAATGGATTACTACACCGGTCCTGCTTAAATTTGCGGAAGAATATGCCCATGCATTTGCGGCGGGACGCATGCTTTATACGGTGCAGGCAGCGTGGCTTTTTTATGGATTTTCCCTGTATCTTGTTCCCCTGGTAAACCCGGATGGCGTGGATTTAGTGAATGGGGTATTAGAATATGGTGCATCCTTAGAAGAGGCAGAGCGCATTGCAGCTGATTATCCGAAGATTCCATTTCCGAATGGATGGAAAGCCAATATAGAAGGAATTGATTTGAATCTGCAATTTCCGGCGGGTTGGGAAAGTGCCAGAAACATTAAATTTGCCATGGGATTTACAACACCGGCACCAAGAGATTATGTGGGAGAGGCTCCCCTTGTGGCACCGGAAAGCCGCAGTGTCTATGAATTTGCAAGAGCCCATAATTTTTCGTTAATTCTGGCATATCATGCCCAGGGAGAAGTGATTTACTGGCGGTATCTTGACTAT
>ULSG01044406.1_pt1 | contig 9411 bp, 4 predicted proteins | sample 1956191 | NCBI WGS metagenome assembly ULSG01 (sample SAMEA4835703, study PRJEB28245) | human gut metagenome | biome: gut microbiome; material: fecal sample | place: Denmark | collected 2008 | reverse complement strand
ATGCTTGAACCTTCAGGTCCAAATTTCGCGCCCCACCCCAGTCGAGAAAAACGGCGAAGTCAAGATTAAGAACAGAATCCCGACGGCTTACGAGAAAAAGAGTTTTAGGACTTGGATTAAAGAGGGGCTTTTGCTTGGATATGATGCAGAAAAAGGATCCCTCATCGTGCCAAGTGATCACAGGTCCAATTCCCGTAGGTCCGTTGGGGTCAGCGATCAAACGCCGCTGCCAAATGGCACGAAGAAGAATCCCCTTCCAGTGCCGATAGTATATCGCAACCCAACCTCTGTCGGTGACCTTTATCAGGCGGCTTGGCACGGGTCGCCGTACCTTTTTGATCGGTTCACGCTAGATCATATTGGATCGGGCGTAGGTGCCCAGTGGCGCGGATGGGGGCTTTACTTCACGCTTGATAGAGGGGTTGCCGAGCGGTATCGACATACAACGACAACGACCCGATTGTCCCGAGAGGACGCCCAACGCTACAACCAGTTAACTGCCTACCGTGACAGTCTGCGGGGCGATTTGCAACAAGCAATGGATCCGCAGAGTCAGACCGAAATTCAGCGCAGGATTGACGAAGTCGATGTAGTTATTCGTGCATTGGCACCTGACGCTGGCTACGTCTATCAGGTTGAAATTCCAGATGATGACGTAATGGTTCGAAGCAGCTCGAAGGTCTCTGATCAACCAGAAATTGTTCAAGTGGCCTTCCAAAATCTTTTGCCAGGAGAAGATCTGAACAATCTCACGGGGCTTGTAGCCTATCGGAGATTAGCGAAAAAGCTTGGAAGCCCTCGTGCTGCAAGCGAAGCTTTAAACGGTGAAGGTGTTCAAGGTTTGCGATATCGGAACAGTACGGATGGCGAATGCGCAGTGGTCTGGAATGATGAGGCCATTTCAATCCGTGACTTTTTGCAACGCTCTAAAGATAGCGGAGCCGCTCTTGGTTCCTACTCTCCGACAGAGAACCGCATCACGCTAACGCCGAACGCGAATATCACGACTTTGTCGCACGAAATGGGGCATTTTTGGCTCGCAAATGCCATTGAGTTTTCCAAGAGCAATCGCACGGATATTAGTCTGCGCCAGGACATGCGAAAGCTTTTTGATATTTGGGGCATCAAGGATCAAGCGTACTGGGACGATCTAGGTGTTGAGGGCCAACGCAAATATCACGAACAGTTTGCGTCGTGGGTCGAAGAATACCTCTCTACAGGCAAGGTTCCGGCACCGACACTGCAGAGCCTCTTTGAAAAGTTCCGCACGTGGATTACGTCGCTGTACCGTGACATGCGCGCTCATCTGGAAGGTCGTTACCGCTCTGAATTCGGTGAAGAGCTTCCTCCCCTTTCTAAAGAAGTACGTGACATTTTGGACCGCAATCTTGCATACGAGGACGCCATGCGAGCGGCTCGATCGGACTTTTCGGTGACGCACGCTCAAGCGGATTCGGCTCGTTACGCGAACTTTGAGCGTATCAAACGACAGGATCAGATGACTGATCAATCTGACGAACAGCAGACGCAGGCTAGCCTTTCCGAAGAGTTCAAGGCGGCTGACGCAATCAACAGCGGGCAGAAGGTTGAAGTCAGTGCTCCGGTTGACGTTGATCGTATGGCCGGGCAGAAACGGATCGTTGAAGAACGGCTTGGTTTCCCTGAAACGATTGCGCCAAAAGTGCAGCCGGAAGGAATGCCGGTGTACGAAACGCCTCAGATTCAGGGCCTGGATCAGGTACCGCTGGAGTTGCCATCCGGATCGTCGCCGGAAGAAGTAGCAGCGGCACGGGAAGGCGCGGAAATTGTCAAGGAGAGTCCGAACATGGCTGTCGTAACCGCTGACGGGGAATCTCGCACGGCTCTCCAATTCATGCAGGAAACAGAGCAGCAGGCTAGAGAGGTTGAGGCTTTTAGCGAAACGCTAAACAAAGCTGCGCAGTGCATTGTCAACAACGGAGGAATTTAAGACATGGCAGACATTCGTCAGGAATGCAAAGACATTCTGGCCGGGCTTCTCGGGCGCGAATTGACCAGCGCCGAATCACGGGCACTGATTCCTGCCCTTCACTCTCAAATGGTTTCCTTCCGAAATGAGAATCCTCAGGTTTGGGACAGTCTCACGAAGGATCAGCGTGTTCAGGTCGCAGCAAGCCGTGTAGCGCAGAATATGAAAAAGCACGCGGAGCAAATGCGCTACCGAGCCTATCTGCAACTGAAGGCTGCCAAAAAAACGCAGTTGCAGTACAAGCACAACGCCGAGAAAGGCCGGTATGGATTTCGCTCTGTGGCCGGCATTCTTGAGGATGCCTACAAGCAGATTCGCGGCGTTCAGCAGCAGTACTACTCGCGCATTGCCAACGAAGTCAAGAAGGCTATCGGGACGCATTGGTTCGGACTGGTGGAAGATCAGACAACGGCCTTTGCTTTTGTCAGAGAAATGTTCGGAGAGGATTCCGGCAGTGCTATTGCGAAGCAAGCGGCAAAGATCGTCAAAGAAACGTTCGAAATGCTGCGGCAACGATTCAATCGTGCCGGCGGAGATATTGGCCTGCTTGAAGACTGGAACATGCCGCAGTCGCACGATCAGTGGAAAGTGCGCAATGCCGCAAATGTCATCGGGAAAAACAGACTACGACACTTCTCTTTGGAACAGAGTCGAGAGGCCTGGATAAATTTCATTTGGAACAAACTCGACACAACGCGCTATTTGAACGATGACGGGAACCCGATGAACGACGATGAGCTACGCGACATGCTCTCAAACGTTTGGATGACGCTCGTCACAGATGGCAATGGTGACGATTTCGGAAGTCGTGTTGTTCGCCGAAACTCCTCAGGCGGGGGACGAAGCAACCGTTACGGTCAGCACCGTGCGCTTCATTTCAAGGATGCGCAGTCGTACTTTGACTATGAGCGAAAGTTCGGATCCGGCAGCACGATGAACACCATAGTCTCTCGCATTCGCTCCATGTCAAAAGATATTGCACTTTTGGAGGCTCTCGGCCCGAACCCGCAAGCGACGTATGCCACACTCAAACGAATCGCAAACTCCGATTTAGAGCGTGCGAATCTTCAGGATTCAGACTTGAAAAGAGCCTGGATGTACCGTGACTGGAACGGTGCTCTTGGTGTTGGCGTTGATGCCATGTGGGACACCCTCAATGGGAACGCAGACACCCCTGCGGGGACAGGACGCATGGCCTCCATCGGTCAAGGCATTCGCAATTTGCAGGTTGCCGGAAAACTCGGTAGCGCGATTATTTCGTCCTTCTCTGATTTCCCAACATACTACGTGGCTCTGGCAGTCAACAATATCAACCCGATTACGGCTCCTTTCTCTCTAATCCGCGCCTTGTCAAAGCAGGACATTGAGTTTGCCGCTCGTGCCGGCCTTCTTGCTGACACAGTCAACGAAGGGCTTTGTCGTTGGTATGAGGGCAATATTGGCAACGGTGCTACGGCAATCATGGCCGATTTAACGATTCGCGCCTCACTTCTGAACGCCTGGACAAACATGATTCGCCGTGCGGCAGGCCTGAACTTTATGGCCGCATCAGGCAAACTCGTGAAATCCAAGGTTTGGTCGGAACTCGATCCCTATGATCGCGCCCGGATGCAAAAGCACGGCTTCACGGAGCGCGATTGGGAACTCTTAAGGCTTGCCACTCCTGAGCGGTATCGCGGTTGCGACATGTTGACGCGTGAGTCGCTTGAAAATATCTCCGCGGAAAATCTCGCTTTGCACGGATTTAGTCGTGGCGACGTGGATCGAGTGACAACGAAATGGCTTTCCATGATTACGGACGAGTCCTACATGGCCTCGATTGAGCCTGATCTGGCAAGCCGTTCAGCAATGTCTCGTGGCCTCCAGCGCGGTACATGGTCGGGCGAATTCATGCGCTCCTTCATGCTCTTTAAGTCGTTCCCGTTTGCCATGCTCACGCGGCACTTCAGCCGCGGTAGAGACTTGTGGCAATCAGGTCATCAGGCGGGCGCATTGGCGTATGGGGTTAGCATCGTAACTGGCACAACGCTTTTTGGGGCGCTGTCTCTTCAGGCGGCAAATATGCTTGCCGGACGTGATGCACAGGACATGACAACGGGTACGTTCTGGGGCAACGCTGTTATGAAAGGCGGTGGCCTTGGTGTGTTCGGCGACATGCTCTACAACGGCGTTTTCGCCGAATCCAAGTACGGTTCTCCGAATGTTCTTTCCTTCATGGGGCCAGTGGCCGGAACGGCATTTGATACGTGGGACGTAGCAATGTCTATGCGTGACGCCGCTATGTACGACAAGGAAACAAGGTGGCAGCAAAAAGCCTTTCGACTGGTGCGCAGCAACACCCCCTTTGCCAATGTCTGGTACGCAAAAACAGCGCTAGATCATGCCGTTCTAAACGACTTTCAAGAGTTTCTTTCTCCTGGCTATCTTCGCCGACAGCGTGACCGTACGCGTAGGTCAACAGGTCAGGGTTACTGGTGGAAACAGCAGGAAATGCTCCCCAGCCGTGCTCCCCGCATGGCCGATCAGCCAAACCGATGATCCCGCGGATCGGTGAACTTTTGTCAAATTGCTTGGTGTTGTCAACGGGCATATGATTTTGGAAAAAACAACACCAAAGGAGTTGACATGAAAAAGTTTCTCGCTTGCCTGCTGGCCTCGATGGTCTGCAGTTCTGTTGCTGTGGCTGACGTGTATGTCCGCGGCTATACGCGTAGCGACGGCACCTATGTTGCGCCTCATTACCGTTCGAGCCCGAACGCCACGCGTAACGACAACTGGACGACCCGCGGCAATGTGAATCCGTACACAGGCGAACCTGGCACTCGCAGCCCTGATTACGGCTACGGCTCGTCGTATGGCTCTCCGCGTACATACGGCAATCCGCCGCCGAGCTATGACGGTAGCTGGGGCAGCGGCCAGCAGAAGTCTCGCTCGCCCTATCAATGGTGATCGTTGATTTCAAGCGCGGAGTCGAATCCGCGCTTTCTGTTGTGTATTACAGCAGGTTACGAGTTTCGCTCGAAGGACCGATGCTGGTTGAACCTTCGTATTTGTAAATGATGCTGGATTTATGATCTCCGTTTAGATCGCTTTTGGGAAATAGAGCAATGCTTATGTCACCACTATCCCAGAAGTAGTATCCCCCGGAAACTGGTTGCTTCGATCCGTAGAGACCAAGCAAATCCATGCGGTAGTAGTCCCAGTTTTCGTAGTTTGGGCCAGAGTAGAAACTTATGTGAGCCTCGACGATAGTCCCCATTGCGTTGGTAACAAACGTGATAATAGGATCACCGTAGAGTTTGTAGCACTTGCTATCCGTCTGGTAAATAATTTCACCCCTGACGTTTCTCGCCTTTTTGACAGTGCATTTCTTCTTTTTCAAGTTCGCGGTGAGTTGTTTGTCAGTGGTTTTTCCTAATTGAACAAATCCTAAAATTTTGTTGTCCTTCGCAGGGTTTGTTTCTGCGTATGCCAGTCCTGATAGCGCAATAGCAGTGACAGACGCGATAGAGATTAAAGCTTTAATCATGGTTGAATCCTTTGGTTGCTGTAGGTCGGAGAATAGTCTACTGGCTGAAGCCTGAAACAGAAAAAATTATCTCCTTCTGACCAAGCAAGCGTGCGCGTGAGCCGATCCGTCCAACCGAAAATGCCTCCAACAGTTTGGGGGCTTTTACATGTCTGTTGAATACATCAAGCGTCTCGCCGGTCCCTACGTTGGAGACGGCACCGGACAAAATACTTTCAGCTTTGGGTTTCTTATTTTTGAGGAATCCGACGTCTATGTCGCGGTTGCGACTTCCAGCGATTCTGAACCGTCAGATTTGCAGCAAGGCACCGATTACACGGTGTCCATGAATGCTGATCAGTCGGCAACGCCCGGAGGGACCATCACGCTTACGTCAGAAACCGGATTGGCTAAAGATGCGGTGCTTGTCATTGGATCAGCGGTTGACTACACACAAACGCTTGATCTGACAAATTACACACGCTTCGCTCCGGAGCTCATCACCACAGAGCTTGACCGAATCGTGGTAATGATCCAGCAGATTGTCGAGCTTCTGGGACGCGTGGTGCAAGTACCCCCAACTTCTTCGATCTCGCCCTCGGATCTTTTCTTTCAGCTTCTTAACGCAGCAGAGTCGGCCGCTCAATCCGCCGAAGACGCTGCAGCATCCCTCGCAGCCTGCGAGCAAATCCGCCAGCTCATCGAGCAGTATTCGTGGGACATCCCGCACATCGTCGATTCTTTACGCGAAGTTGAACAATACCCGTACGACGGGCTTTTCGCCGTGGCTGGTTTTGGAAATGCAGGCGGAAACGGCCAGAACATCAGCAATAGATACGCCAAAGCTGAAGGCTCGACGGAACTGCGCACGCTTGGGGAGCGGTTCGCAGACATCGTGAATGTTCGAGACTTTGGCGCGAAGGGAGACGGAGTTACTGATGATACGGCAGCGATTCAGGCAGCAGCGAACACGGGTAAAAGTCTGTTCTTCCCTGAGGGGGATTTCATTCTCACCCCGTCTTCAGAGAATACAGGGGCGCTACTTCTTTCTCTATCGTCTGTCTATGGCCCTGGTCGAGTTGAAATTAATTTGCCTGAAGGGATTGTTAACATCCCCGATCTTATTAAGATCAATTCGAATAGCGGTTGCTCGATAAAAATAAGTGGAGAATATGTTGATTATCCGCTTACAAATGTATCGATTAGTGTTTCTAAGAGCGAAGAAAGGTATTTAGTAACCGTTCCGTTGAGCGATACTTCGAAAATTATTGAAGGTTCTGTTGTTGCGCTTCTTGAGAATGAAACTTCTTCAGAAAGCGCTGTCTGTGTTCTAAACGGCGCTTACAAGGTAGTTAACGTTAGTGAAAACTCCTTGCAGTTTTATGCTAACTATCATTCTGGTGCCTATGAACTTAATGGAACGAATTTTTCGGGGACTCTTCGCGTTTACAAAACCACATTATTCTCAGGAAGTAAGGTAGGCCTGTTTCAAATCTTTGGCAGGGGAAGTGTCCATTTCAAAGACTTTTCCTGCTTAGGGTGCCATTCATACGGTGACGAAGACTACCAGTCTTCTATTGCCTTCAAGGTAACGTCAGAAAAGAATGCTTCCGACACGGATGCCGTCGTAACAGAAAACGTCGCAATTTCGGAGTTTGGCATCGGCATATCGGTTCCGTCCGGGGCGATTAGGACAAAGCTGACGAGCGTCAGCAACTCGAACTTTGGTGCAACGATTATCGATAACGGTTTTCTGTTATTTGAAAACCGGATTGTCTTTACCTGCTGTTTGAGGGACGGACTTTATCTCGATGGCGGCGGTTCAGTGGTCGGGTATTCCGAGGGTGTTTTTTGCGGAAACGCTAAGAGAGGTATTTGGTGCAACGGGCATTCAAATTTCTTCTCAAACTTTAAGCAAAACGCCTGTTTCAATGGGCAGGCTGGCATTTACGCAAAGTCGAACTCGACGGTATGTGTCGGTTCTGGTTCTGAAGCTAGCTACAACTACACGTCAAACGCGAATGATTGCCCTGGTTTTGGCGCAGAAGACCATTCATTTATCATGGCTAGCGGGTCAAAATCTGCGTTTAACGGCCTAGGTTATTGCCCTGGCGGTAACTCAACAATCGATGCCATCAATGCTGTTGCGCTAAATAACATCGACACTAACTATTACGCGCTTGTTGGCTCTGTAATCGAAGCGGCAGGTGCACAAAGTAACGGAAGCCAGTATGGCTTCAGTGCAAATGAAGGGTCGACAATTCGGTGTAAGAACGCAGAAGTCCTTAATGCAACGAATACCGGCGTAATTGCAAACCGAAATTCGGCAATTAGATGCGATGACATAAATATTCATAACAATGTTCTGGGTATTAAAGCCGGGTATAACAGCGATATTTATGCGCCTAACGCCACTCTTCAGAACAACGAAACAGACTTTTCGCCCGATAGAAACTCAACCGCATATATAGGAACGAGTCTCTATCCCTCCTACTTCGTTCCGAGCGAAGGGGATATTTTTCCGATTCGCGACAACGAACAACGAAACGGTATCGCTAGCAACCGCTGGTCCAATATTTATGCCGCAACTGGGTCGGTACAAACCTCCGACTCCCGCTGCAAGACTTTGGTTGCCGTTGCTTCCGACGAACTTCTTGACGCGTGGGGTGCAGTTCTTTTCCATACGTTCCAGTTCAAGGATGCGATTCAGAAAAAGGGGGCTGACGCTGCACGTTTCCACGTCGGTGTGATTGCACAAGAGGTCGCTTCGGCATTCCAGGCACAGGGCTTGGATGCTGCGAGATACGGCTTGTTCTGTTATGACGAATGGCAAGACGAGTACGAGACGGTCGAAGTCGTCGATCAGGAAGAGGTGCTTGACGGCGAAGGAAATGTTGTGACGCCTCGCGTGACGCACACGGAACAGAAGCTAATCACGGCGGCCGGGGACCGTTACGGCATCAGATACGAGGAAGCGCTCTGCCTAGAGGCGGCTTATCAGCGCCGTCGTGCGGATCGACTTGAAGAACGACTTGCAGCGCTCGAGAAGCGCATGACGATTGTGGAGGCGCAGTAATCATGGCAACGATCAATCATCTTCAGGGCTACGCCTTCGCCAAGAAGAAGGGCGACAGAATCGATGTCTTTGAAGGGCCGCATACGTTCGCTGACTTCATGCCGGTGATCGCCGAGGGCACTGATGTTCCCCGTATGCTCAAGGACCGCTTCGCGGACGTGGTGAGCGTGCGCGATTTTGGTGCGGTCGGAGATGGGGTGACGGATGACACGGCGGCCATTCAGTCAGCAATCAACACGGGATTACCTGTCTATATTCCAGCCGGCGTATATCGGTGTCGTCAAGAATTGGTATTTAGAACTAAGGGTCAACGGTTCGTTGGCGCCGGGCAGGGGTACGGCGAAGGCTTTTGGTGGATGAATATTTGGCACCATCAGACCACGTTGTTTTTTGATGATCCGCTGCCGGGACAGCGCTATGTCAAAACTAGGGTTCGTCATAGAGCAAATGCTGAATCGCCGGAGGATTCACCTGTCGCGGTTTGTCTTAATGTTCAAAACGAAGGCGTAGAGCTTCAAGACTTTTGCGTCATGCAAAAGTGTTCGTCGAATGCGGACGATTACGGGGCGGATTGGGACATTGGCGTATTTAATGGCTGTCGCCCAAGCTTAAAAATCAGGCGGGTATCTTGCGTTGGGTATTTTAAGGAAGCTAATTTTTATTTCGACGTAACGCACGAAGCGGAAGCCGGAGAATTTACGGACTCTTACGGAGAAAAATTCCCATCCCATCTCGATACAGCACTCGCTTCCGGTGCAGATTATTGTGCAATGGTTGACTGCTTCGCGTGGGGAGGCAAATGGGGCGTGAAGATTCAGG
>ULSG01018952.1_pt1 | contig 9472 bp, 8 predicted proteins | sample 1956191 | NCBI WGS metagenome assembly ULSG01 (sample SAMEA4835703, study PRJEB28245) | human gut metagenome | biome: gut microbiome; material: fecal sample | place: Denmark | collected 2008 | reverse complement strand
CCGGTTCAGGGGCTGGCCTGCGTCGGGGGCCAGCGTCTGGGCGAATACGGAGATCACCAGACGGCTGCCCAGCCCGCTTTTGTTGTTGAACGAACGCAGCTGGCCGGTGATATGTACCGTGTCGCCGGGGGTCAGGGGCGTCAGCAGCAGGAGGGACTTGGGCACGATGACCGGCAGCTTGTCCGCCTGTCCGGAAAGACGCAGCACCGACAGGGTAAAGCGGTAGAATGCACAGCCGTGGTTCACATGGGAGAGGGCGGGCACGTCGTCCACCGTACCCCGCAGCTCCACGCGGTTATAGTTCAGCTCCATAGGCACACCTCGTTTGTTGAGATGCTTCACTGTATGTGCGCCGGGGAGAGAATATACCTCTTTTCAAACGGCGGCGGATGTGGCATAATACATGGCAAAGGAGTGATGACCATGCGCTATAAGGGAAAGGTATACCGTCCGCCCAGCGAGGCGTACAGCCTGATCGTGCAGGTGACATACGGGTGCAGCCACAACAGGTGCGCCTTCTGCGACATGTACGACGACAAGCATTTCGCCATGCGCCCCATGGATGAGATACGGGAGGACTTTGAGCTGGCGCGGCGGGTATACCGCCGGGTAGAGCGGGTGTTCCTGGCGGACGGCGACGCGCTGATGCGTAAGACCGCCGACCTGGTGGAGATACTTGGGCTGGTGTACGGCCTGTTCCCGGAGTGTGAACGGGTGACGTGCTACGCCTCCCCCACCAGCTTGCAGATCAAATCCGAGGACGACCTGCGCCTGCTGCGGAGCAAGGGGCTGCAGATGGTGTACATGGGGCTGGAATCCGGCTGCGACGCGGTGCTGGAGAAAATGCAGAAGGGGCACACGGCGGCGGACATCGTGGCCGCCGGACAGAAGGCGCGGCGGTGCGGGCTGGCGCTGTCGGTAACGGCCATCTCCGGGCTGGGCAGCGTGGCGCACTGGCGGGAGCACGCCGTGGACACAGCCAGAGCCGTCAGCGAGATGAAGCCGGACTATCTGGGGCTTCTGACGTTGATGGTGGAGCCGGGCACGCCGCTGGAGAAGTGGGTGCGGGAGGGCAGCTTTACGCTGCTTAGCCCGCTGGAGGTACTGAAGGAGACGGAGCTGTTTTTGCAGCATGTGGACAGCGAGGGCACGGTGTTCCGCGCCAACCATGCCAGCAACTACCTGACGCTGAAGGGCACCCTCAACGGCGACCGGGACGCCCTGCTGGGGCAGATCGCCGCGGCGCTGGAGGGGCGGCGCGACCTGAAGCCGGAGTTTCTCCGGGCGCTGTAAGAAAAGAAACACCATCCTGTCGGATGGTGGCAGCGTGTCGATAACCTCACCTCTGTCATTCCGAGGAGTACCCCAAGGGCACTTGCTTCGCGGCGCGAAGCGACGGAAGCGACGTGGGAATCCGTTCCCAGCGCGGCACCGCCGCGCTGACGGGACGTCGGGGACACCGTCCCCTACGGAACGGTTTGACGCGCTTCGCGCTGGTCGAGGCAGCGTGTTCCACCCTGCCCGCGGCATTCCAAAAAGAAAAACCACCCTTTGGGTGGTTTTTCTTTATTTTTCGCGCTCTGCGCAGTAAAATAGACGAGGCTCGAACTCGCTTCCCGGCATCCCACGAATGGCAGAGCCATTCGCGGGAGCCCTGCCTTCACCTCTGGATTTGACGCGCTGCGCGCTGGTCGAGGCAGCGAGTTCCACCCTGCCCGCGACATTCCAAAAAGAAACACCATCCTGACGGATGGTGTTTCTTTTTGGAGCGGGCGACGAGGCTCGAACTCGCTACCTCGACCTTGGCAAGGTCGCGCTCTACCAGATGAGCTACGCCCGCAAACGCAAGATAGATTATACCTCTCATCGCAGCGTTTGTCAACCCCGTTTTCCCAATTTCCGCAAAAAACCTCATGCCCGCCCTTGCGGGCGGGCATGCCGGCATTTATCGCATGATGATCTCCACCACACCGGGATTGTCGGCGTTGGGATAGAAGTTCGTCGTCCAGCCGCTGCCGCCCACGGCAGCCTGCACCTGCGCCACCGCCTGCCGCACCTGATAGGACTGCCCTTCGAAGGCGCTCAGCTGCACCACCAGCGAGGTCTTGCCCTCCGCCGCAGCATCGGACAGCAGGTCGTGCAGCGCCGACACGTTGGTGGCGTGCACCATGTTGATGATCTCCTTCTCCGTCCGCTTATAGCCGATGGTCACCACGATCTCGCTGTAATTCCGCGCCGTGTCGTCCACCGTGTACTGGATATAGGACACGGCGTAGGAGCCCATGGGCGTGTCCTTCTCCACCTCGCGGGAGGCCTTCTCCGCCGCTTCCGCCGCGTCCAGCCCCTCCTGGGCGTAGTACAGCCAGATCGTGCCCGATTCCGCGTGGTTGCCCACCAGGATCAGGATATTGTTCACCAGATCCTGATAGGTGTCCGCCCGCAGCACGTCGCGCCCCTCACCCTCGTAGTAGGTGGGGCTGTGATCCTTGACCTCGTACCACTCCCGGTCGAGAAAGTCGCCGCAGCCCGTCATGGAGCAGGCCAGCACCGCGCACAGCAGCGCCGCACACCATCTTTTACCCATGGTCACGCCCTCCTCTCTGCGTTTACAGCAGCTCCAGCTGCTTCTCCTCGCTGTCCTCCGGCTTCAGCACCGCGCCGGCGGCGGGGATGCTCCGCGTCCGGTAGCGGGCGGCGTTGACGATACCGCACTCCGCTGCGTTCAGCACCCGCTCCAGCCGGTACTTGGGCTTGATGTTCATCACCTGCACGCCCTGAGTGGAGCGGGTGGTCTTGGGCGCCAGCAGGGATGTGTGTACCAGCAGCGCTCTCGGCTCGTTCGTCTCCAGCGCCAGCTCCGTGTCCTCCGTCAGCTGCACCGCGCACACCAGGGGGAATTTGTCGCAGTAGGCGCCCGTCAGCTTCCGCCGGTTGGACACCGTGGCGTAGGCGCTGAGCGCCACCCGCGCCGCGCGGCCGTTTTCGAAGAAGAACACCACGCTGCCGCTGTAATCGCCGGGCAGACACAGCCAGATCACGCTCTCGCCGGCGTCCATGCCCAGCTTGGCCGGCAGATAGTCGCCCAGCGCCGAGGCCTTCGTCTCCCCGAACTCGCTGGCGCGGGTCTTGTAGACCTGATATTTGTCGGTGAACAGCAGCAGCTCCGAGTTGTTGGTGGCCTCGAAATACTGGCGCAGGCTGTCGCCCTCCTTGAACTTCTGCTCGCCGGACATACGCAGGGACTGGGGCGTGATCTTCTTGAAGTACCCCTCCCGGCTGAGGAACAGGTGTACCGGATAGTCCTCCGCAGGCTCCTCCTCCGGCTCCTCCGGCATCTCGTGGCTGTACACGATCTCCGTCCGCCGTGGCACGGCGTACTTCTTCTTCACATCCTCCAGCTCGGTGATGATGATCTTCCGGATGCGTCCCGGCTTGGCCAGCGTGTCCTCCAGATCCTCGATCTCGTCCTGCAGGGCGCTTGTCTCCGCCACGCGCTTGAGGATGTACTCCTTGTTGATGTTCCGCAGCTTGATCTCCGCCACGTACTCCGCCTGCACCTGATCGATGCCGAAGCCGATCATCAGGTTGGGGATGACCTCGGCTTCCTCCTCCGTCTCCCGGATGATCTGAATGGCGCGGTCGATGTCCAGCAGGATGCGCTTCAGACCCTGCAGCAGGTGCAGCTTTTCCTTTTTCTTATTCAGGATGAAGTATACCCGGCGCTTCACGCAGTCCGTGCGCCACGCCGTCCACTCCTCCAGAATGCCGCCCACGCCCATGACGCGGGGCATGCCGCCGATGAGAATATTGAAGTTGCAGCTCACCGTGTCCTGCAGGGGCGTCAGCCGGTACAGCTTGGCCATGAGCTTGTCGGGATCCACGCCCCGCTTCAGGTCGATGGCCAGCTTCAAGCCGCTGAGATCCGTCTCGTCCCGCATGTCGGCGATCTCCTTGACCTTGCCGGCCTTCACCAGCTCCGCCACCTTGTCCAGAATGGCCTCGATGGTGGTGGAGTAGGGGATCTCGTACACCTCGATGACGTTTTCCTTTTTGTCGTACCGCCAGCGGGCGCGCACCTTCAGGCCGCCCCGCCCGGTGTCGTAGACGGCGCGCAGATCATTGCCGTCGCATATCACCTGCCCGCCGGTGGGGAAGTCCGGCGCCAGCAGCGTGGAGGCGATGTCGTGGGCAGGGTTCTTCAGATAGGCGATGGTCGTTTCGCACACTTCGCCCAGATTGAATCCGCAGATCTGGCTGGCCATACCCACGGCGATGCCCTGGTTGGCGGACACCAGCACGTTGGGATAGGTGGTGGGCAGGAGAGCCGGCTCCTTGGTGGTGTTGTCGTAGTTGTCCACGAAGTCCACGGCGTCGCAGTCCAGATCCCGGAACAGCTCCGCGCAGATGGGCGACAGCTTGGCCTCGGTATAGCGGCTGGCGGCGTAGGCCATATCGCGGGAGTACACCTTGCCGAAGTTGCCCTTGCTGTCCACAAAGGGGTGCAGCAGCGACTCGTTGCCCTTGGCCAAACGCACCATCGTCTCGTAGATGGCCTGATCGCCGTGGGGGTTGAGACGCATGGTCTGACCCACGATGTTGGCGCTCTTGGTGCGGCTGCCGGTCAGCAGCCCCATTTTATACATGGTGTACAGCAGCTTCCGGTGGGAGGGCTTGAAGCCGTCGATCTCCGGAATGGCGCGGCTGACGATCACCGACATGGCATAGGGCATATAGTTCTCGTCCAGCGTGGCGGTGATGGGCTGCTCCACCACCGCGCCCCGCAGCCCCATCACGTTGGGGTCGCCCGCGTGCCGTATTTCCTTTTCTTCTGTTTTCTTCTTTGCCATAGGAGCTATGTCCTTTCGTTGCTTTCGTATGAGGATGTTCACCTTTTGACCGGTATTTGCCACAGTCGGCGGGCTTCCGCGCCTACGTGCGCGGGGCACGGATTGCCGCACCAGTGTGCGCACTGGTGCGCAATGACAGTCTCCTGGTTTCAAGGCAAGGCGCGAGGGCGCGCCTAAAATGCACGGATTTTTCGTCCTGCCGATGGCGGGTGGGAGAAAGGCGCGATCCTTGCGCCAAGACAAGGCGCGAAGGCGCGCCTAAAATGCGCGGATTTTTCGTCCTGCCGATGACGAACCGGCGCAGCCATACTTTGTGTATGGCAAGGCGGCTCGGCGAAGGCAGGGCGGAAAAGACGTGTATTTTAACTGACGTCGATCATGTCGAGGTATTTGTACCCATTCTCCGCGATATAGTCCTTTCGCCCCGCCAGGTTGTCGCCCAGCAGCAGGTCGAAGACCCGCGCCGTCTCCTCTGCGTCCTCCGGCAGGACGCGGATCAGCCGCCGCGTCTCAGGGCTCATGGTGGTCATCCACATCATCTCGGGGTCGTTCTCGCCCAGTCCCTTGGAGCGCTGGACGTTGACCTTTTTGCCCTCCAGCTTTTTGAGGATGTCGGCTTTTTCCTTCTCGGAGTAGGCAAACCACGTCTTTTCGCCGGATTTTTCCTTGCAGGTGATCTCGAAGAGCGGCGTCTCGGCGATGTACACATAGCCCTCGCGGATCAGGGTGGGGCACAGACGGTAGAGCATGGTCAGGATCAGCGTGCGGATCTGGAAGCCGTCCACGTCGCCATCGGTGCAGATGACCACCTTGCTCCAGCGCAGGTTGTTAAGATCGAACTGGTTCAGCTCCTTCACGGCCTTGCCGCTGACCTCCACGCCGCAGCCCAGCACCTTCATCAGGTCGGTGATGACGTCGCTTTTGAAAATGCGGGGATAGTCCGCCTTCAGGCAGTTCAAGATCTTGCCGCGGACGGGCATCAGACCCTGAAACTCCGCGTCGCGGCTCTGCTTACAGGCGCCCAGAGCGGAGTCGCCCTCCACGATGTAGATCTCACGCCGCTCCACGTCCTTGGTGCGGCAATCCACAAACTTCTGCACCCGGTTGGCGATGTCGATCTTCTCGGTGAGCTTTTTCTTCTGGTTGATGCGGGTGCGCTCCGCCGTCTCGCGGCTGCGCTTGTTGATGAGCACCTGGGCGGCGATCTTCTCCGCCGCCTCCCGGTTCTCGATGAAGTAGATCTCCATGCGGCTGCGGAGGAACTCCGTCATGGCCTCCTGGATGAACTTGTTGGTGATGGCCTTCTTGGTCTGGTTCTCGTAGCTTGTCTGGGTGGAGAAGCTGCTGCTGACCAGTATCAGGCAATCCTGCACGTCGGGGAAGGTGATCTTCGCCTCGCCCTTGGCGTACTTGTTGTTGTCGCGCAGGTACTTGTCGATGGCCGACACCATGGCGGAGCGGGTGGCCTTCTCCGGGCTGCCGCCGTGCTCCAGAAAGCTGGAGTTGTGGTAGTATTCGCACAGCGCTGTTTTGTTGGAGAAGCACAGCGCCACGCTGAGCTTCACCTTGTACTCCGGCTTGTCCGCCCGGTCGCGCCCCTTGCGCTCCGCCTCCCAGAACACCGGCTCCGTCAGGGCGTCCAGCCCTGCCAGCTCCCGGATGTAGTCCTCGATGCCGTGCTCGTAGACGAACTCCTCCGTCTCAAATTTTCCGGCGGGCGTCTCGTTTTTCAGGCGGAACGTCACGCCGGCGTTGACCACCGCCTGCCGCTTCATCACGTCCCGGTAGTAGTCCGCGGGGATGTCGATGTCCGTGAACACGTCCAGATCGGGCAGCCAGCGGATGGTGGTGCCGGTGCGCTTTTTGTTGCCCGTCTGGTCGCTGACCTCCAGCTTGCCCACGATCTCGCCCCGCTCAAAGTGCAGGCGGTACTCCTTGCCGTCCCGCCACACGGTCACGTCCATGTACCGGGAGGCGTACTGGGTGGCGCAGGAGCCAAGGCCGTTCAGGCCCAGGGAGAACTCGTAGTTCTCGCTGTTCTCGTTGTCGTATTTGCCGCCGGCGTACAGCTCGCAGAATACCAGCTCCCAGTTGTACCGCCCCTCTTTTTCGTTCCAGTCCACCGGGCAGCCGCGCCCCTGATCCTCCACCTGAATGGAGCGGTCGGCGAAGCGGGTCACGGTGATGAGCTTGCCGTGGCCGCCCCGCGCCTCGTCGATGGCGTTGGACAGGATCTCGAACACCGCGTGCTCGCAGCCCTCCAGCCCGTCGGAGCCGAAAATGACCCCCGGCCGCTTCCGTACCCGGTCAGCCCCCTTCAGGCTGGATATGCTCTCGTTGTCGTATGTGCTCTTTCTTGCCATATCATTCCTCCGGCTCTCCGCCGTGCAGTATAATCATCCGTGCCGCAGGGCACTATTCTTATTTTATCGTATTTTCCCGGCCTTTGCAAGTGCCGTCGCTCCCCCGTTTTACACGGTCTTACAAAAGCCGTAAGTACCCCTGAAAAATCAACTGGTTTACACAAAAAATAATCGGGTCGCAACCGGCTGTACCCTTTTCCACACAGGGTTTTGCACATTTTCCACACCTTTTTCCACCAGCGTTATGTAACCCGATAAATCTTCCGGAAAGTTGCAAAAACATCAAAAAGCGCCGGAATTAGAGAGCCTTTCCCGCTTTGCATGTATAATTTCATGTATATGCACCGTTTTCCTTATGTACCAGGAACGACACCGTGTCCACTATCTCTGCACGGTCCGGCTCCGTGTCCCTTTTCCCGCCCGTTTTCGCCGTTTGTCCGCCGGATCTTCCGCCGGAAGTTTCCTCTCGCGTATCGCTGTTGTGAAATTGCCTTAACGCGCCCGCCCCAACGCCGCGCAACTTTTCCATCATGCGGCAAAAAACCTCTTGCGTCGCCGGTATATGTATGCTATCATATAAATACAGATGTTCGCAATAGGCGGACACAGGGAGGATTTATCATGGAAAAACAGAAATTCTATCTGGTGGCGGCGGACGCTCTGCCGGAGGTCTTTCTCCGGGTGGCGGAGGCCAAGCGGATGCTGCAGGTAGGCGAGGCCGCCACCGTGGGCGAGGCCGCCCGGCTGGTGGGCATCAGCCGCAGCGCCTTCTATAAATATAAGGACGCGGTGCAGCCCTTTCAGAACATGCACGCAGGGCACATCATCACCTTTTACGCACTGCTGAAGGACAACCCCGGCGTCCTGTCCAACTATCTGTCCATTTTCGCCAATTCCGGTGCCAATATTCTGACCATCAACCAGACCATCCCCACCAACGGCTGCGCCGGCGTCACCATCTCCGCGGAAACGGGGGACATGTCCGAGGAACTGGACGACCTGATGACCCGCGCCGCCGCCGCCGAGGGCGTGCTGAAATTTGAGATCATGGCGGGATAACGCCGCCGAAACCGCAAAAGCAGGGAGCGCAACGCTCCCTGCTTTTTTGATTGCCTTAATTTACTTCCCGAAGTAGCGGTTCAGCAGACCCTCGAAAGCCTTGCCGTGGCGGGCTTCGTCACGAGCCATCTCGTGGACGGTGTCGTGGATGGCGTCCAGATTGTACTTCTTGGCCAGCTTCGCCAGCTCGAACTTGCCGGCGGTAGCGCCGTTCTCGGCATCTACGCGCATCTGCAGGTTCTTCTTGGTGCTGTCGGTGATGACCTCACCCAGCAGCTCGGCAAACTTGGCGGCGTGCTCGGCCTCCTCCAGACCGGCCTTCTCCCAGTACATGGCGATCTCGGGATAGCCTTCGCGGGCAGCAACGCGACCCATGGCCAGATACATACCCACCTCGGAGCACTCACCCTCGAAGTTGGCGCGCAGACCGTCGATGATCTCCTTGCGGACATCCTCCGGCACATCGGCGCCGAACACCTTGCCTACGCCCACCACATGCTCGGCAGCCCAGGTCTTTTCCTCGGCCTGCAGGGTGAACTTATCACCGCTGACGTGGCAGACAGGGCACTCGGCCGGGGGATTCTCGCCTTCGTAAACATAACCGCAAACAGGACAGACCCACTTCTTCATAATCGTTACCTCCATAAAATGTAATGTGTTTGTTTGTTATTTTGACGCCGCGAAAGCGGCCTTTGTCAACTGGTTTTCTGCTGTGCCAGACAACCGCTGCACCGCCCGTAGAACGTGACGCCGTAGCTGTCCGGTTCCCCTACCTCCGACATATCCGGCGGCTCCACCGGGATGGGCGGCAGGTCGATGACCGCGCCGCAGGTGCGGCAGATAAAATGCCCGTGGAGGGCGGTGTTGCCGTCGTAGCGATCCTCGCCGTCCACACAGCCGATGACCTGCACCGCGCCCTCCGCCCGGAACCGCGCCAGATTGCGGTAGACGGTGGCCAGAGAGAGGTCGGGTATGCGGGGCTTCAGCTGGGCGTAGACCCATTCCGCAGAGGGGTGGCAGGTGGTGGAACGCAGGCACTCCAATATGGCTTCCCGCTTGGGGCTGTGCCGTGTGGTGTTCATGGACTGCGCTCCTTTCTTATTGCTAACAATTATCGTTTGCATTAGTATAGTAGCACACCCGCTTGGATTTGTAAAGAGGTTTTTTGCATTTTTTCAAAAAAATTTCCAGCCACTGGTATCC
>ULSG01035202.1_pt1 | contig 9525 bp, 7 predicted proteins | sample 1956191 | NCBI WGS metagenome assembly ULSG01 (sample SAMEA4835703, study PRJEB28245) | human gut metagenome | biome: gut microbiome; material: fecal sample | place: Denmark | collected 2008 | reverse complement strand
CGCGAGGAGGGCGACTATGCCAACCAACCGTCACTAACGACAAACACGAACATTTCTATCCACGCCCTCCGCGAGGAGGGCGACGCTTTTTCGCCCTGTTGTAAAAAAAGGCAGAATCAAATTTCTATCCACGCCCTCCGCGAGGAGGGCGACGATCTGGCCGAGCAGCGAGGACAGGCTCATTTTGTATTTCTATCCACGCCCTCCGCGAGGAGGGCGACACCACCCGCCCGGAAACGGGCAACCCCGAAAAAATTTCTATCCACGCCCTCCGCGAGGAGGGCGACTCTTGTCGGGGTCCTGCTTCCCCTCGCCGGGGAATTTCTATCCACGCCCTCCGCGAGGAGGGCGACACAAAGCCCCAACGCCTCAAGGCCCTTGCCGACCTCATTTCTATCCACGCCCTCCGCGAGGAGGGCGACAAACCACCCGCCCGGAAACGGGCAACCCCGAAAAAATTTCTATCCACGCCCTCCGCGAGGAGGGCGACATCAAGATCTGGGTGGTGGTGTCCACTCCGAAGTTATTTCTATCCACGCCCTCCGCGAGGAGGGCGACCTGGCCGAGCAGCGAGGACAGGCTCATTTTGTATTTCTATCCACGCCCTCCGCGAGGAGGGCGACGTGTTGGATGCCCTCCGGGGTCTGCTTCAGGAAATTTCTATCCACGCCCTCCGCGAGGAGGGCGACGTGGCAGATCGTGTGTCGGTTTGGGCAGTCCTTGCAATTTCTATCCACGCCCTCCGCGAGGAGGGCGACACAAAGGACTACCGCACCGAGTGGACCTGCAAAATTTCTATCCACGCCCTCCGCGAGGAGGGCGACAACCGGGGTGCCGTCCACGATGTAGATTTTCAAAAATTTCTATCCACGCCCTCCGCGAGGAGGGCGACTGGAGGAAAACCAAAAGGCCACCGACAATGTGATATTTCTATCCACGCCCTCCGCGAGGAGGGCGACCCCCTCACATCAAAGGAGACAAGATATGGACAAGGAAATTTCTATCCACGCCCTCCGCGAGGAGGGCGACCATCTGCAAGACCTACTTCTACAGCACCAGCACCCGATTTCTATCCACGCCCTCCGCGAGGAGGGCGACCAGAAGTTCTTCCAGCACAAATGGGTCAAGGACCCATTTCTATCCACGCCCTCCGCGAGGAGGGCGACCAAAACCTGTGGACTACAAAAAAGAGGACATCCCAATTTCTATCCACGCCCTCCGCGAGGAGGGCGACCGTCAGCACGGTCTGTGGTATACTCGGTGTGCAAAATTTCTATCCACGCCCTCCGCGAGGAGGGCGACTTTATCCATTTTTTTCCAAGTCCCGCGCACGCACGATTTCTATCCACGCCCTCCGCGAGGAGGGCGACCATATTTCTTCTTTGTTCCGTGCCGTCTGCTGTGGATTTCTATCCACGCCCTCCGCGAGGAGGGCGACAGGATGTCCAGTATGGTGTATAAGTAGTCGTCGACATTTCTATCCACGCCCTCCGCGAGGAGGGCGACGGATGTCCAGTATGGTGTATAAGTAGTCGTCGACATTTCTATCCACGCCCTCCGCGAGGAGGGCGACTAGTTGTACGTCTCGCTTACTTACTGTCTGGCTCTATTTCTATCCACGCCCTCCGCGAGGAGGGCGACACACAGCAGCATACAGTCTGACCACGTGCAGCAAGATTTCTATCCACGCCCTCCGCGAGGAGGGCGACGATGTGCTGCAAGGCGATGCTCATGCGCAAGTCCTATTTCTATCCACGCCCTCCGCGAGGAGGGCGACGCGTGGATTATGAGACCTATCTCAACATTCAGAAAATTTCTATCCACGCCCTCCGCGAGGAGGGCGACAGCAAAAACAGAGAGAAAACACCCTGCTTTTGTCTCATTATACACCTCTCTGCACAAATTGCAAAGAGATGCTTGCAAACCAAACCGCAAAATCACACCGTTACTTGCGCAAACGGCTGGTATTCCGGTGCGAAGCGTCCCGTAAAACCATGTGTGCTGCCGATTCGCACTGGCCGGACATCAAAAGATCAGCACGCTGTCTTGGGCAAATTCTGGGTGCAGTCCAACGTGCTCGACCTTGGTCTGGTAGTTGTTGCCCAGCTGGTAGAACCGCAGACTGTCCAAGGCAGGGTCGATCAGGGCGGTCAGCTCTGCTTTGAGAACTGCGTACTGCGATGCGTTCAGCAGGCATTCGAACACGGAATTCTGCACCCGCTGCCCATGATCTACGCACTTCTTGGCAACCTTGCGCAGCCGCTTGCGTCCGGCAGAGGTCTCGGTGTTTACGTCGTAGGTAATCAGTACCAGCATGATTACACCTCATTTCCAGAAAAACGGAGGGTAAACCTCTAAATCGCCCCGCAGGGTGCGCGCCAGCAGCAACGCCTGCACATAAGGCACAAGCCCCCAGCAGAGCTTTTCCTTCAAAAACGGGTGGGTGATGACTTCGCGCTTTTTCTGCTGCCATGCGTTCAGGAATGCACGGCGTCCCTCCTCGGTCAGCAGAATGGCACCGTTTTCCTGCTTTTCAAAGTGCTTTGCATTCAGCACTTTCTGGTTGATACAGGACAACACGAAACGGTCAGCCAGAACGGTGCGCAGCTCTTCCATCAGATCCAATGCAAGGCTGCGCCGCCCGGGACGGGCACGGTGCAGAAAGCCCACATAAGGGTCCAGCCCGGCACCCTCCAGCGCGGCGGCGCAATCGCTGGCCAGCAGGGAATAGGCAAAGGACAGCAGCGCGTTCACATTGTCCAGTGGCGGTCTGCGGCTGCGGCAGGTAAACACAAAGGCATCGTTCTGCTGTAAGATCAGCGCGTTGAACCGGTCGAAGTACCGCTGTGCAGCTTCGCCTTCCAGCCCACGCAGCTGCTCCAGATCCTCGCAGCCTTCCACCAGCGGTAGGGCAGCCGCCAGTTGTGCGCTGGTCTGTTTCAATTCGTCCACGGGCACCCGCTGCGGGTGGTCCCGGGTGGCACGCTCCAGCACCCAGCGGGCATTGTACACCTTACCCAGAATAAAGCTGCGGGCATAACTGCAACTGAGCGCCTCGCTGGCGGCAACGGCGTACTGGGTCTGCCGCAGCAATACGTTGCCGCGTTCCTCGCCCACAGTGCGCGCTAAAAAGCGTCCGCGCGGGGTATAAAAGCTCAGGTCGATGCCCATACGCCCGCATTTGCCCATCAGCGCGGGGCTGGCACCGGCGTAACTGAAGCAGAGGATACTTTCCAGCGTGTGCAGCGGCACCCGCCCGACCTCAGCTTTTCCACGGCTGACCACAACGTTTTCGCCGTCCAGCGTGAGGTAAGCGTCCTCGCTGAGGACGAACAGGGAGTTCAGGAATTGCCGCATGGTATCACCTCCGTGGCCGTCTCGTCCAGATAGCGCCGCAGATAAGCCTTGGCGTCTGCCTTCTGGCAGAGCATCGGCAGACAGAGCTCTTTCAGGGAACAGGCGTTGCAGTGCTTGCCGGGCTTTACCTTTGGGGTGTAGCCGCGGGCAAAATACTGGTTCATTTCGTCTGCCATCTGCCGGGTGGCGTTGCGCAGTTCGTCGGTAAAAGGTACGACCTCCCGCCGCTTCGTCTCGCAGTAATACAGCGCCCCTTCCGGGATATGGCACACCAGCATTTCCTCCAGCGCCATGGCCTGTGCGCATAATTGCAGCCGGTCGGCATCGGTTTCCTTTGCGTGGCCGTGCTTGTACTCCACCGGGTAGGGCTGCCAGCGCCCGGGGGTGCTTTGCAGCGGGATGCCATCCGCACAATCCCGGAATTCCACCACGTCACAGTTGCCGGACATCCGCAGCCGGTGGCTGGTCACCCGCATTCCCCGAGTAATCAGCAAATCGCCCCGGAGCTCGGTGCGGGTGTCATCGTGGCAGCGGGCATGGTTCAGCTGTCCTTCGGTGGTGCGCAGATTTTCTGCCCATTGCTGCTCCAGATGGATCAGTGCCCACTGGCGGCGGCAGAAGGCAAAATGCTGGATGCCGGACATTTGCAGGTAGTCATCCGGCGCGTCCATCAGTGGAACCTCTCGCAGTGTACACCCTCCGGCAGGGTGTCGGCCACCGTAACGGTGTAGTCCTGATAGCTGCGGGGCGCGACCACCTCGGCCTTGTGCGCCACGGTAACGGCATCGAACAGCTTATAGGCGGGCGCATTGCCCAGCTCGGAATCGTGCTTGAATATGATCAGCTCCCGCACGGCCATCTTGCCGCGTGCAGCACTGTGATCGTTTTCGAACATATTCAGGATAGCCTGCCACAGCAGCTGCAAGTCCTCTTCCGAGAAGCCGGTGGTCTTGCGGGCAAGATTGGCAGAAACGTAACCCTCGGCACGGTACAGGCCATAGGGCACGATATGCTTGTTGCCCATTTCACTGTTCTTCTTTTCAGCGTCTGCCTCGGTGGTGATGGCTACGCGGGTAATGGTCACCTCCTGCGGCACGATAGGGTCAACAGAGCGGGCAAAGCTCAGCTGCACCGGCCCGCGCACCTGGCCGCAGTTCAGCGCACCCTTGACAAAGGTGGTCATCACGGCACCGAAGGTGCGGATATCGTAGAAATGTTCGCACATATAATCCCGCAGCTTGCGGTCGATATCCGGGTCGCTTTTCTTGGCCTTTTTCAGGTCGTCCTTGGGGGTCAGACCGTTGTGCTCCAGCGCCTCGGCATCGCTGCGGTTCAGTGGTACGCCCTCCTTGACATAGATGCGGTAATTGTCGGCATCAGGAGCGTCCTCCTTCAGCGTCTCCACATAGTTGCGGATCTTGCGCTTCAGGCAGACATCGGTTACCAGACCGTAGCCGGTCTCGGGGTCGATGCGGGGCATATTACCGGCATCGGGGTCGCCGTTGGGGTTGCCGTTCTCTACATCGAACAGAATGACGAAATCGTAGCGGTTCTTGATAGGTGCAGACATTTTTTATTCCTCCTCGTTCTTTTTGACGTAACGTTTCTGGGTCTGGTGATAGTAGCCGATGGTGAATTTACCCTGATCCGGCAGACTGAGCCGGGCAGGGAAACCGCTCTCCGGCAGCTGTGCCATCAGTTCGGTGATCTGCTTATCGTAGTGGGTGGCAAGGCCGTCATTCAGCTTGCGCAGGTGCTTCTGGCTCAGCCGTAGCAGGGTGGGAAAGGACATACCCGGCGTGGCGCAGGCGGCGTTGAAATACCGGTCCTTGATGGTAGTGTTGATGCCGGGGTTGGCAGCTTTTTGCACGGCCTCCAGCACAGAGAACAGCCGTCCCAGAAGATAGGGGACATTGGTGGTTTCGTTCAGGCTCACAGTATAGACCTCCTTGTTCAGTTCGGTAGGGTAATTACGCAGGTAATACGCTTTGATTACGGCAGCCCGGCCGCGGGTCACATTCTGCTCGGCACGGATACGCAGGGTCACACCGTTCAATAGGGTTGCGGGGTAGCGCCCGCCGGTCAGCACGGCGCGCAGCAGGTCACCTGCCAGCTGCGGGGACGGGTCAGGCGGCGTACTGCCTTTGACGGTGCGTACCGTAGTCAGAGCAACAGACCAGACAGATAGATATTCGCGTATGTCGAGGTCTGGTCGGGTGATTGCAGTCTCATCTAAAAAACGCTGGAGATTCTTGGCAAATGCTCCAAAGGTATCCCGCATGAAAAAACGAACAGATAGCCGTGCTACGTTTGGTGAAAGACCCAGAATACAGAAATGCTCATCGGGCTGTAACTCGATACCGTTAAAATGTACATGTTGTCCAAGCGCTAACTTTTTCATTGTTGCAGCGAGTTCGTCGTTCAAGTCACTGGAAAAAAACATAGAAAAAGCATCGGAATAAGCTGGTTCTGCATTTTCGGCCCAGAAGACCATGGCGGTGGAGCTACTGCCACTACCTAGAATGCGACAATGATTTTTACGGTCAGCCAAGAGATAATTCAGCGCAGTGGTATAGGCAAAGGCGGCGTACTTGCTGACAGGGGCATTATCGCCCTGCTCGTGGCCGTAGGAGCAGAAGGCCGGTGCATTAAAGGATACCAGTGCTGCGCCGGAGCTTTGCGCCCCGGGTACACCGCTGATATTGGGATGTGTGCGCTCAATAGGGGCATACTTGCCGGTAATCAGGCATTGCCCCATGTCCGAATCGGCAGAGCGGTCGTTGTAGTGCGTCTGCCAAGCGTTTTGAATGGCAGGGTCGTCGTTGACAAAGCTGTGACTGTGGTCGGCAGCTTCGTAGCCAAAGATCAGGTTGGCGTTGCCGGTGATCTCCTTCCACTGCTCAGCCAATAGGGGATGCGCGGCAGCCTGCGCCGGATCCCAACTGTCAAAATAAGCAAGGAGCGCCCGGGCTGCGGGGCTGTCTACGCCGTCCAGAATGACGTGATGCAATTTGGCACAGGCCTTGAAGCAATCCGCAGCGCGCTCCGGCTTGCCTTTTTCGTCTGCGCCCAGCAAATAGGTAGAGTTATCGCACAAAAAGTTGGCTGCGATGCCGGAGGAACGCTTTTCATGCGCCGGTACGCGCATTGCACGCGGGGCAAGGACTGTCTTTTTGCCCATCTTCGTTTCTGTGCGCAGGTCGAGCACGGAAACCAGCTGCCCGGCGTCATTCAACCGCAGCTCATAGCTCACCTTAAAGCTGTCGTCCCAGCCGGGGGCAGAAAGCTTGCCCTGCCGGACAAGCTGCTCGTAATAGGCAGTAAGTGCCTGTAAGATCATGTAAACACCTCCACATCCCGGCAGTCCAGCACGCCGTTTTCCAGCTTTGCCCGGAAGAACTGGGAGCGGATATTTTCCGGGTCGGAGTAGTCCAGATCATACAGCATAAAGCCCAGATCCTGCGTGAGCGGCAGTGCGGGGATATCTTCAGCCTTGCCGTGCCATTCCCGGAAGTTTGCCGGAAACTCCCGGCAGCCAAAGCAGGGCTGGTGATAGCACTGCCCCTTGGCAAGCCGCCGCCGCAAGATATCCTGAAATTTGCCCGGATTATCGCCGGGTGCGGCTTTTTCGGTCATGGTAAAATGGCATTCGATAACGTAGTGCACATCCTGCAGCACCAGTGCGGCACGCTGCTGGATGTTCTCTGCCGTGCACAGCATGGGCACCTCGCCGCCCTTGGCTGCACTGAGCACCGCCGAGGACAGCAGGGTAGCCTTGACCTCATTGCGCCGGATGCTGGCAAACTGCACCGGCTTGAGCAGGTAGATGCGGTCGATATGGTACTTCATGCCCGGGTGCCAGTAAATGGCCTCCACCAGCCCGCGCGCCGCCGAGGGCGTCATGATGTCATAGGATACACGCTCGGTTTTCATCTCGGGTCTTGAAAAACAGGCATAGTCGCCCCAGACCTCGATCAGCATAGACATGAACACCACCTCCTTTCATTGTTTATTTGAATCTTCAGACAAAGAGAAAGCCTACCCACTAAGATCACCTCGTTTTAAAAATCTTCAATTAATATGTAATGGATGTATAAGCGTTTCCGAGCCTAGAATAACACAATTTAATCAATAATACAAGGGGAAACTTGCAATTTAATGTTTTTTTTCGTATACTGTTCCTGTCATCCGGTGAGCGCACTTGGATGTGGATAGAAATAATTAGTGGGTCATGGATGTATGACGGGGAAACGGCAGAGCGACAGATGCTTTGCCGTTTCTTCATTTATCGAATACTATATTACAACAAATAAAATACAATAAAAAGGACTTCTAAGGGCTATCTTGGCCTTATTTTTAGCTTTTGGTCAGAAAAACAGACCTTTTCCGGTCTCCACGTCCATGGAAAGCCCGGTCTTAGGGTCGTACAGGGTGCTGTCAGTCAGGATAGCGCTGCCGTTGGGCAGTGGTTCCAATGCTCCGGCAGCATCCAGTGCCTGAAACTGCTGGGCATAACAGGCTACGCTGTAAGCGCCCAGCTTGCGGTAAAGTGTGCGGCTCACAGTCCCACTGCGCAGCTGGTCGCAAAGGGCTTTTCCTTCGCCAATGGGCAGGTAAACGGTGCGGGTGGGGGCTTCGATCAGATGGAACTGTTCAGCCACCTGTGCAAACGGGAAAATGCAGCCCGAGATCCCTTTGCGCAGGGCGTCCAGAATGCCGCTTGTGTCCAGTGCGGCCTCACCCCGCGCAAAATACAGCTCCTTAAAATAAGCTCTGACCGCCTCCGGGCTGTCCAGCGCTGCGGTGCAGCCTGCTGCGTACTGCGTGGCGTGTACGTTCTGGCGCAGCATCTGCGGTACGCCGCAGCCTTCCAGCGTAAAACGGTATACCAGGCTCTCTTCCACACTGCGGTGTCCTTCCCGGTTGCAGCGTCCGGCGGTCTGCAAAAGGGAGTCCAGCCCGCACTGCTCTCGGTATGCGGCGGGGAAATCCACGTCCACACCTGCTTCGATCAGCGAGGTGGAAACTACCCGGCAGGGCAGGCTTTCCCGCAGCCGTTGCCGAATCTCTGCCAGTTGGCGGCGGCGGTCTGCGGCGCACAATAGCGTGGTCAGGCAGTAACTGCCCTCGGCAGGCAAGGCAGCGTACACTTCCTGCGCCGTTTTGCGCCGGTTCACTACGCACAGCACCTGCGGCAGTGCGCAGAGCTGCGAAGTCAGCGCTTCCAGCGTCAGCTCTCCGGCATCGCAAAGGGTGGTGCGGCGCAGGGTGGTGTATAAGGTGGCAGTATCCGGCACGATCTCCTGCAAGGGCAGCTCTGGCGCAAACTGCCGGAAATAGGGCTCTAATGCGGGCTGGGTGGCGGTGCATAACACGGCGGTGGCGTGGTAATGCCGCACCAGCTGCGCAATAGCACTGACGCAGGGCAGCAGATAACTGGTGGGCAGGGTCTGCGCTTCGTCAAAGATGATCACACTGTTCGCAATGTTGTGCAGCTTGCGGCAGCGGCTGCTGCGGTTGGCGTACAGCGATTCAAAAAACTGCACCGCAGTGGTCACCACAACAGGTGCATCCCAGTTTTCGCTGGCCAGCAGCTGGCGGTACTGTGCCGAGGTCAGGTTTTCCCGCTCAAGGCTTTTGTAGTCTGCGCAGGAGTAATCGGCCAGTACGTTTTCTGCGCCCAGAAGGTCTGCAAAAACAGCGGCAGTCTGGTCGATGATGGACATATACGGAATCACATAGATCACCCGCTTCATGCCCTGCGCAGCGGCCTGTTCCAGCGCAAAGGCAAGGGAGGCAAAGGTTTTGCCGCCGCCGGTGGGCACGGTGAGGGTATACAGCCCCGGTGCGCCGTGGGCACCTTTCTCCATGCAAGCCCGCAGCACAGCATTGCGCTGGATGCTTACCGGCAAGGTGCTCTGTGCCGCAAGATAGTCAGCTGCCTTGGTACGCACCTTTTCCAGAAGAGAAGAAAGCGCGGTGCTGTTGCCCCGGGGCGCGGCCTGCCCGCTCATAAAAGTTTCGGTGTCGATAAAATCCGCATCCACAAGACAGGAGTAGAGCATCCGGGTAAAGAATGCAAAATCCAGCGGGTCGCGGTTTGCCCAGTCCGGCGGGGCGCTCTGGGGCAGGGTGACCTCGCGCCAGCCATCGTAAGGCTCCACCGGT
>ULSG01010368.1_pt1 | contig 9538 bp, 8 predicted proteins | sample 1956191 | NCBI WGS metagenome assembly ULSG01 (sample SAMEA4835703, study PRJEB28245) | human gut metagenome | biome: gut microbiome; material: fecal sample | place: Denmark | collected 2008 | reverse complement strand
AGGTTAGTGGCGTTTTTTTGAAAGGTTAATGTCAGTGCAGTTGCACCGGTATACTCACGAAACTATTAATACCCTGTTGGTACGGAAATTGTTTTAAGCGGTGGTGGCGATATATTTTGCTGTGTGGGGTTTAATAATAATCGGTTTATTGACAAACTGAAAGCCGTGAGTATCTTCTTATAACTCACGGCTTAATCGTTTTTAACTTTTACGGCAGTTATATAAGCCCGTAACGGACTACTTCCTTTATTCTGCCGTTTTCGATGATAACTCTCGGAATACGCAGAGCAACCGCACAGGTAAGCTCATATCCTATGGTATCAATAAGCGACGCATTGTAATCTACGCTTGTTTCCCTGCATTTATCGGAATAAACATAAACTATATCGCCTGTTTTAATATCCGGCACATTGCTTACATCAACTATAGTCTGATCCATGCAGACCCTGCCGACTACGTTGCACAGCACGCCGTTTATCAGCATTTTTCCCTTGGAGCTGAAATCACGGAAATATCCGTCAGCGTATCCTATCGGTATAACGGCGACCGTCATTTCCTTTTCGGCGGTATATGTTCTGCCGTAGCTTATCTGCGTACCTGCGGGAATTGTTTTAAGCTGAGAAACGACCGATTTTACCGTCATCACACTTTTCATATCAAACGGCACTTCAAGCGGATAGTTAGGGTAATGACCGTACAGTATAACACCGGCACGGACTATATCTCCGCCGAAATCGCCGTGATAGATTATTCCGCCGCTGTTCTGCGAATGGATAAGAAGCCCCTTGTCTTTTGCTATCTTCATCAGCTTTTCCTGCTGTCTGTCGGTATACTCCACATCTGACGGGTCAAGGCTGTCAGCCGCCGCAAAGTGAGTATATGCGGCCTTGCAGTCAAGTCCGGGCATAGCAAGAATATCAAGCATTTCCTGCTGTGAGTCAATTCCTACACGGGTCATACCGGTATTCACTTTGATATGCACAGGGAGCTTTACTCCCTTGCTTACAGCATAATCGCTGAGCTGCTTTGCATACTGAACGCTTCCTGCCGTCTGGGTTATCCCGTATTCAAGTAATTCGTCAAAATAATCTTCATCGGTATAACCGAATGTCAGTATTGTGCCCGTTATGCCGTGCTGACGGAGCTTTTCGCCCTCCCAAAGATTAGAAACGCCGTAATACTTCACACCAAGCTCCTGCAATTTAAGGCAGACCGCCTTGTCATCGTGACCGTAAGCGTTGGCTTTAACAACAGCAAGTATATCCTTGCCCTTTGCGAGTTTTTTTATCTCATTATAATTATGCTCAAGTGCGTCAAGGTCAATCTCCGCCCACGCACGTTTCAGAAATCTGTTCATTACAAAACCTCTTTATACAATTAATATCGTAATATCGGGAAAAACAGCAAGAATATCATACCTGCGACAACAAAATCCGTTGTAAAATAAGCCTTGTTTTTTTTCTCTTTTTATGCTATTATAGTATTATACTATTTTTCTGAGTAAATTTCAAGCCTTCGGAGGTTGATAAATTTGAATAAAAAAAGAAGAAGCAACTGGTATATCTACGTTATCACATTTGTGGTAACGGGTCTACTTCTGATATTGGTTTCATCCATATTGCTAAAATCATTCTATGACTCGCAGGATAAGGACGCAACAGTAAACGTTTCGCAGAATCAGACGGCTATTTTCACTCCGGATTCAACCTACGATTTTTCTGTTCTCGTGACGCTTTCCGCCGATAATGACAAGACGCCCGATAAATACATGACAATCACATACATAGCCAAGAACAACACATTTGTTCTTATGCCGTATCTTCCGAATGCCGTAATTGACGGCGGAAATACCATAAAGCAGATATGTGAGCAATCGGGAGAAGCGGAGGTTGCAAAACTGCTCTCGTCAAAGACCGGTCTTAGCATAAACAAATATATCCGCTTCACAAAATCCACGCTTACAGAGCTGTTCGATATGGTAGGAAACACAACTCTGACTGTACCGAGCGAGATAAAGTACGAGAATAAAAAGGATAACACCGTGACTATTATAAAGCAGGGTACGCAGATTTTTACTGCCGAGCAGATGTACGCTTACCTCACACTGCCCGATTACGGAGTCAAGGACGAGCTTTATCCCTGCAAGCTGAACGCAACGGTCATTTCATCGTTTATCGATCAGAATTTCATCGGCACAAGCAGTAAAACGCTGGACGATTATATTAACTTTATTATCAATTTCACCAACACGAATATCGAGCAAAGCGATTATGACGCAAAGGTCAAGGCAATCGTCTATACGCTGTCGCAGAACAAGTCGAGCGTGACCGATTTCTATATTCCTTACGGTGACAAGAGCGGTGATGACTATATCATTGACGATAACAGCTGGAACAGTGCTAAAAAGGCTTTGGGAACAGGCTAAAATTTATCATCAAAGCGGCGAATGTTAAAAGCAGTCGCCGCTTTAATTATAAATATCATTAATATTTATTGTGTGAAAAGGTACTCTATGAACAAAATCACAAGTTTTTTAGCTTTGTGCTTACGGTTTCGGTGTTTACCGCCACTGCCTGCACATCAAATATGGGAGAAAGAAAAGCACTGCAGAAGAGATCGAGGGCTACCTTGACACGATAGTTTCATATCTCACCGAAAAGGGCTGTGATGTAATCCTGTTCAACGCACCTCCTCAGAACTTCAAGGAAACAAACGAGGGCATAATGACTGCACTCAACGAAAAAATACCGGCTATTGCCGAAAAATACGGAGCGAAGTTCTTTGACTTCTCTGCTCTGCTGTCAACCGAGGCTGAACCCGGAAAGGCGGTTTACGGCGGTCATCCGAACGGCGAAGGCGGAACTGTTGTAGCAGATGCGTTTGTAAAGCAGTTTGGAAGTATGTTTGAATAATTAAAAATTAATATATAATCAAAAACGGCGGTTGCGATACTGCCGTTTTTGTAATTTATACCATCGCATTTCTGCGTTTTTACAGAATATCGTTTTTTCATACGCTCATAATAATAACGCACAGCATATTGATTATAAATATGCCGAACAGCAAAACGGATACTGAAATCCTAATGAACAGAATAAACGAAAGGAAAAACGGTATGAAAAAGACAGCAGCTATATTAGCTTCCATAGCCGCTATGAGCTTATGCGGTTTATCTGCGTCTGCGGCAGACGGCGATAACATCATTGACGGTGTGTTAAACGGCGCAGAGGAGATTGTTGACGGAGTTGTAAGCGGTGCGGAGGAGATCATCACTCCCGGCGGCTCGACCTCTGTTGACGAAAGCACAAACGACAGCACATCTGTACCCGACACGGTTTCACAGGTAACACCCGGTGACAGCACAAGCAGTACAGGCAACGTAAACACAGGTGTTCCCGCTTTCGAGCTTGCGGCACTCGGTGCGGCGGCAGTAGGCGGTCTTGCGGCTATGGCTATAACGGTTCGCAAGAACAACAAGTAAATTGCTGAAATAAAACAAAACGCTCCTGCTTTATTGGCGGGGGCATTTTGATTATTTACAGCGACAGGAAAAATTCATAGAATTTGCTTTAATTACCATCTTTGCCGTAAAAACGCTGTACAACAGATAAAAAAAGTAGTATAATATAATTTAATGTTGTGCTGTGGGGATACCTTTTATTATACGATTAATATTCTGACTTTCAAATTCATCTGACCTATTGCTTTTACCGAGTCACATTACATACCATACTAAACGCACTTGTAAAAATCATATCTCCGGCACTTTCGTCTGACCTCATATTTCAGATTCAGCCGTTCTTACGGCGAAAGTATATCTGCAATTAAAAGAGGAAATATACATTATCTGCATTATCAAGGAGTAAAAATGGAAAAACAAAAGCATAAACGCAGTTCCTTTTCGGGAAAGCTCGGATTTGTTCTTGCCGCCGCAGGCGCATCGGTAGGACTGGGCAATATCTGGAGGTTTCCGTATCTTGCGGCAAAATACGGCGGAGGAATTTTTCTGCTGATATATATCATCCTTGCGCTGACATTCGGCTATACGATGATAACCGCAGAAACCGCAATAGGCAGAATGACGCAGAAAAGTCCTGTCGGTGCATACCGTTCTTTCGGAAAATCAAAGTGGCTGACACTCGGCGGCTGGATAAACGCAGTAATACCTATTCTGATAGTGCCATACTACTCTGTTATCGGCGGCTGGGTCATCAAATATCTTTATGAATATATAATCGGAAACGGCGGACAGCTCGCCTCCGACGGATATTTTACAGGCTTTATTTCAAGCGGCGGCAGTGCCGAGATATGTTTCCTTATCTTCACAGCCCTTACGGTTGCGGTAATTTTCGGCGGGGTACGAAACGGCATTGAACGTGTATCCAAGTTTATGATGCCTGTGCTTGTTATCCTTTCGATAATGATAACCGCATATTCCGTTACTATGCCCGGCGCACTTGAGGGCGTGAAATATTTCCTGATACCGAACTTCTCTAACTTCTCGTGGATGACGGTAGTTTCCGCTATGGGTCAGATGTTCTACTCGCTGTCAATAGCAATGGGCATACTGATAACATTCGGCTCATATATGAAAAAGGACGTTTCAATAGAAAAGTCTACCACCAACGTTGAAATATTCGACACGGGCATTGCAATCATGGCAGGGCTTATGATAATACCTGCTGTATTTGCGTTCTCAGGCGGCGATCCCAATACACTGCAGGCAGGGCCATCGCTGATGTTCATTACGCTTCCTAAGGTCTTTTCAGGCCTTTCGGCAGGAACGTTTGTCGGAATACTTTTCTTCTTTCTCGTTTTATGTGCGGCACTGACAAGCTCAATCGCACTTACAGAAAGTGCGGTTTCGACCTTTCAGGATCAGCTCGGCTGGGGCAGAAAGAAATCAACCGTAATAGTCACCGTTATTATGATAGCACTCGGAACACTGTCCTGTCTTGGCTACGGACCGCTCGGCTTTGCGCAGATACTCGGAATGCAGATGCTCGATTTCTTTGACTTCCTTACAAACTCGGTAATGATGCCGATAGCGGCTATCGCAACCTGCCTGCTTGTTTCGAGAGTTGTTGGCGTAAAGAAGATCGAAGAAGAAATGACTGCTGAAAACGGCACTTTCAAGCGAAAGAAGATATTCAATTTTATGATAAAATATCTGTGTCCAGTATTTGCGGCGATAATTCTTATAAGCTCGGTCGCAAACGCTTTCGGAATAATAAAGATGTAACAAAAAACCTCCCGTCGAAAAGCGGGAGGTTTCAGCGTGTCGACAAACTGATTGTTATTAAAGCTGTACCGTAAAACGTATCACCAACACCGCCGATAACACTTTCCGTACCGACAAGGCATTAATACTTTCGTGAGTGTATCAGTGCAACTGCACTGACATTTACCTTTCAAAAAAACGCTACTAACCTGAGATATATGTACTAACCTGCGGACGTGTAGCGTTAAGCGTTCCCGCATTGACAGGATATACAATGTTTGGGTAGTTTTACGAGTTCCGCCAACACCCCGACGGGGTGGAGGTGTGAGTAAGGAAAGAGGGAGCCACGAGGGAGAGAACCTAAGAGATAGGGAGAGGGGCTGTCAAGTCCCTTGCCCTAGTCTCTTTGGTTCTTTCCCTCGTCAATATTGACAGGTGCATTGATTTGAATAGCGAACCCGAGAAGTGGTATCCCGCAAATAGCACTGTTGGTAGAATATCATCGTAGTCAAAGCTGAATGATATAACAGAAGTATATCCAAATGAAAGGCTTTTCTACAAACTGAAACCTCCCGTCGAAAAGCGGGAGGTTTTGCTGTATATATCCTATTATTCTCTGTGGTCGATAACTCTCTTAGCCTTCTTCTCTGTTCTCGGAAGCGTTCCGACAGGAACAACGGTTATCTTCGGTGTAACGCTGAGCTTTGACTTGAACAGCTCTCTGATAGTATCGCCTGTCTTTTCGAAGCTGACTCTGCCCTCTGCCTCGACAGTTACAAGGATAACATCACGGTTTACGCTTTCATCGTGTGCAATATTGATATTGTACTCGCTTGAAACGCCGTCAACCATTCCGAGTATTTCTTCGACCTGGCTCGGGAACATATTTACGCCGTGTACCTTGAACATATCGTCACTGCGTCCCTTTACCGTGTCAAGTCTGGGATAATGACTTCCGCACTTGCAGGGCTCAGGGATAATGCGTGATATATCGTGCGTTCTGAAACGCAGGAGCGGTGCGCCTTCCTTTACAAGAGTAGTAATTACTACCTCGCCCTCTACCCCGTCGGGAACGGGCTTTTCTGTTTTCGGGTCGATTATCTCAATATAAACATAATCGTCCCAGTAGTGCATACCGTCATCTTCCGCACAGCTTATGCCTATACCGGGTCCGTATATTTCGGTAAGACCGTAAATATCGTATATTTCAACGCCAAGCTCAGTTCTTATGTAGTTACGCATCTTATCGCTCCAACGCTCAGAGCCGAAAATGCCCTTCTTAAGATAAATCTTATCACGCATATTGCGTTTGTTTATCTCCTCAGAAAGAAGTAAGGCATAAGAAGATGTTGCCGTAAGAACCGTCGATTTAAGGTCTACCATCATCTGAAGCTGTTTGTCGGTGTTACCCGGTCCCATCGGGATAGCCATAGCGCCCAGCTTTTCACAGCCTGCCTGAAAACCGATTCCTGCTGTCCAAAGGCCGTATCCTGCCGTAATCTGTATGCGGTCCTTGTCGGTAATCCCTGCCATTTCATAGCAACGTGCTATCATCAGTGACCAGTCATCAACATCCTTGGCTGTATAAGGGATAATTACAGGCTTACCCGTTGTGCCTGAGGAAGAATGGATACGCACCACTTCTTCATCGGGTACAGCCTGTATTCCGAGCGGATAAGCATATCTCAGATCTGCCTTGCTCGAAAAGGGGAGCTTTTCAAAGTCGTCCTGGCTTGAAACACCGTCAATTCCGGCATCTCTGTACATCTTTCCGTAATAGCTGTCCGTTTTGATAAGTCTTTTTATCTGAGCGTCAACCATCGCCAGCTGTTTCTCATTCAGTTTCATATTTTTCACCCTCACCGTATCCTGCAAAAAATGCTGCTTTATTCGTTTCGACAAATTTTTGAGGTACACGTTTTTCTATTTCTTTCAGTATGGTTTCCTTTGATATGCCGAGCCTGCCTGTGCCGACAGCTACTCCGAGTATCGCAATATTGAAATATCGTGACGAGCCGAACGGTTCGCATATCTTCTTTGCGTCTATAACAACGCAGCCGCATTTGCTTTTAAGATATTCGAGCATTGCGGTTCCGTCATAGCCTGTATCGGCAAGCGATTCTGTAACAGGCTTTACCGGAACGCTGTTTACAATAACGATACCGCCCTTTTTGAGATATATCAGATTACGAACAGCCTCAGCAGGCTCAAAGGCAAGTATCATATCGGCTGTGCCGTAAGGGATCAGAGGAGAATATGCCTCGCCTATTCTTACATGGCTCGTTACCGAACCGCCACGCTGTGCCATTCCTATGGTTTCGGCAGAATGCACTGCACTGCCTTCAATCATAGCTGATGCCGCTATAATCTTTGACGCAAGCACGGTTCCCTGTCCGCCGACACCGCAGATAAGTATGTTTTTATTCATCGGCTCCACCTCCTATAGCGTTTACAGGACAAATCTGAGCGCAAAGTTTGCATCCCGTGCAGAGATTGTTGTCGATTGTCACCTTACCGTCTGCGACAATAAGAGCGGGACAGCCAATCTCACGGATACATTTCTTACACTGTATGCACTTGTCGGAAATTCTGCATTTTGCGGTAGGCTTAGATATTGCTATACAGGGTGATTTGAATATCACAGCCTTCACACCTGGCATATCCGCACATTCACAGACAGCCTTTACAGATGCGTCAAGGTCAAGCGGGTCTACTGTGATTATCTTTTTAACACCGATACCCTCAAGCACCTTTGCGATATTTATCTTGTCAACTATCTGTCCCATAAGGTTGTTGTCAAGACCGGGGTGCGACTGATGACCTGTCATTGCCGTTGTGGAATTATCAAGCACGCAGAGAATCATATCTGCGTTATTATGTACCGCATTTACAACGCCCGTGATGCCCGATGCAAAGAACGTGGAATCACCGACAAAGCCGAAGCATACACCATCGCTGTCCGTATGGTTAAAGCCCTGTGCCATAGTGATGCCCGCACCCATACAAAGACAGGTATCAACCATATCGAGAGGCATTGCGTTTCCGAGAGTATAACAGCCTATATCGCCGCAGAAATATGCCTTTCTGCCTTTCATAGCCTGCTTTACCGCATAGAATGACGCACGGTGAGGACAACCTGCACAAAGCACAGGAGGACGAACAGGAGGCGCAGGAGCGTCCGACAGATCGTAACCGTCCGCCGTGAAATCTTTTCCTAAAAAGTCACCGAGTATAGCGGCAATCTTATCTGTGCTGTTTTCACCGCCTGCCTGAACCTTTCCGTCGAGTTTTCCCGACACTCTGAGATGTAAGCCGTGCTTTCCTGCCAGCTTCAGAATCTGCTCCTCGATAAACGGGCTAAGCTCCTCTATGCAGAGAACTTCTTTCGCACCCTCAAGAGATGAAAGCACAAAATCTTCGGGGAAAGGATATGCCGTAGCAATCTTTATCAGCTTTACATCAGGATAATCCTTAAGGCATTCCTTTGTGTATGCGTAGCTGATACCCGATGTAACAACCGCTTTTTCCGAGTTAACGCCTTCGGCTTTGTTGGCGCTGTAGGTCGAAAAATCCTTACCGATCTCAACGTTACGCTTTTCTATCATAATGTGATTTGCAAAAGAAAGGCGGGGGAAAATTACCCACTTCTTTGAATCCTTTACAAAGCCCTCGTATTTTTTAGGTGAAGGGCTATCGCAGTTATCAATCGAAGCGTAGGCGTGACAGACACGGGTCGTAGGTCTGAATAAAACCGGAGTGTTGTATTTTTCCGAATACTCAAACGCATCGCCTATCATCTTATACGCTTCTTCGGGAGATGACGGATCAAACACGGGTATACGGCAGAAATCAGCAAATCTTCTGGTATCCTGCTCCGTCTGTGAAGATATAGGACCGGGGTCGTCAGCCGACACTATCACCATGCCGCCCTTTACGCCTACATAGGCGAGTGACATAAGCGGATCGGCGGCAACATTGAGTCCCACCTGTTTCATAGTCACCATTGCTCTTGCGCCGCTGTATGCCGCAGCCGCCGCTACTTCCATAGCGGCTTTTTCGTTTACAGACCATTCGATATATACGCCGTCGTGCCGATATTTCGAAATGGTTTCAAGTATTTCGGAGGACGGTGTACCGGGATAGCCTGCAACAAGATTTACACCAGCAGCAAGTGCACCCAGTGCTATCGCACCGTTTCCCATTACATATTCTTGCATATGAAAATTTTTCCTTTCAGAGATTTGTATATACAATATTATTATAACATAAAAAATGTCGGTGTCAACCGACACGGCGGTACGCCGCCTTTTGCCTTTT
>ULSG01012130.1_pt1 | contig 9551 bp, 10 predicted proteins | sample 1956191 | NCBI WGS metagenome assembly ULSG01 (sample SAMEA4835703, study PRJEB28245) | human gut metagenome | biome: gut microbiome; material: fecal sample | place: Denmark | collected 2008 | reverse complement strand
GGGTGACAGCAGCTACGCCCGCATCGCCCTCCTGCGGGTGGGCGACATCGAGTCCGACGACGAGGAGGACACCGAGCAGGCGTTCCGCGCCATTCAGGACATGGATTTCGTCAAGTACCATGTGTTCCCCAGGGGCTACATGATCCGCACCAGCTCCGAATCCAGTCGGGAGCAGGTTCGCATCAGCCGCGACGCGCTGAAAAGCGGCATGAGCTTCCGGCGCATCGGCGCTGACTTCATCCGCCAGTACAAGCGCAACCCCCACATTCTGGCGGTGAAGCTGCTGTTCATCACCGCGCCCGACGCGAATTACGACGGGCTGGCGAAAAGTGCCAAAACCGTCAAGGACATCACCATGAGCCTGACGAAAATTCTGGAGGGCATGCCCACCGACTGCGGCTCCTGCAACCTGAAGGCCATCTGTGACGAGGTGGAGGGTATGCGTGAGCTGCACTTCGGCAAGGAGCACCACACCACGGAGTGACCTTCGGTTCCCTCCGTTCACCGGCGCACGCCGGTCATTTTGCCGAAAAAACGGGGCTTTCACGGCTCCGCACCGCACCGATCTGTAAAAGTTCCCTTTTCCGGCTTTTTTACCGTTGACTTTTGGCTTTTCCGGGTGTATATTCTCCACCATCAAGAGGCAATGGCGTCTCAAAGGTTTAGTCCTTTGCGGCGTTATTGCCTCTTTTTCGTTTTTCTTCAGGAGACATACGCAAAGTCAATACGGTATAAAAGCGTTTGAGAAAAGAGAAGTAGCGCAGGGGCTCACCCCCAGAGAGTGCGGGAGGCTGGGAACCGCACGGCAGAGCCTGCGTGAATAACACTTTTCGAGCTGCGATCCGAAAGGAGCGATCCCAGTAGGTGCGCCGGAACGCCGCCCGTTATGCGGCAGAGCTTTATCGGAAGCTTGGAAATGAGAACAAATACAGGTGGCACCGCGAGAACAGCACTTGCCCTGTAGGATGCTGATAACTTTTACGGAGGTTTTTATCATGTGTTCTATTATGGGTTACTGTTCAGGCGATGCCGATTTTTCTCTTTTTAAGGCGGGCTTTGACAAGACGCTGTCCCGCGGCCCCGACGACAGCCGGATCGTTGACACCGGTCACGGGCTGCTGGGCTTCCACCGGCTGTCCATCATGGGTCTGGATCCGTCCGGCATGCAGCCCTTTGCACTGGACGGCAGCTATGTGGTCTGCAACGGCGAGATCTACGGCTTTGAGGCGCTGAAGCGGGAGCTGCTGGCAAAGGGCTATTCCTTCCGCAGCGAATCCGACTGCGAGGTCCTGCTTCCCCTCTACCGAGAGCACGGCACCAACATGTTCCGCATGCTGGACGCCGAGTTCGCCCTGATCCTGTACGACGCGCAGAAGCAGTCCTTCATCGCCGCCCGCGACCCCATCGGTATCCGTCCGCTGTACTACGGCTACGACGATGCCGGCGCCATCGTTTTCGCCAGCGAGCCGAAAAACCTTGTGGGCATCTGCGGCAAAATCATGCCGTTCCCTCCCGGACACTACTACGCAGACGGAAAGTTCGTCTGTTATCGGGACATCACCGCCGTGAAGGAGGTGTGCCGCGATGATATAGACACCGTGTGCGCCAACATTCACAAGAAGCTGGTCGCCGGCATCAAGAAGCGGCTGGTGGCCGATGCCAAGGTGGGCTTCCTCCTCAGCGGCGGACTGGATTCCTCTCTGGTGTGCGCTGTGGCGCAGCGCTGCTCCGACAAGCCCATCCGCACCTTCGCCATCGGCATGAGTGAGGATGCCATCGACCTGAAATACGCCCGGGAGGTGGCCGACTATATCGGCAGCGACCACACCGAGGTGTATATGACGCCGGATGAGGTGCGCTCCTCGCTGGAGACGGTGATCGAGCTGCTGGGCACCTATGACATCACCACCATCCGCGCCAGCATGGGCATGTATCTGGTCTGCAAGGCCATCCACCAGCAGACCGACATCCGCGTCCTGCTGACCGGCGAGATCAGCGACGAGCTGTTCGGCTACAAATACACCGACTTCGCCCCCTCCGCGGAGGAATTCCAGAAGGAAGCCGTCAAGCGCATCCGGGAGCTGCACATGTACGATGTGCTGCGCGCCGACCGCTGCATCTCGGTGAACTCTCTGGAGGCGCGGGTGCCCTTCGGCGACCTAGACTTTGTGGAGTACGTCATGAGCATCGATCCGGAGAAGAAGCTGAACAAATACGGCATAGGCAAGTACCTGCTGCGCCACGCCTTCGAGGGCGACTACCTGCCGCATGACATCCTCTACCGGGAAAAGGCCGCCTTCTCCGACGCCGTGGGACACTCCATGGTGGACTATCTGAAGGAGTACGCCCAGAGTCTGTACACAGACGAGGAGTACGAGCGCAAGCGGCTTGCCTACACCCACGCCCAGCCGTTCACCAAGGAGTCCCTGCTGTACCGGGAGATCTTCGAAAAGTACTATCCCGGCCAGAGCGACATGGTCGTGGACTTCTGGATGCCCAACAAGGCCTGGAAGGGCTGCGACGTAAACGACCCCTCCGCGCGCGTGCTGTCCAACTACGGCGCCAGCGGAAAATAAGCGCGAAAAAGCACCGCCTTAGGTCATTGGGCCTAAGGCGGTGCTTTTTGTTACTGCCACAGGGAGCACAGCAAGTCGGTGTACGCCGTGGGATCGTCGATGGGCAGGCCGGCGATGAGCTGCGCCTGGTTGTAAAAGATCTCCGCGTACTTCTTCGCCCGCTCCGGGTCGGTGAGCCGCGCCGCTTCGAAGGCCAGGAACGCCGGATGATCCACGTTGATCTCCAGAATGCGCTTGGCCTTCAGCCCCAGCTCCGGCTGCGCCGCCTTGAAATACTTCTCCATCTCGAAGGTCACGCCCTCACCGCTGCTGAGACACACCGGGTGGGTCTTGAGCCGGGCGGAGGCCTTCACCTCGTCCACCTTCCCTGCCAGCGTCTCCTTGAGGAAGGCGAACGCCTCCTTGTACTGCTGCTCGTCCTTTTCCTTCTTCTCCTCCTCGCCGGGCAGCTCCAGATCGCCGTCGGTGGCGGAGCGGAAGGGCTTGTCCTGATACGTCCGCAGCACATCGGACAAAAACTCGTCCGCCTTGTCGGTGAAGTACAGGATCTCCATGCCCCGCTCCTTCAGAAGCTCGGTCTGGGGGATGTGATCCACGCCGTCCACCGTATCGCCGGAGGCGAAGTAGATGTACTTCTGTCCCTCCTTCATGCGCTCCACGTACTCCTTCAGCGTCACCAGCTTCTTCTCCGTGGAGGAGTAGAACAGCATCAGATCCTGCAAAAGCTCCTTCTTCTCGCCGTAGTTGTCCATGGCGCTGAGCTTGATCTGCCGCCCGAAGGACTGCCAGAAGGACTCGTACTTCTCCCTGTCATCCCGCAGCAGGCGTTCCAGCTCGCCCTTGACCTTCTTTTCCAGATTGGCGCCGATGAGCTTCAGCTGCCGGTCATGCTGCAAAAGCTCGCGGGAGATGTTCAGGTTCAGATCGGGGGATTCCACCACGCCCCGGACGAAGTTGAAGCACTCCGGCAGCAGCTCCTTGCACTTGTCCATGATCATCACGCCGGCGGAATACAGCTGCAGCCCGCCCTCGAACTCCTCGGAGTAGTAGCGCAGCGGCGCCTTCTCCGGGATGAACAGCAACGCCTTGTACGTCACCGCGCCCTCGGCGGACACGGTGATGACGCTCAGCGGCGGCTCGGTGTCCGCGAAGCGCTGCTGATAGAACTCGTTGTACTCCTCCTGCGTCACGTCGGTCTTCTTCCGCTGCCACAGGGGCACCATGCTGTTCAGCGTCTCCCACTCGAATACTTCCTCGTACTCCGGCTTGTCCTCCGGGCAGCCCTCCTTCAGCTTGGGATGGGGCATCCGCATACGGATGGGGAACCGGATGTAATCGGAATACTTCTTCACCAGCTTGTACAGGGGATACTCCCGCAGGTACTGGCTGTACTCGTCCTTTTCCTCCTCGGTGTCGGGCTTGATGTGCATGATGACGTCGGTGCCCACCGTCTCCTTATCGCACGGCTCCACGGTGTAGCCCTCCACGCCGGAGGACTGCCACTTCCAGCCCTGCTCCTCACCGTATTTCCGGGTGATGACGGTGATCTCGTCGGCCACCATGAAGGCGGAGTAAAAGCCCACGCCGAACTGCCCGATGATGTCGGTGTCCGCGCTCTCGTCGCCCTCCACCTGCTGGCGGAACTTCAGGCTGCCGGAGGAGGCGATCACGCCCAGATTGTTCTCCAGCTCCTCCTGGCTCATGCCGATGCCGTTGTCGCTGACGGTCAGCAGCCGGTTCTCCTTATCCAGGATCAGCTTGATCTCGAACTCGTCCCGCTTGATGCCCACCTTGTCGTCGGTGAGGCTCAGGTAGCACAGCTTGTCAATGGCGTCCGAGGCGTTGGAGATGATCTCCCGCAGGAAGATCTCCTTGTGGGTGTAGATGGAGTTGATCATCAGATCCAGCAGCCGCTTGCTCTCCGCCTTGAATTCTTTTTTCATCATGTTTGCTCAGATCTCCTTTGCTTGAAGGGAGATGCGCCGGGGCGCATCTCCCTGTGGTATACGTTTTCGCCTTACGCGAACTTCTTCCGGCTGATGAGCCAGCCCACGCAGGACAGCACCGCCACCGCGCCGGACACGATCATCATGACCTTGCAGAAGGGCGGAATGATCTTCTGCACCCTTTTGCCCACGCCGCAGGCCGCCTTGCCCAGCAGCTTCGTCGCCGCCTTGCCCACCGCGGCCACCGCGGATACCGCAGCCTCCGCCGCCATGTGCGCCAGCTTTTTGGCCAGCTTGACGGCCGCCGCCGTCACCTTCCGGGCGATGCCGCCCGCCTGATGTAAAAACTTCTTCACGCTCAGCCCTCCTTTGCTGTATGCCAGTCGATGACCGCCGCCGGAGGTTTCTCCCGCCCGGCATCAACGGTCATTTTGCCGTTTGCTCTATTATAATCCCGCCGGGCGCCGCTGTCAACGCGCCGCCCCGCCAATTCGGGCAGTCTGCCGCCGGTGCCTGAGGCTCACCGCATGAAGCGGTCGATGGCGTCGTTCAGGGACTGTATGGCCTCCTGATCTCCCGCCTCCACCGCATCCACGATGCAGTGGCTGATGTGATCCTTCAGGATGGCGCGCCCCGTGCCGTTCAGCGCGGAGATCACCGCACTGAGCTGCACCAGCACCTGGGAGCAGTCCTCGCCCCGCTCCACCATCTTCCGCACGGCGTCCAGATGCCCCTGCGCCCGGCTCAGCCGGTTCAGCACGGCCTTTGTCTGCTCGTGGGAGTGGTGGTGGGTATGGGTGTGGACATTTCCGTTCTCGTCCACATGGGTATGGGTATGCTCGTTCAAGGGTCTTTCCTCACTTGTTGTACTCGTAGGTGGGTTTGTTCATGTCGTATTTCTGCTTCAGCGGGTCGCGGCGCTCCATGCGGTCATAGTGCCGGCACAGGAACGGCTCCACGCCGTAGAACAGCGCCTTGCCGTCCAGATCGAAGAAAAACACGGCGAACAGCGCGGCGTACACGCCCAGTCCGATCAGCACGATCTTTTTCAGGATTTTGAATACAGTTTTCATTTTCCGCTCCTCCTCTTACCAGCTCATGGAATCGTCGAACTCCAGCAGGGACGGATCCAGCGGCTCCTCCTGCATGACGGTGGTCATGTAGTCGTTGATGATGCTGCGGATCTCGGCGCGGGAGACGTTGCGCTTGTCGGGCAGCGCGTGGGGCATCCAGATGGCGTGGATGTTGCGGGCGCGGAACTCGTCCTCGAACAGGCCGTGAACGCCCTGCATGCCCTTGCACAGCAGCTGGTCGTACATCATGACCATGTCGCAGTGGAAGCGCTCCATGTTCTCCCACAGCTCGAAGATGTGGTGCATGCCGCCCACCGCCATGCGGCGCATAGGCGCCCACTCGTGGTAGGTAGCCATGTCCTCCAGCGTGTTCTCGTAGCTGTCGGTGCGCAGCGTCATGTCGAACATCAGGGAGTCCATGTTCATGACGGTGTTCAGACCCCAGCAGTTATACGCCCATGTGCACCAGTTGGAGTAGTACAGCGGCGCGCAGCTCCACGCGATGACACGGTGGCGCGTCAGCGGGAAGTTGTTGATGCGCTGCTCCACACACTTCTCCATGATCCTGCGCACCTTCTTGTCCGTCTCGTGCCAGATGGGAAGGTCGCCGTACTGGGACTGGTAGATGCGGTACAGCGCCTGCGCCACGCCGTTGATGGGATAGTAGCTGGTATTGGCCGCCACGTCCCACTTCTCCCACTCGAAGCGCTGCAGCTCGTTCTGGCTTTCCAGCTTTTTGCACAGCTGCTGGTAGTCGAAGGGCACGCCCGTCTGCTCCTCGATGAATTTCCACGCCTCCTCGATCTCCTTCATGCAGTGCTTGTGCACCAGCGGATCGTCGAACTGCATGGGCTGGGGCATGGCGAACAGGGGCTTGTCGATGAGCCAGTCCTGAATGATGGACGTGGCCACGGAGCCGTCGCAGGCCTCGTTGGAGGTGATGACCGCCTTGTAATAATCCGGCACATCGTCCAGCACGAACAGTCCGGCCTCCGCCTGACACATGGGGCACGGATCGCCGGGCAGACCCAGGGACTGCACCGCGTCGATATAGTTGAGCACCGTGTGGTTGTTCACGTGGCAGGTGACGAAATATGGGATCATCTGCAGGGGGATGTTCTCCACCTCCTTGCTGAAGGGGTAGAAGATGCCGCCCCACACCGTCTCGTCGTGGGCGATGGTCTTGTCGTGTCTGGCCTGCACCTTTTTGCTGCCCTTGTTGGTGTTCAGGTCGTTACGGAACATGCCCATGAACTGATAGATGGTGGCGTTGGTCATGGCGCGGTAGTGCAGCGGACAGGCGCGCAGCGCCTCGCCCCGCAGTCCCTCCATGCCGCGGTCGAACCAGTGCAGCACCGGCAGATAGGTCTGACCCATCCAGCGATAGCGCCAGCAGCCCTTGGCAAACGTCCAGACGCCGCCGTAGCGCATGACGTCGTATACCAGCATGCCGTAGTTATACAGCCACACCTTGTTGAAATAGTAGAACGTGTCCTTCACGCCGCGCCATTCCCGGTGCTTGTACAGGCCGGTCTTGTCGCAGTACAGGTCGCCCAGACGCCGCTCGCCGTGGGGCTTGCCGTACCAGAAATCCCTGGCCAGCTTCTTATAGTCCGTGGCTTTGACCTTGTCCACCACGCTCTTCAGGTCAAACTTCTTCATTTCTTGGCGCCCTCCTGAATTTTCTTGATCTCCACGCTCTCGATAAAGGCCTGGAACCGGGTGCGCAGCTGGCCGCTGGCGGAATTGATGTACTCCTTCTCGATGGAACAGACGGGATAGCCGAAATCTCTCTGGAGCACGACGGTGTCGATAACGCGCTCATAGCTCCAGTACTCACAGAACTTGTTGGAGGCGACGATGATGCCGTCGGCCTTGCATTCCCTTGCCAGATCCGCAATATGCTGCTTGCGGCGGCGCATCTCCTGCTGCTCCATGAAGCGGGTACACTGGCTGGTCAGCAGATAGTGCCGGGCAATGGCGCGCAGGGGCGTTTCGCCCTCCCTGATCTCGATGGGCTGGCGGGACTCCATGGCGCCGTAGCAGTACCGGTCGGCCACCACCAGTGCGCCGCAGCTCTCGATCAGCTTGGTGAAGTCCGGGTCGTCGTTCTCGCTGCCGGCCAGCAGCACCTTGCAGCGGTAGGCGGGCTTGGTGTCCGGCTCGCGGGTGCGCAGCTCCTCCAGCGTCTCCCGCAGCTTGTCGATGATGAGGTACTTGGGACAGGTCAGCGTCACCAGATTGATCACATGGAACTCGTACCCGGTGATGGTGGGGTTGTCCAGCTTGCGGTAGTCTCCGATCTCCTGCACGATGCGGCACAGCTCGTTGTGGCTCTCGATGGTCTTGAGAATGGCCTCGTCCGACGTGTCCACGCCGTAGTTATCGTGGAGGAAATCCACCACATGCGCCTTCAGCTGCGCCTCGTAGTGGTCGATGCTGTTGGCGGTCTTTTTGAAGGGCACGTCGGTGAACTCGCACTTGAACTTCTCGTTCTGGATGATGTCCATCCGCTGCAGATGCTCCTGGAACCGGCAGGTGACAGTACACGTCTCCGTGGCCAGCTGCGCATCCAGGAAGTTGAAGCCGCCTTCCAGCGCCCGCTCCAGCAAGCTGCGTCCGTAGTGACAGGTACGGGACGACATGTAGTAGGTTGCCATGTCCGGAGAGGTACAGCGGGGAGCGCGCAGACGCACAGAGAAGCAGCCGGGCAGATCCAGCAGCACCTCCGGCATAAAGTAGCAGGTATAGCCCAACGCCAGCTTTCCGTCACTTTTCGCCTGCTTGACCAGATCGTTGTTGGCCTCCTGAAGCAGGTTCTCGAAGTAAATCAGGTGTTTCAGGTCCCTCATCTCTCGTCCTCCTTGCTGCGCGGTCCGCGCAGTTATATCCAGTAAAATTATACATAATTGCAGAAAATTTGTCAATAAAATTGTGCCGTTTGCACAGATTTTGGACACTTTACCCTCATTTGTCCGTTATCGTCGATTTTTTGACGATTTTCCCGGTAAAATTGACTTTCCCCTGCCGCCGTGGTACAATATTTTCAAAAATCCGGGAGGTACCACCATGAAACGTCTGCACCATCACGATCACGAGCACGCCCACGACCGCCACTCCCCCGAGGAGACGCTGGCGCTGCTGGGCTATATGGCCGACCACAACCGCCAGCACGCACAGGAGCTGCATGAGCTGGCGCACAGCGTGGACGGCGAAGCTGCCCAGCTGCTCCACGAGGCCGTGGTGGATCTCACCGTCAGCAGTGAAAAGCTGGCGGAGGCTCTGCGCATTCTGAAGGGAGAGGAATAACATGTGCCTGTCTACCGTTATGACCCGGCAGGGTCGGACGATCTGCAAAAATGTGGCCTCCGTCACCGAGAAGGACGGCCAGCTGGTGTTCACTGATATCATGGGCATCCCCACCGTGGTTCCCGGCGCTATCGAAAAGATCGACCTGCTGGAAAATATCATCACCATCCGTGAAAAATAGCGGACTGCGGCGGAACCGGCAAATATTCCCTTGTTCTCCCGCGTTGACAGTTCCTGTGAAATGTGTTACAATTTGGTTACAAAACAATCAGGAGGTTTATCATGGCTGATACCAAAAAGGCCGAAGGCCTTGTCTATAAGAACCACCCCCTGCGCCGGGTGGACAATTTCATCTACTACGGCAGCATGGCGGACAAATACATCGTTCTCCTGCAGATCCTCGACACCGTGAAGGAGCAGGACATGGACGTGGCCAAGCGCGTCTCCGTCCAGCTCCAGCTCACCGACCCCGACCTGAAGTCCCGGGATCGCGTGGTGAAGAAGTCCGAGAAGGACAGTCTCTATGCCGCCATGGACGTAGGCTGCATCTGGCTGGAGCGCGCTCTGGCCGGAAAGCTGTAAGACCATCATGAAGCGACTCTTTTCTGCATTGGCGGTGGTGCTGGCCTCCCTGCTGGTGGTAGGCG
>ULSG01013867.1_pt1 | contig 9578 bp, 8 predicted proteins | sample 1956191 | NCBI WGS metagenome assembly ULSG01 (sample SAMEA4835703, study PRJEB28245) | human gut metagenome | biome: gut microbiome; material: fecal sample | place: Denmark | collected 2008 | reverse complement strand
TCGTTGAAGGTGCTGTTCTGCTCCGGGTCCAGCGCTTCCAGCAGGGCTGCGGCCGGGTCGCCCCGGAAGTCGCCTGCCAGCTTGTCGATCTCGTCCAGAAGCATCAGGGGGTTCGAGCTCTTGGCAGAGATCATGGCGTTGATGATCTTGCCGGGCATCGCGCCGATGTAGGTGCGGCGGTGGCCGCGGATCTCGGCCTCATCCCGCACGCCGCCGAGGCTGATGCGGACATACTTGCGGTTCAGGCTCTCGGCGATGGAGCGGGCGATGCTGGTCTTGCCGACACCCGGAGGGCCGACGAGGCAGATGATCTGGCCCTTCACGTCGGGGGCCAGCTTGCGGACGGCCAGCACCTCGAGGATGCGGTCCTTGACCTTCTTCAGGCCGTAGTGGTCCCGGTCCAGCACGCGCTGGGCCTTGGCGATGTCCAGATCGTCCTCGGTGAAGGTGTTCCAGGGCAGGTCGAGGCAGGTGTCCAGATAGGTGCGGATGACCGTGCCTTCCTGATTGCTGCTCTGCATCTTGGAGAGGCGGTCCACCTCTTTGAGAAGCTTCTTTTCCCGATCCTCGTCCAGATGGAGGGCCGTGATCTTCCGGCGGTACTCCTCGGCCTCGGCGGTGGTATCGTCGTCCTCGCCCAGCTCCTCGCTGATCATGTGGAGCTGCTCGTGGAGGTAGTAGTCGCGCTGGTTCTTGTCCATCGCCTCGTCTACCTTCTGGGCGATCTCCTTATCGATCTCGAGCATCCGGCGCTCCCGGTGCATCTTCTCGATGAGCAGATGCAGACGGCCCATCAGGGTGCCTTCGTCCAGAATGGCCTGCTTATCCTCGAAGCGGAACAGGAGGTTGGCCGGGATGTACTCGGACAGGAAAGCAGCGTCGGTGCTGGTGGTGATGGCAAACACCACGTCCTTGCCGATGTGGGGGTTCAGAGCCAGCAGGTCGTCAAAGCTCTTTTTGACGTTGCGGACGAGGACGTCCGCCTCCGGCAGTTCCTCGGGCTTCGCCATCTTGACCGGGGCCGGGCGGACGGTGGCCAGCAGGAAGCTGCCGTCGTCCTCCATCTCGGAGAGTTTGGCGCGGTATTTGCCTTCGACCAGGATGCGGACGAGGTCGTCCGACACCCGCATCACCTGCTTGACCTCGGCCACAACGCCGTAAGTATAGAGGTCGGCGGCCTTGGGGTCCTCGACCTTCATCTCTTTCTGTGCCACGAGGAAGACGTCAGAGTTGTTGCTGACGGCCCACTCCACGGCGGCGATGCTCTTCTCGCGGCCCACCTCGAAGTGGAGCAGATTGTTGGGGAAGACCACCAGCCCGCGCAGGGCGATGGCCGGAAGGTGGAGGACGCTCCGCTCCACCTTGACCGTAACTTTTTCAGACATAGTACAAAACCTCCCAGCCGTCCCTCGGATGCGAGTCATCCATAAGGGCGGCTTTTTTGTAGGGTCATATCAAATCTATCATTTTATTATAGCGAAAAATGTTTGCAGATGCAACTGTTCAGCGCTTTTCCCGGGTGTTGTAGCCCAGTCTGCCCAGTGCGGGCAGGATGGCCCGGAGGGTCAGCGACGTGATGGCGCCCATGACAAGGCCCAGCACCAGCATCACCGGCGCATAGTACAGCGACATGGCCGAGGACAGGATGAGCCCCGCGCCAAGCAGCTGGCCGATGTTGTGGGACAGTGCGCCGCAGACCGACAGGATGAACCATGTGGGCCGGAACGGGAGCTTATAGTAGAGCACCCACATCACCAGCAGGGACAGCAGTCCGCCGCAGAGCGAGAGGAAGCCTGCCGTCCAGCCGGAGACGAGAAAGACGAACAGCGCCTTGAGCAGGTCGAGATAGAGCGCCTGCCGCGCCCCCATGAAGAACAGTGCATACATCACCACGATATTCGCAAGGCCCAGCTTCATGCCCGGCGCAAGGCCCGGGATGACCAGTGTGCCTTCGATGAAGGAAAGAGCCATCGCCAGCGCGAACAGCAGGCCGGAAAGTGCGATCTCGTGTGTTTTCTTTGGGTCATGGTTTCGGTTTGCCATCGGCTCTCCCCCTTTGCTGCATCGGTCATTCTTCGCCGCCGGCGGTCTGCTCGTACTGCTCCTGCTCTTCGACAGCGGCTTCCCATGCGGCGAAAAGCTCGTCCTGATGGAAGCGCAGGTCGCTGAGCTCGTCGCTCTTTTCCCGCAAAAGCTGGGGGTCGTTGTAGACTTCCGGCGAGTTTATCTCGTTTTCCAGCTCCACTTCGCGGGCGCCGCAGGCTTCCATCTCGTCCTCGCAGGCTTTGATCTTAGCGCGCAGCTCGGCCCGGCGGCGGCGCTGCTCTTTGCCGTAGCCCGCCTTGGCGGGTTCGCTGCTCTTCTCGGCCACGGGGGCAGGAGCGGCGCGGCCCATCAGGGCGTCATAGCTGGGGTAGATGACCGCCTTGCCGTCCTCGAGGTAGAGGATGGGGCAGGCCAGACTGTTCATCAGGTGGCGGTCATGGGTGACGAGGAGCAGCGTGCCAGTGTAGGCCATCAGCGCCTCAGTCAGGTTCTCGCGGGTGTAGATGTCCAGATGGTTGGTAGGCTCGTCCAGGAACAGCAGGTTCGGGCGTTCCAGCACGATCTCTGCAAAGCGCAGTCGGGCCAGCTCGCCGCCGGACAGGGCCTCGCAGGGCTTGAAGACCGTCTCGCCCCGGAAGCCCAGCTTTGCCAGATGGCTGCGGACTTCCAGCTCGGTCATCCGGGGGTACTTGTTCCAGATGACGTCGATGACCCGGCCCGCGCCGATGCGGTTCTGCTGCTGGGCGAAGATGCTGGGCCGTGCGCCGGTGCCAAGGCGCACCATGCCGCCGGAAGGGCGGCGCTTGCCGTCCAGCACCTGCATCAGGGTGGATTTGCCTGCGCCGTTGGGGCCGGCGATGATGAGCCGCTGGCCGCGGCAGACCGTATAGGTGAAGGGTTCCAGCAGGGTGCGGTCGCCGATCTTAATAGTCAGGTTCTTGAGCAGCACCAGCTCATTCCACGGCTCCACGTCGTATTCGAAGCGGAACTTGAGCTGGTTGGTCTCGTCCTGAGGGGCCTCGGTGATCTCCAGCTTTTCCAGCTGCCTGCGGCGGCTCTGGGCCATCTTGGTGGTGGAGGCGCGGACGAGGTTGCGGTCGATGTAGTCCTGTAATTTTTCGGCCAGCGCCACGTCGGCGTCGTGCTGCTTCTGGCGCAGGGCGTCGGCGGCTTCCTTCTGGGGCAGATAGGCCGAGAAGTTGCCCTTATAGGTGGTCATGGTCTGGAACGAGACTTCCCAGATCTTGGTACAGACGTTGTCGAGGAAATAGCGGTCGTGGCTGACCACCAGAACGGCACCGGAGTAGCCCTTGAGGTAGTTTTCCAGCCACTCCATGGTGGCGAAGTCCAGATGGTTCGTAGGCTCGTCCAGAATGAGGACGTCCGGCTTCTCGAGGAGGAGCTTGGCCAGACGGAGACGGGTCAGCTCACCGCCGGAGAGGACGCCCACGTTCTTGCTCCAGGTATCCTGCGCAAAGCCCATGCCGGACAGCACCTTCTTGATGTTGACGTCCATGTTGTAGCCGTCGGCGGCGTCGATGATGTTCTGCAGTTCGTCGTGCTTTTCGAGAAGGGCGGCGTCGTCGGGAGAGGCCGCCATCTTCTTTTCCAAGATCTGCATCTGGGCCATGGCGTCCAGCACAGGAGCGAAGGAAGAGCGCATCTCCCCGTAAATATCCAGCGTGACATCGAGCTTTGCGTTCTGCTCCAGATAGCCCAGCGTCACGCCGTGGGTCACGCTGAACTCGCCGTCATAGTCGGTGTAGACGCCGGTCAGAATTTTGAGCAGGGTCGTCTTGCCTGCGCCGTTCTGGCCCACGATGCCGATGCGGTCTTCTTTTTCCACGCTGGCGCTCACGTCGTGCAGGACGACTTTCTCGCCAAAGCTCTTTCCGAGTTTTTCCAAATGAATCAGCATATCGTTCTTCCGTGTTCTTTTCCAGTAGGGTGGATAGGGACATTCCCGCCGTTACAGCTGATGACGGCGGTGCTTGAGGCCGAGGTTCGCCAGCTCTTCCGGCTCCATCACCAGCGGGTAGAGCTCTTCCAGCGAGGCGATCTCGTAGGTAGGGCTCACCTTGCCCGGGTTCTCGGCGTGGCCGGGGTTGAACCAGCAGGTGTCGAGGCCCGCGTTCACGCCGCCCTGAATGTCGCTGGTGAGGCTGTCGCCCACCACCAGGACGTGCTCCCGGTTCTCCACGCCCAGAGCGCGGAGGGCGGAGTCGAAGATGCGGCGGCTGGGTTTCTCGCTGTCCAGCTTCTCGGAGATGAAGACGTCCTCAAGGTAGGCCCCGATGCCGGATTCTGCCACCCGGCGGCTCTGCACCTTCTCGAAGCCGTTGGTCACGACGGCCAGCGTCGCCACCTCGGAAAGCTCCCCGAGGACGTCCAGCACATTGGGGGTCATCAGGTCGGGGTGGGAGGACAGGTGGTCGAGGTAGCAGCGGTTCATCTCCACGCCGTCACCGGCTGCGTTGATGGCCTTGAGGAAGCGGGTGAAGCGCTCCCCCATCAGCTTGTCGCGACGTATCTGGCCCTTTTCCAGCTGACGCCAGAGCTCCGAATTGATGTCCCGGTAAGTCTGCACCGTCCCGGCGTCCGGCTCGATGCCGTATTCCACCAGCGTCTCAGCCAGCGCCTTGTTCTCGGCGGCATCAAAGTCCAGAAGCGTATTGTCTGCATCGAAGAGGATGCAATAATATTTTGCCATGTTTCTTTCCCTTCTCTATCATTTTTCGAGCCGCCTGCCGCCTTGAGCGGGCGCGGCTGCAATGCGGTTTGAGAACAGCGAGAAGCCAGCCCCGCCCGGCAGAGCTGGCTTCTCGCATTTTTTATCATTCCAACGTCATTTCATAGGCTTCGTCGTCGGACTGGTCCGGCAGGTTCCCGCTGCACTTACAGCGCGACGTGCAGGCGCACTCTTTTGCAATGCACTTTGCCATCTGCTCCTCCGTCACGCCGTTCTCGAAGTTTTCCCAATCCATGTCGTAGTAGTCCACGCTGCCGTCGGTCACATCTTCTGCGCCGGGCAGGCCGAGGACTCGCATTTCTTCACGGAACATCCGCTCGCCTCCTCTCGGCTCAGCCTATGCGGCTGCGCAGAGGAAGGTGCGGGGCGTCATTCTGCCTTACTTTCGGCTTCCTTGCTGGCGGAGGCTTCCGACTTGCTTTCGGCCTTGGATTCTGCTTCGCTCTCGGCCTTGGACTCAGCTTTGCTCTCGGCCTTGGATTCTGCCTTAGACTCAGCCTTACTTTCGGACTCCGACTCTGCCTTGGAGCTGCCAGACGACGTGCTGGACGATGCCGACGACGAATTGCTGGTGCTGTGGGAAGAGCTGCCCGAACTTGCAGAGGAAGACGAAGAGGATGTACTGCCGGAAGAACCGGCATGGGACGAGGACGAACTGCTGGTGGAGCCGGACTCGCTGGTCACACCGCTGCCGATGGTGATGGTCAGGGTGTTGCTGCTCACCTTGCAGTCGTTGTAGGTGACGACGGCGTGGATCTTATAAGAAGCGTTGGCCATGGAGCTGTCCACCACCACGGTGATGCTGGACTTGCCGGCGGCCTGCGTGACCTCCTGACCGTTGGCGTACCAGCGCAGGTTCTCGGTCTTGGCGTACTTGCCGCTCAAGGCAGCCTTGAAGGTGTAGGAGCTGCCCACAGCGCCCTTGCCCTCGCTGGTGATGTGGACGGAGGCCGTGCCGAAGACTGCCGTGACGTCCAGATTCTGCTTGAAGTCGGTGTCGGTGCGGGTCTTGCTGGTGAGGCCGTCGCTCCACTTGACGAAGACATGGCCCTCCGCCGGGACAGCGGTCACGGTGATGGATTTGTCGGGGTCGGTGACGGTGTAGGTCACAGAGCTGTTGCCGGTGTCATTGCCGACGCTCAGAGTGCCGCCGCCGTTCTTGTCCACACGGTAGCGGGCCTCGAACTTTTTGTTCTCGCTGGTGCTCTCGCTGGAAGAGCTCTCCGAGCTGCTGGCGCTCTCGGCCTGACTCTCGCTGGAGCTGACAGCCTCCGAGCTGGGAGCGGCCACGGCGGAGCTGGGGTTGGAGACATACTCCATGGTGCGGGTGGGGATGTTGTTGGTGTCGGGGCGGCGGTCCTCGGTCTGCAGGGCGTGGGTGCGGAGATAGTTCAGCACTGCCTTGAGGCCGGCGCTCTTGAGGTGGATGTCGCCGCTGGTGTAGTAGTCCGCGATGCCGTAGCCGTCGCTGCCCTTGAGGGCCTCGGCGGAGTTGAGGAAGCGGACGCCCAGCTGCTCGCACAGATCCAGAAGGGCCATGTTGAAGTCATCGATCTTGGCCTGGTCCATGTGGGGGTAGTTGGAGTGGTCAGCCGGGACCGGCGGCACCGTGTTGACGATGATGTCGGTGTAGGGGTAGCTCTGCTGGATGGCCTGGATGAGGGCCGTGTAGTGGGCGATGAAGTCCGGGACTTCCATCCCGGTGTCGTTGGTGCCGAAGGTCATAACCACACGGCGGGGCTTCATCATGGCCACCGCCTGAGGGATGGTATAATGGTTGGAGTCCTTCTTAAAGGTAACGATGCCCTCGTTGAGCGCGACCTGGGTGCCGATGCCCTCTTTGGCGCAGAACTGCTGCAGGGAGATGAGGCCGTTGTTATAGAGGCGGACGGTGTTGGAATCTCCCAGAAAAAGGGTGTCGTTCAGATAGTCCGTGCCGGCGTCGGCGGTCTCCGTCAGCAGAGCGGTGGAGGCGTTGTCGATCTGGTAGTGGCCCGACAGGTCTTCGCCGGGGGCAGCGGGTCCCTCTGCAGGCTCCGAGACGGAGGGGGCAGGCTCCTCGCCGCCCTTTTTGAGGAGGAGGGTGGTGGTGATGCCGAAGGTCAGCAGCACCGCCAGCACGCAGAGGATGCAGACCAGAACGGCCCGATGCTGCATGGGAGTCATGGTTTCATTTTGTTGTTGTTTTTTTCGACTCATAGATTCAGTCCCTCTCGTTTCAGGAATGGGAAGGCTCGTCCACCGGGCGGAGAGCCCAGTCCGTCAGCTCTTTGCAGTCAGCGGCCATGAAGACCGGCGCAAAGGGGGCGACCTCTTCCCTGCCGCCGTAGCCGTAGAGCACAGCGGCGGCGTCCAGGCCGCAGTTCACAGCGCCCTGCATATCGTCCCGGCGGTCGCCCACCATCAGCACCCGCTTGCCCTGCATGACGGGCTGGGCGAGGACGTGGCGGATGACGTCGGTCTTGTTGTCGCGGCTCTCATCCATGGACGCGCCGCCCACGAAGGAGAAGTAAGGCGCAAGGCCCTGCTCCTCGAGGATGGGCCTCACAACGTCGGTGGGCTTGCAGGTGGCCGTGCAGAGGGTCAGGCCCGCAGCCTTGAGACGGCCCAGCATCTCCACCACGCCGGGGTAGACACCGCCCTCGTGGCAGCCCTTGGCGGCGTAGCTCACGCGGTAGCGCTTCGTGGCCTCCTCGATTTTTGCAGGGTCGGAGAAATGCTCGCCGAAGCTCTTGCGGAGGGGCGGGCCGATGTAGCGGCCAAGGTCGCTCCGGGCGACGTCAACGCCCATGGAGCTGAAAACTTCTTCCAGTGTATTGAGAATGCCGGGGGCGGAATCGATGAGCGTACCGTCCACGTCAAACAGGATCGCATCGTAGTGCAGCAAGGTCAGGTTCCCCTTTCTCTTTGGATAAACATTATATAGTATAGCACAGATTTCGATATTCAGCAATTCCAACAAAACACTTTTCCGACTTTTATACATATTTTTAGGCAGCCCCGCCCCGGAAAGCAAAAACCGCCCACCCATTGCGGGCGGGCAGTCGCATTTTGACATCAGCTCTCGGTGGTGGTGCTGTTCCCCGTCGAGGGGTAGTAGAGGTTGTTGGCGATGAATTCCAGCTTCTCTTTCAGAACCAGCTCAAGGTTCGCCACGGCGTGGACCATGTTGGTGGCAGAGTCGTTGACTTCCAGCAGCTTGCACAGGTCCAGCTCCTCCATGCTGAGGGCGGCTTTCATCTTCTGGGTCTCGGCGCAGAGGATGTGGCTCAGGGCCGACTCCTGCAAAGCGATGCTCTCCATCAGGTCAACGACGGCCTGGTCGAAGGAAACTCTCGGCAGCGCGGGGCAGCCGCAGGAAACGCAGGGGGTGCAGTTGGTGGTATCAGCCATAAGAAGGACCTTCCTTTCTATAATAGGAATCGGGCGCAGTCCATCCTATGTGCCTCGCCGCCCGGATGTCACTCCGGCTTTGCGCTCTTCTGTACCTTCTCGATGGTGTCGCGGTAGCCGCCGGAGCCGTACTGGATGCAGCGGTTGATGCGGCTGATGGTGGCGGTGCTGATCTCCACTGCCTTTACGATCTGGTCGTAGGTGCTGCCGCCGAGCAGGAGCTTGGCCGCTTCCAGACGCTGGGCCATATCGGAGATCTCCTTGACCGTGCAGAGGTCTTCGAAAAAGTTGTAGCACTCCTCCCTCGTCTCAAGACTCAGGATCGCGTCGAACAGTGCGTCGGTAGTGGGGTTTCTTCTGGGGTTCTTGTCCGCCATAGCTGCCTCCTTTAGGGCAAAGTGCCGCAGGGTGCGGCAGGGGTCTTTCTATCACTCTGTTACTTTATCACTTGAAAGTATAAAAGTCAAGTATTCGGTCTTTCTTTCCGGAAGTTTAGCAGATTTCACCTGTGGAGGCATTCAGTTTTATTCATCTCACATCTGAACAAAAATCGCCTAAATTTTCTTAATCTCTCCCCCGCAAAAATGGCACAGTCTCCTAACTTGCCCAAAATATATTGACAAATTATGAAATCAGGACTAAAGTATACACAATCATTCGGCAAATGCAATGAACAGGACATGACTTTTCGCATTCCCTGCGCTCAGAGAGCCGCCATTCCGGTGCAAGACGGCAGCACAGTGCGATCAGCCCTCACCTGCGAGCAGCCTGTGCGAACCCGCTTGCGGCAGTAGTGCATGGCCGTTCAGCCCACGTTACAGGGCGGCGTATCGGCGGCAGAACGCCTGTACGCGCAAGCGGCTGCTCCCGAAAGCAGCAAACGAAGTGGTACCGCGGAGAACGACCGGTGCAGATGCACCGTTTGGCCTTCGTCTTCGAGGAAGATGGGATACATTTTTGTGTCTCTATCTTTCATGAGGACGGAGGCTTTTTTCACCCTTCCGGGCCGTTTCGCCTGCCCTGCTTTTGGGCACAGCCGTCCTGCTTCGGCCATTGCCGGTGTGAAAGAAAGGAAAGAGGTAAAAGAAATGAATACGCTGGTCATCGTTTTGATCGCAGCCGTGTGTCTGTTCGGCGCTTATACGCTGTATGGCCGCTGGCTGGCCAACAAGTGGGGCATCGACCCCACCGCCAAGACCCCCGCAGTCGTCCACGAGGATGGCCGTGACTATGTCCCCACCAACGGCTGGACCGTGTTTGCACACCAGTTCAGCTCCATCGCCGGTGCAGGCCCTGTCACCGGTGCCATCCAGGCTGCTGCTTTCGGCTGGCTGCCTGTCCTGCTGTGGGTGCTGCTGGGCGGCATCTTCTTCGGCGCTGTCACCGACTT
>ULSG01032271.1_pt1 | contig 9594 bp, 9 predicted proteins | sample 1956191 | NCBI WGS metagenome assembly ULSG01 (sample SAMEA4835703, study PRJEB28245) | human gut metagenome | biome: gut microbiome; material: fecal sample | place: Denmark | collected 2008 | reverse complement strand
GGTCCTGCCGCAGAGTGACGTAAACGGCATCCGGCAGGGTGCGGTTGGCAAAGCTGTTCTGCTTGCCGGTGGGCATGGAGCGGATGAACGCCTCACCGAACGCCCGGACCGTCTGTGCCGCCTGCTCTGCGCCCAGCGTGCGCACCAGCTCCAGAACATTGACCGTCGCATAGCGGTACAGGGTGGCAGAATTGTATTCCACCGTGCCCAGATGCCCGGCACCGGCGTTGTCCTCCGGGGCACAGTCGTCCACGGCGGTGAAATAGTCGAACTCGTTCTGCACGGTGTGGGTGGAGATGCTGTGGGCCACCTGTGCGGCAGCGTCGTAGTTCAGCGACGGGGCACTGGCAACCATCCGACCAAACAGTACCATGTCCACGGTCGGATTTTCATTCAACGCATCCTCATAGGCACTATCGTCCTTGCAGTTTTCTGCAGCCAGTTTTGCCAGCGCCGTGGCCTGTGCCTTTCCAATCAACAGCAATGCAGAGGTGTTATCGCTCTTTTCCCCATCCTTTTTATCGCTTTTTTTGAAGGTAATTCCAGCCCTTTTCAACGCATCCTGGGACATCTTTTCCAGTTTTTTCCGATCCTGTCCGGGAAGCAGTTCAGCCAGTTCATCCGCTACAAGGTCAATTGCCCTTAACGTGCGCTTGCCAATCTCCACCTCGCCACTCATTTCCCCGGTGAACATCACGCGCATGGCGTGCTTCCACGCCTGCGAGGACACCCGGGCACGGACGGCCCCGCCATAGACAGCGGTCTTGGGGCTGCCGGTGTCGTCGCGGTTGACGCAGCTGGGCGGCACGGTCTGCAGAACATGAAAATCAACATACAGGCGTTTGGTATCCATCTCAATTCTCCTTTTCGTTCTCTTTGGTTTTCTCCGTGGGGCTCGCATAAAGGTCCCGGCCCCACCGCAAACGGACATTCGGCGCACCGTCCACAAACTGGTATTGATACAGATCCTCGGCCAGCTGCGGATAATCCAGCGGGATCCCTTCCCGCCGCAGCAGCTGGATCATCCCGCGCAGGTGGTGCGAGACTTCCGGCATGGAATCCGCCGTTGCCAGTGCGTTGAACCGCCGGAGCACACTGCTCTCGGTCCAGTCCTGCCCGGCAGCCGTTTTTTCGGCCAGCTGCCGCACTGCACCGCCCAGTGTTCTGCCCGGCTGGTTCATGGAAACACCGGCTTCCCCCTGCTGATGCAGGGCAAACAGGGTCAACGCCGTATAGACGGCCCATTCCGCCTTTGACGGGCCATTGCTGCCCTGCAGCTGCTCCGGCATGTCGGCCAGCAGAGCGCCCCACAACGCAGGCAGGTCTCCGGGCTGACGCCCCACGCCCCGGCGCAGCTCGGCAAGCTCGGCCCGTCTCTGCGGCTCCGGCAGAACTTGCAGCCGACGCAGCTGCTGTGTCACGCAGGCTTTCACCTCATTGGTTTTCATTCTGTCCCTCCTTCATTCTGTTTCGGGTACAGCTTCCGCAGGTAATATAGAAAGCTGTTATAGGCTTTGGGTGCCGTATACAGGCAGCTCTTATCCTTGTTCTTTGCCTCCGGGATGCGGCGGCCCACAAAGGCGGCAGCTCCCGCTTGCTCCACCATCTGCTTGCCCAATTCTGCCGCAAGCCGGTATGCCTGCACCTGCCACTCGGCCGCCTTCTCGACCGGTTCATCCGTCTCCGGGTCAATGCTCTGCAGCCACCGCCGGAACGGCTGATCGACCGCAAAATAGAACTGCGCGCGGGCGGCTTCGGCACCGGTGTCGTTCTTGTCCCCTGCCGCAAGGGCCAGGTTCTGTGCCAGACGACCCACGATCCATGCAGCCTGCTCACAGTTGTTCACCTCATCGTCAACACAGATCTGCCATGTACGGCCCAATTCATTTAGCAGTTCAAGATTCATCGAAATCGCATCCGTGTAACAATCTTTCATGGAGGCACTTTGCGCTCCGTATTCCACCCCAACTGCACAAACCTGTAGAATTTCTTTTCTGCTCAGCAATTTCCGGCCCTGCAAATAGGTATTCCACCAGATCACGCCGGGTTTATGGCCGCCCCTATCACTGATAGCGGAAAACTCCCGCCAGAGCTGTTTTCCCATCTCATGTTTCCGCGGATCGTAATACACCAGCCCTGTCTTTTTATCCTCTTTTTTATTCCAGAGCGTCATCGGTTCTGCAAATGCATTCTTGGAATCAAAGAAGTCTCCTCCCAAGACCGTATAGCCCACAACTTTGTTTTCCTTCCGTTCCAGAAGGATCCGTCGAAACTGCGTCGTCATCAGCTCCGCAAAGTTATCCGGGCATGCCACCTCAGTTCGTTCGCCGCTTCTTGCATCCTCAAGCTCCCAACACGGAACATCCGGTTCCCAGAGCTCTCCGCCATCTTGCAGGAACATCAGGTTCCGCATCAGTGTTTCAAACAGATTGCTGCCTTTTACATAGATCACACCGATCCGGCCGAGCCACCCCGGCCCCATCGACGGCAGCGGCCGGTCTTTTGCCTTTTTCTTAGCCGCCGCATCGTCATAATTGTTTAAAGACACAAGCCATCGTGCAGCCTGCAGGTAGTCCATGCTTTCCTTTCCTGTTCCCGCACAGGCAGAAAACAGGCTGGTTTTATTCTCGCTTTCAAACACTTCTCCGTTCAGCTTTTTCGCTCCGAATGGACTGCCGATCTTCGCTTCCGGCACCTGCCAGAAGGGGCGCTCCGGGTGGAACAGCCAGAAGCGGTCCTGCCATTTGTCCAGATAATCCCGGATCGGCTGTTCCGGGAAGTGCCCCAACTGCCACAATTCGCCCCAGCGCTGCAGAGCATCCCGGGGTTCTTCAAACGGTGCCGGTACACCGTTCCCATCCACGCGGGAGAACACGGTGTGCAGCACCGCCAGCAGCAGCCGCAGCATGGCGGCGTCCTGCGTGGGCATCTCGCCCGCAAGGTCCACATACGCATGTGCATGGAGCAGGGCGTCGGTCAGCGAGACTTCCTGCACAGTGCAGTCCTGTGTCCGCACCCGGACCCACCGTTCCTGCAGCAGGTTAAACTCCATCGTCTCCATCCTCATCCTCCTTCTGATAGGTCAGGCCGTTCTCACGGTCGTAGTGCAGCACCTGCCCGGCAAGGTGTGCCGTGCGGCGCTCGTCCAGCAGCAGGACCAGTTCCCCGCGCAGCAGCGGGGAGAGCTGCCATGCCGCAAAATGCTTCCGGGTCTCGGCTTCCAGCGCGTCAATGGTTTGCTGCACGCTCCATCGCTTGCTGAAATACCCCGGCAGACGCAGCCTCTGCCGCGCGATCTGCAAGGCTTCTTCCGGCTGCGGGGGCTGGTCCACCGCTACACAGGGCCCGGCCGCTTCTCCCTCTCCGGGCAGGAAGCGGACATTGCCTGCGCCGTCCTGCATCATGACCAGCACTTCAATGGACGGGTCGCCGTCGCGCACAGCGGCACGGGCACCGGCGTCGCTGGTCTTTGCCCTGTCATCCATCCAGTCGTCCAGCGCATCACCGCATGCTCTCGGCGACGAAATGGCAAAGGCCTTGGCGCTGCGCTGCTTCTTGGCCTGTTCCAGCTCATATGTTCCCCGTGCCGCTGTGCTCTGCGGGTCTGCGGGCAGGCAGTCCGGCTCCCAGCCGTAGGTGTCCTGTACCAGCCGGGCGATATCCGCAGGCAGCTGCACTTCCTGCGGCAGAAGCTTCCGGGTACGTCCGAGCAGCCATTCGCCATAGATGGCTGCACTGCCCTCGTCAAATTCCTCGGTCCCGGTGTCCAGCACTGCACAGCGGGCTTCCTGCACCGGCTGCGGACGCGCCCGGCCCGGATGCCGGTGCAGCCGTCCGATACGCTGCAGCAGCAGGTCCATCGGGCACAGTTCCGTAATCATGTAATCGAAATCGATATCCAGTGACTGCTCGAGCACCTGCGTACCCACCACGATCAGCCGGTCGCGCTGCGCCGGGGTCGAGCGCTTGCCGATGCGCTCCATCAGGCGTTGTTCCTTTTCGGCGCGGTCAGGCATCAGGAACTGTGCGTGGAACACAAGCACTTCAAATTCCGGCAGCTCTTCTCGCAGGCGGGCCGCAAGGTCCTGCGCTTTCCGCACCGTGTTGACGATCACGCCTGCACAGCCACCCTCCCGCAGCGCGTTCTGCAGCATTTCCGGCAGATGTTCCTCCGTCAGGGATTCCATCGTCACCCGGCGCGGCGGTGTGTGCAGCGGAATGCCGGTTTGCTGCACCTGTTTTCCATCGGTCCAGGTCAGCAGCGGGTAGCCGCGGCAGGTTTTCCAGGGTGCATCCGGCAGCGTTTTCCGGTTGAGATATGCGGTCACAAGTTCGGTGCGCCGCTTGGCGGGCAGTGTGGCCGAAAGCAGGATCACCGGCACCCGGTACTCTCCCAGCCAGTTCAGTGCCCGGTCCAGATAACAATTCATGTAGGCGTCGTAAGCATGACACTCATCGATCACCACCACCTTGCCCGCCAGACCGAGATGCCGCAGCATCACATGCTTCTGCTGCAAGGCCGCCATCAGCAGCTGATCCACCGTGCCAATGACAAAGTTGGCCAGAAGCGCCTGTTTGCTGCCCTGAAACCACTGGTGCACCATCACCCGTTCCTCCGGGTCGTCGGCGTCATCCTCCACCGACACCGGCTCCTGCTGCAATTTCAAATAGTCCGCATTCAGCTGCGCCATGCCGTGCGCCAGCTGGATGGAGTGTTCCAGCCCGTCCGACTGTTTCTGCGCCCAGTCCAGCAGCCGCCCAAAAATACCGTTGGCGGTGGCCTGGGTCGGCAGACCAAAGAAGATGCCGCCCTCCCCGCAGCGCTGTGCCAGAACCTCCGCCGCTGCCAGCGCGGCCTCGGTTTTGCCCACGCCCATCTGGGCTTCCAGAATAAAAATGCCCGGTTCCTGTGCGTTGTTCACAGCCTCCAGCATAGCCTGCTGCACTTCGTTCGGAAGAAAGCCGAACCGCTCCCGGAACTCCGCCGGGTCCGCCGCGGCCTCCTGCACTTCCCAGGGAAGGGTCGGTGCGAATTTCTGCCATGCCCGTTCCACGCGGGCCGGATAAAGGCTCTCGTCGCCCAGTTCCTCTACCGGGATCAGCGGGAAATACCGGGGATTGCTGGCGATCCAGTCCGCCATGATGAGCAGGCCGGTCAGAAGGAGTTCCGTCGGGACCGACAGCTCCGGCAGCTCTTTCACGTCAGAAAATCCGCTTTCCTGCAGGGCGTGATCGAACAGTTCCTGCCAGCAGCTCCACCAGAATGTTTTCCGTCCTTTGGGCCAGTAATTTGTTTCATACACTCCGTCTTCCAGCTGGTCCAGAACATTATTTGCCTCCTGCGGCTTGCCGTGGTGTGCCCCCACGACCGAGGCCAACCCTTCCGGGCAGCCCAGCTCCCGCAGGATTGCCTCCCCGGCCAGCGCATGGTGGGAAAATTTCTTTTTCTGCTCGTTCCAGCGGAGCTCGGTATCCTCCTCCAATCGCTGTTTTGCCTCCGGCAGCAGGCTCATGATCGGGCCGGCAAAGGCCAGCGTGATTTTCCCGATATCGTGGACCCACCCCAGAAAAACGACAGTCCGGGTCAGCAGTTCCTCGTCCAGGTCCAGATTCCGCCGCACACTTTCCGGCAGCCACTGCTGCACCAGAAACCGCATAATGCCTGCTGTGTCCCGCAGATGCATCCACAGCGGCAGCCACAAACTGCTGTTATCCGGGTCTGTTTTGCCTGCAAAACGCCGCACCTTGCAGGATCGTTCCGGTCGTTTCATCGTTCCACCTCCAAAGCATCGTTCCCATTGGCAGCCGGTGTTTTTCTGATAAGCAAAGAATAACAGATATGCCATCCCATAAACAGGACTTTCACGTTTTTTCAGCGATTTTTACTCTGTTTTTCTTCTGTTACCCCCGCAGATGCGGGGAAAATCTCTCATTGTGCTAAATCATTGGAGCAATCCCGCAAATGCAGGAAGCGGATTATTATGCTATATCATGTTTTCTTTTTATCCGCATCGTCATTATAGCAACTATTTCAGTCATTTTCAACATTTTATTGTATTTTTTGGATATTACGAGGCATGTTTTTATGGATCCGCTCCATTGGCCGGGTCGCGGCAGTTTTCTTCCGACGCAAAAATCCCACCGACTTCCTGCTGCGGAAATCAATGGGATTTTATCAGCATCTCTTCAGTTGAAGGCACCATTCTGGGCGGCATACACTGCAATGGTGCTCAGCAGGTCCAGTTCCGCTTTCTGGTAGGTCGTGCGGCCGATGTGCAGCTGTTCCAGCACGTCGGCCTCCTTGCGGTGCTGCAGATAGCGCAGCTGCAGCAGGTCGGCCCGGATGGGATCCGCTTCCTTGTAATAGGCCATGCTGTCCTCAATGGCCTTTTCCCACCGGCGGTTCACCGGCGACCGCGCCCACTGCCGCCGGCCATAGGCCAGCAGGGCGCTGCGGGTGGCATCACGCTGTTGTTTTGTCATTTCGGCTTTCTCCTTTCTGCAGCGGCCAGGCTGCGCTCATAGCGGTTCTGGGTGTCAAAAAAGCAGGCATCCCGCTCCGACATCGTCATTCCCAGCATCGCCGACAGATTTTCGGCTTCGTTCAGTTTGAACTGGGTCTGCCCCTGCAGTTTGCTGTGCAGCGCGCTCTCGCTGATGTGCAGCGCGCGGGCCACATGCCGCAGCTTGTAGCCGCTGTCGCGGATGTATTCTTCGATCAGTCTGGTATTGGCCATGTTCTCCGCTCCTTTTTTGTCGGTTTCACGTCGTTCAACAATCTTTGGTTGTAGTATAGTCGCAAGTTGATTGTCTGTCAACCGATTTTCAAAAATCGCGCGAAAAAAGTTGATTTTCGCCCACTTTTCTGGTATACTGCCTCCAGAAGCACCCATTTCACCGCACAACCATTCGTTTTTGAACGGAGGCGTCTATGTCCGAACTTTCCACCCGCGTCCGGCTGCGGCGCGAAGAACTGGGCCTCTCGCAGGAGCAGCTGGCCCAGCGCATGGGATACCGCTCCAAATCCTCCATCACCAAGCTGGAAAAAGGGGTCAACGACATCCCGCAGGCAAAGCTGGAAGAGCTGGCCGCGGCACTGGAGACCACCCCGGCCTATCTGCTGGGGCTGGACGTGCCTTGCCCGCCGCCGGGCTTTGAGCCGCTGCCCGCCATGGCCATGGTGCCGCTGGTGGGCTCCATCGCCTGCGGCACCCCCATCACCGCCGAGCAGAACATCGAGCAGTACATCGGCGTTCCGGCGGCGTGGCACGCTGACTTTGCACTGACCTGCCACGGCGACAGCATGGCTCCCACCATCTGCGACGGCGACATCGTCTGCATCCGCTGCCAGCCGGAGGTGGAGCAGGGCGAGATCGCCGCAGTGCGCATTGGCGGCGAGGCCACCCTCAAGCACTTCCACCGGCAGGGTGATGCTGTGATGCTGCTTGCGGACAATGCCGCCGTCTGCCCACCCATGATCTTTACCGGCCTGCAGTTGGAAGAGCTGCACATTGAGGGCCGCGCTGTCGGCCTGTGCCGGGGGCTGTGAGCCGCCTGCAGTCTTTCAGGCACGTTTCATAAAAGAAGGAGGCTTCTCATGTTTTTCTCCCGCAAAAAGCCTGCCCGTTCTTACGACCCCGCCACCCAGCAGCCTGCACTGCGGTGCAGCATCTGCACCGGGGAGCAGGTGGCCGGTTTCATCTCCCCGGATGGCCATTTTGAGGACGTTCAGCTCATTCGCACGCCTCAGGAACTGGACGCATTCCGGGCACGGTACAGCATCCCGCCGGAATGCCCCCTGAAAAAGATCTATTAAAAGGAGTTCGCCATGCCCACTGCACCTGAAGAGATGACCCTGAAGGTCATTGCCCATATCCATACTGCCTTTCCCACCAAGTTCGGCATCCCGCGCCAGAGCGGCCTTGTGGACGAGCTGCGCGGCGAGGTGATCTTTACGCCCGAATACCGCAATGCCGATGCCGTGCGCGGTCTGGAAGATTTCAGTCACATCTGGCTGGTGTGGCAGTTCTCCGGCGCGGTGCGGGACAGCTGGTCCCCCACTGTACGCCCGCCGCGTCTGGGCGGCAACACCCGCATGGGCGTGTTCGCCACCCGGTCGCCGTTCCGCCCCAATCCTTTGGGCCTTTCCAGCGTGCGTCTGGAAGGCATCGAGCACCGGCCGGACGTTGGCCCGGTGCTCATCGTGCGTGGTGCCGACCTGATGGATGGCACCCCCATCTACGACATCAAGCCTTACATCCCCTATGCCGACTGCCACCCGGATGCCGCCGAGGGCTTTACCGGCCAGACCCAGTTCCACCGTCTGCAGGTACAGTTCCCGCCCGAACTGCTGGCACAGGTGCCGCAGGCCGACCGCGCCGCCCTGACCGGCGTACTGGCAGGTGACCCGCGCCCCTCCTACCAGCACGACCCGCAGCGGGTGTACGGCATGGAGTTCGGCCCGGTAGAGGTGCATTTTACCGTGGATGGCGAGATGCTCACCGTGACCGGCATCGCCCGCCGCTGAGAGGAAGCGTTTATGGAACTGCGGAACATCAATACCTTTTTGCACATCGCCGAGCTGCACAGCTTTTCCCGCACTGCGCGGCAGCTGGGCTATTCCCAGTCGGCGGTGTCCTCCCAGATCGCACAGCTGGAAGCAGAGCTGGGCGCACCGCTGTTCGACCGCGTGGGCAAGACCGTGCGGCTCACCGATGCGGGCCAGACCTTTTTGGGCTATGCACGCACCCTGCTGGCCACGGCCCAGCAGGCGCAGGCTGCCCTGCAGCCCGCCCGGCAGATCAGCGGCAGTCTGCGCATCGCTCTGGCGGATTCGGTGTGCTCCACCTTCCTGCCCGGTCTGCTCAAACGCTACCACGCCCTGTGCCCGCAGGTGGAGCTGGTGCTGTGCACCGCCACTGCCGACGGAATGCTGCAGATGCTGGGCACAAATCAGATCGATCTAGCCTATACGCTGGACCAGCCCCTGCTGCAGCCCAATCTGGTGCTTGCGGCGGATGTGCCGGAGCCGGTGTGTTTTATTGCACCGTCCGCTCACCCGCTTGCCGGGCAGGAAACCGTTACGCTGGAAGAGCTGCCCCGGCAGGAATTTCTGCTCACTGAGCGCGGCATGAGCTACCGCGACGCTTTGGATCAGTGCCTTGCCGCCCGCGGCCTTGCCATCCACCCTTATCTGGAGCTGGGCAGCGCTGCGCTGCTGTGCCAGATGGTGGAGCAGGGCATGGGTCTTTCCTTCCTGCCGGAGTACATCGTGCGTCCGGCGCTGGCCGCAGGTCGTCTTGCCCGGCTGAATGTGCCGGACTGCACCGTGGAGATGCATCGTCAGCTGTTTTATCACCGTGACAAATGGCTGACCCCTCAGATGAAAGCCTTTATCGAGCTGGTGCGCCAGCCCGCGCCCAGCACTGCCAGCAAATGAAAAGAGCACGGGTCCATTGAAGCGCAAAGCTGAACACACAAACGAAAAACCGCCGAAGGCTTTCCTTCGGCGGTTTTTCTTATGATAGGAGGATCAAAAATGATCGTCGCTAAATATTAGTTCAGGATGGTCAGCTCGGTCTCGATGTCGAACAG
>ULSG01041755.1_pt1 | contig 9609 bp, 7 predicted proteins | sample 1956191 | NCBI WGS metagenome assembly ULSG01 (sample SAMEA4835703, study PRJEB28245) | human gut metagenome | biome: gut microbiome; material: fecal sample | place: Denmark | collected 2008 | reverse complement strand
GTTGCTCTTCCGGCGGCATCAAACGGAATAAGGCACCCGGTTGGCTGTAGTAATCATCATCGTACTCACGCTCGTTGTAATTATAAACATCCCCGTGTACTTTCAAAGGCGGTTCCTTCTTCTCGGGAGAGTCTTTCCATTCGCCGAAGCTGTTAGGTTCGTAACCCTTTGCGGCTCCATAGTTTCCGTCTACACGCATCGTTCCGTCACGGTGATAGGCATGGAACGGACAACGGGGCTTGTTCACCGGGATCTGCTCTAGGTTCACGCCAAGGCGGTAACGCTGGGCGTCGCCATAAGAGAATAGACGACCTTGTAACATCTTGTCTGGGGAGAAGCCGATGCCTTCGACAGTATTCATCGGGTTGAATGCGGCTTGCTCCACGTCTTGGAAATAATTCTCCGGATTACGGTTCAACTCGAGGATACCGACATCCATTAACGGGAAGTCCTTATGCGGCCATACTTTCGTGAGGTCGAATGGGTTGATCGGATAGGTCTCGGCCTGCTCTTCAGTCATCAATTGGATCTGGAATTTCCATTTCGGGAAGTCCCCACGCTCGATACTCTCGAACAAATCACGCTGATGGGATTCACGATCCTTGGCGATGATCGCAGCCGCTTCCTCGTCACTCAAGTTCTTGATACCTTGCAGGGTTCTGAGATGGAACTTCACCCAGATACGTTCGTTCTTATCGTTGATAAAACTGTACGTATGGCTACCGAAACCATGCATATGTCGATAAGAGTAAGGAATGCCGCGAGAACTCATCGTAATCGTTACTTGATGCAGGGCCTCGGGAAGCAAAGTCCAGAAATCCCAGTTGTTATCCTCGCTTCGTAGATTCGTTTTCGGGTCACGTTTGATCGCATGATTCAAGTCAGGGAATTTTAGGGGATCACGCAAGAAAAATACCGGGGTGTTGTTACCCACTAAGTCCCAGTTGCCCTCCTCTGTGTAGAATTTCATGGCGAATCCACGGATATCACGCTCTGCGTCGGCTGCTCCGCGCTCTCCGGCTACGGTGGAGAAACGGACAAAGCAGTCAGTTTTCTTGCCTACCTCGCTGAAAATAGCCGCTTTCGTATACTTTGTGATATCATGTGTAACGGTAAAGGTACCGAATGCGCCGGAACCTTTGGCGTGCATGCGTCTTTCTGGGATCACTTCACGGTCGAAGTGCGCTAGCTTCTCAATGAACCAAGGGTCTTGTAATACCATCGGGCCACGTGGCCCCACTGTTTGTACGTTCTGATTGTCCGCAACAGGGCGCCCGTTGGCGGCAGTTAGTTTTTTGTCTTCCATAACTTTAGTTTTTTATGTCGCAATAAAGAATTTTAGATAAAGTAATCTTTAAATAAAACTGTTTAGAAACAACAATTGTTTTTAACTTCCTGACAAAAATAAGATGTTGTTAGACAGTTGTCAAATAGTTAATATCTATAAATATATAGATGGGTAGTAGAAACTCAGTGGGGATAGGCGCATGAGTTATAAAAGTATCTTAGTTTCATCGCCCCATACACCTAAGATACTTCGCCAATGAACTTAGGATACTTTCTCAATGAAACTAAGATATCTTGTTTAAAAGGTATGGATACAAAAAAGTGGTTGTCTGGCAAGATGCCAAGCAACCGCGGTATGGTTTGAAAAAATCAAATGTTCACCTTCCCGGTAAAATGGGGTGTTACTTATTTATTGTAACCCCATTTTGTTAACTCCGACTGACCGATAGCAGCGAGTGATCTCAAGCAACTATCCAAAAAATGTCTAATAAAACTTTTCATAGCTCATTTTCTTTTTAATTAATAAATCTATGCCTTTCGACACGTTCTAAATCTCACATAACTTTTGAAGTCCGAGTAACGAATGAATTGAAAACCTAAACCTTTAACCTTTTAACCTATTACTAACCTAATCCCGGACTTCTGATAACCTTAACCTAAACCATCCTCTTTTTCATCGTGAGGTTTACCACACGCGGTAAACCCAAATTGTCCAAGGTTGAAACCCTAGCAAATCGATGTAACGTTTAAACAATCTTTTTACCATATTTGCTTTACAATTATGTTTTACGACACAAATATACGGCGTTATTCCATACGTGGTATGTTTTATAGCATGTTTTTTGCGGATTCCTATGTTTTCTTGATCTATGATAAAAAAAGCGGGAATCAGATTCATATAATGATAGTATTTGAACGTTTGGCATGTCTATTGTGTTACTATGCCATTGCATTTCTATTTCTATTTGCTACATTTGCGGAGCTAAATGTAAGATAATGTAATATATATGAGTAGAAAAGAGGAGTACAAAGAGAAGAATCTATTGTATTTGGACGAGATCGCTTCGGAAGAGGGAACCCAGACATTACCGTGCGGTATATTATATAAGGTAATACAAGCGGGTACAGGCCAGGTATCGCCTAATAGGGAAAACGTCGTTTCCGTACATTATAAGGGAACGTTGATTAACGGAAGGGAATTTGATAACTCATGGAAACGGGGTTGCCCGGAAGCCTTTCGCTTGAATCAAGTGATTGAAGGCTGGCAATTGGCTCTTCAAGAAATGCGGGTAGGAGATAGATGGATAATCTATATCCCTTACAGTTTGGGTTATGGTAATCGTGCCTCGGGTCCGATCCCTGCTTTCTCCACATTAATATTTGAGGTAGAGTTGTTGGGAATCGCCTAATTCCAATCATAGAATATATAATAATGTATCCGAAGGGAGTAAAAAAGAATAGCCATGGCTAAACCCATGGCTATTCTCTTTTTGCCTCATTAGAGGATTGGAAACTTTCTATTGTTTAGGCGTATCATCCGTCTTCTTTCCTTTATCCAGCCATTTCTCTTGGATGGTCTGCATCAGTTCATAGAAGTTAGGGATGAACATCGTGGCGAATATCGTATTGATAGCCATACCGAATACTACCGCCGCACCTAAGGATATACGGCTGGCCGCTCCCGCTCCGGTAGCGAAAAGCAAAGGCATGACACCCAATACAAAGGCGAACGAGGTCATCAGGATCGGACGTAAACGAACGTGTCCGGCTTCCAAGGCGGAATCCCGTATCGGATTACCTTCCTTTCGGAAATCCCGGGCGAACTCTACGATCAAGATACCATTCTTGGCGGACAAGGCGATCAATAAGATAATACCGATCTGGGTATATACGCTTACCGGAACCCCCATCACCCAGCAGCCGATAATAGCTCCCAACAAGGCGATCGGCAAACCCATGATAGCCGCCAACGGACTTGTCCAGCTCTCATATTGAGCCGAGAGAACCAAGAAAGCGACTAGCAACGCCATGGCGAAAATAATCACCGTCGTAGATCCTGCTTTCGTCTCTTGATAAGCGACCGAGGTCCATTCATATCCAAAATTATCACCTAATTGTTCCTGTATCAGCTCCTCCATCGCTAGGATCGCTTCTCCAGAGCTATATTTCGGGTTGGCGATACAAGTAATAGCCGCCGATGAATACATATTATATAAGTTGATCTGGTCTAATCCCAATTGCTCGTCTAATTCGATAAAAGAGGAGAAGGGTACCATCTCTCCTTTACTATTCGCCAGACTCAAACGGAGTACATCATCGATCACTTTCTGCGCCTCTCCATTCGCCTCGATCTTAACTTGGTAAATACGTCCGAACTCCACGAAATCGTTCACGTACGCCGCTCCCATATAATAGCTGAGCGTGGAGAATACTTGATTCAACTGAAGACCGAGCATCTGCACCTTATCCCGGTCTATCTTCAGTAGATACTGCGGGGTATTGGCCTGATACATACAAGAAAGGTTCAGCAATTGCGGTTTCGAGCGGTAGCTGGCCAGCAATGTCTCCACGGCATGCTGCATCTCCGTCGGACCTAGGTTCTTACGATCCTCCAATTGCAGTTGCAAGCCGCCCGAAGCGCCCAACCCCGGGATAGCTGGCGGTACCATACCGAATACCTGCGCTTCTTGGATAGCCGATGCCTCCCGGTTGAAACGGTTGGTCACGGCCTCTGCCGTATGCTCCTTACCTTTACGTTCGTTCCAGTTCTTTAGGATCACGAAGAAGGTGGCCGTATTGGATTGCTCCCCTCCACCCATCACGGAGAATCCGCTAACGCTGATGAATGATTTCACCTCGGGGTATGTCTTTAGGATCTCGTCGATCTGCTTGGTGACCGCCTCCGTCCGGTTCAAGCTCGCCGCCGGGGGTAATTGGGATACGACTAGGAAATAGCCGTCATCCTCTTCGGGTATAAAGGTTGTCGGCCAGCGCATAAACAAGATAACCGCTACCGCCGTGATGATACCGTAAACGATCATCGCCGCTCCCGGTCGTTTCAGCATCCGCTCCACGATCGAGTCGTACATCTTCTGAGTCTTTCCGTATACCTTATTGAATCCTTTGAAGAGGAAGAATTTTGGTTCTTCCGTATTCTTCTCCAAGAAAAGGGCGCAAAGCGAGGGCGTAAGCGTAAGCGAGTTGAATCCGCTTAATACGGTAGCGGCGGCGATTGTCAAGGCGAATTGCTTATAGAGCTGCCCGGAGATACCGCTGATAAACGTTGTCGGGATAAATACCGCCAATAATACCAATACCACGCCCACGATAGGCCCTACGATCTCATCCATGGCCTTCGATACCGCCTCGTGGGCCGTATATTTCCCGGTATCGAGGAGCCGGGTGGAGTTCTCTACCACCACGATGGCGTCGTCTACCACCACCGCTATCGCCAGAATCAAGCCGAATAAGGTCAACGTATTAATGGAGAAGCCTAAAGCCGCCATGACCGCCAGCGTACCGATCAATGAGACCGGAATCGTAATGAACGGGATGACTACCGCCCGGAAATTCTGTAAGAATAAGAAGATAACCAAGACCACCAGCAAGGTTGTCTCCAAGAACGTGATAAGCACCTCATGGATGGAGGCGTCGATCACCTCGGTCGTATCCAAGGTCACTTTGTATTCCACGCCTTCGGGTAAGGAACTGCCTAATTCTTTCATCTTGGCCTTTACCACCTTCGATACATCCAATGAGTTGGAACCCGGCAACTGGTAGATCGCTATCGCAGCAGTCGGCTGTCCGCTTAATTTAGAGACCACGTTGTAAGAGGAGCTACCCAACTCTATGCGGGCGATATCCTTCAATCGCAGGATCTTGCCACCTTGCCCGGTCTTAAGGACAATATTGCCGAACTCATCCGGTGTCGTCAACCGTCCTTTCACGGTCAAGGTATATTGATAGGGGTTATCCGCCCGTAGAATCGGTTGGCCTACGTAACCGGCGGATACTTGGGCGTTTTGCGTGGATATGGCTTGATAGACCATGTCCGGCGTCAAGTTACGGATACGCATCGCCTCCGGGTCTAGCCAGATACGCATGCTATAGTTTCCGGCTCCCATCACCTGTACCGAGCCTACACCCGGCAGGCGGGTTAGCTGGTCTATCATATTTAAGGTGGCGTAATTACTTAAATACAACCCGTCGTAAATGGAATCCTTGGAACTTAGGGTAAGCATCATCACGATATTGGAGGATTGCTTGCGGGTGGTGATACCTTGTACGATCACGGGTTCCGGCAAGCTACTTTGGGCGATACTCACCCGGTTTTGCACCATGACGGTCGCCATGTCGATATCCGTTCCCACGGCGAAGGTGATCGTCAGGGAGTAAGCCCCCGAACTGGAGGAGTTTGAACTCATGTAAAGCATACCGTCCACGCCGTTTACCTGTTGCTCGATCGGTAAACCTACGGTCTGCGCTACGGTCTGTGCGTCCGCCCCGGGATAAACGGCGGATACCTGTACGGTAGGCGGCGTGATCTCCGGATACTGGGCGATCGGTAATATATTGAGGGTGACCAAACCCGCTACGACGATGATCAGAGCAAGTACCGTGGCGAATATCGGTCTGTTAATAAAGAACTTTACCATAGCTTGCTTATTTTATAGGTTTGATAGGCATGCCATCCCGTACCTTAAGCAGGGCAGAAGTGACATAGGGATCTTTGGGGCCGATACCGGCGGTCACTTGGCGAAGCGTATCGTCTACCAGTTGCCCCACTTCGATAGGACGGTATCGTACGACATTGGAGTCGTTCACGATATAAAGGTACTTCCCTAATTGGTCGGTACCGATCGAGGCGTCGCGAACCAAGACCGCATCCGGCTGCTCGGCATACGGCAGGGTGATGGTGACGTATAAGCCACTCTTCAATACATGCTTCGGGTTATCCAGATTGGCACGTACGTTCAGGGTACCGGTCGATAGGTCGATATTTGGGGATAGATAATCCAGCCGGCCCGTATACGCATTGCCGCCATCCTTGCCTATGCTGACGAGGATCTCGGTCGGAAGTTTCACGGTGCTATCGTTGCGGGCGGCTTCCAGCATCATCTTCATGAACTGGTTATCCTCGATATTGAAATTGGCGAACATCAAGTCGTCCTTGTATAAGGTGGCCAAGGTAACCGGCTGGACGGCTCCGTTGATGTAATTACCTATATCGTAGCTGGCCCGGGTAACCGCACCGTCGAAAGGCGCACGGATATAGCAATAGCTCAAGTTGGTCCGTGCGGTATTCAACTCCGCCTCGGCATTCTTCACGGCAGCCTCAGACTCTGATACGGTAGCCTCCGCTTGGATCACTTGTATCTGGCTTACGGCGCCGCTCTTAGCCGCCTCCTTCATACGCTCGTAATTGCTGCGTGCATATTCCAGCTGGGCTTTGGAGGTCTTTACGGAAGCCTCGGCTTGGGTGACGTTATCTTGATAGGTGTCCGGTTCGATCACGAAGATAAGATCGCCCTTCTTCACCCGGCTTCCGGCCTTGAGGTAAGAGGTACGCAAGTATCCGTTGACACGGGCTACCAAGTCTACTTTCAGTTGTGAACTAAGGTATCCGGGGTATTCTTTCGTCAAGGTAATGTCCCTCACGATCGGCGTGGATACGCTTATGGAGGGCACGGGCGTTTCCATCGGCTTGCTTTTCCCCTTGCAAGACGCCAGTAATAAGGCGGAGGCTCCGATAATCCCTATGTAAACAAATGTCTTCATATCTTTTGTCTTTAATGATTATTTATATTAATTGTTTGAGTGGGCTTTTGTTCGATCGGATCGAACGGCCTACATAGGATTCCATCCTCCGCCCAATGACTGATAAAGCTGTATCAAGTTCAGTAGTGAGCTACCTTGAGCCTGTGTCAATTGGTTCTGGTAGGTGAGGAGGGAGCGTTGCGCGTCCAGTACGTTTTGGAAAGGCGTAAGGCCCTGCTTATAGAGGTCAAGGGAAAGATCCAAGGTCTGTTTTCCTTGGTTTACCACTTCCCGGAGGGCTACGATCTGCTTGATCGAGTTCTTGTACGAGCTCATGGCGTTATCCACTTCCTGTACGGAGGTAAGCACGGTCTGGTTGAATTGCCGGATCGACTCGTCCAACTGGGCTTTCGCCAACCGGGTAGCCTGTATCTTCTGGGTGCCTTGGAAGAAGTTCCACGTAAGGGTAGGGGCGATCTCATAGGTCAAGCTATTATGATTCGCCAGCTTGTCGAAGTCGTGGGAGGCGAAACCGACCGAGCCTTTCACGAATACTTTCGGCCACCAATCGGACTTAGAGGCCCCGAGCGAGGCGGCAAGCGCATTGACCTGCCGTTCTGCCGCACGTACATCCGGACGGCGTAGCAACAGGTTGGCCGGTAGCCCTACACCGACCGGCTCGATATATTCCGGCAAGGAAGCGTCTGTCTCCATGATCTTTTGTAGATCGGAAGGGTACAGGCCTAACAGGATCGCCAAGGAGTTTGCGTATTGGATGATACCGGCCTCCAGCATCGGTAGGGAGGCTTTCGTGCTGTAGTATACGGATTGCGCCTGCGCTACGTCCAGTTTAGAGACTAGCCCGGTCTCATACCGTTTCTGGGTGATCTGTACGACCGTCTGTTGGGAGCGGCAGTTCTGTTGCGCTACCTTTACCTCTTGTTGCAGTTCCCTCATATTGATATAGGAGGAGGCTACTTGAGCGCAAAGGGAGACCATGGCGGCGTTGTATTCCTCTTTCGAGGCGGCGAAATTCTCTTTCTCCGCTTTCACCCGGTTCCGGATACTCCCGAATACGTCCACCTCCCAGTTCATATCTACGGTAGCGCTGGAATATTGGGTGATCGCCTTGGGTACCTGATTGATATTGCCGCTACTTTGTTGCCGTGTCCATCCGGTGGAAAGCCCTAGGGTGGGCGAGTAGCTTCCTTGTGCCGACCGCAGGTTGGCTTTCGCCATGGCGATCCTATCCATCGCCATTTGCACGGAATAATTTTGTTTCACGGCTACTTCTATCAGCGAGTCCAGTAACGGGTCCTTAAAATTTCTCCACCAATTATCTTTTACGGGAAGTGTCTGCTGGAAATCACTCCCTTCCTCAGACCATGACCCGGGTAGGGCACGGTCTAAATACGTATGCTCTGTCTGCGCCATTACCCCGATCGGTACCAGCAAGCACAACAAAGCATAACATGTCAGGCGTAAATGTTTGTGCATAAATATATATGTTTAGATTTAGCTTTTAGCAAAACAGTTAAGGGTGGGAAATGTTTGTATCTTTGTCTATTTATATATCCTAAAAACTGAAATGTATGGATATCTTATTGGTTATATTAGGCGTTATCTGTTTGTTGGTGGGATTGGCGGGGTGTTTTTTGCCGGTCTTGCCGGGGCCGCCGGTGGCGTATTTGGCTTTGTGGCTGCTGCATTTTACGGGTTATGCGGAATTTACGGTTACGGAGTTGGTCGTGTGGGGATTGCTGGTCGTGTTGGCACAGGCGATGGACTATGTTACGCCCATGCTGGGGACTAAGTATAGCGGAGGGTCCAAGTGGGGAAATTGGGGATGTGCCGTGGGAACCGTGGCCGGCATATTCGTGTTTCCGCCTTGGGGAATCTTGCTGGGTCCTTTCGTGGGGGCTTTCGTTGGGGAACTTTTGGGAGGCAAGGCGTCCGGAGATGCGTTGAAGGCTAGTTTCGGGGCGTTCGCGGGTTTTTTATTGAGTGTCGTGCTGAAGGTTACCCTTTGCGGCTATTTTATTTATAGCTTTGTGAGAGGGATAATTAATTGAAGATGGTAATTAATAATGTGAGATATGTTTGAGAAAATAGTAGTGGTAGATTCTACCGGGTTGAATACATGGGGAGTGGAGCGTTTGAAGGAGCTTGGAAAAGAGGTTGTTTTTTATACCGGCATTCCGGAAACGGATGAGGAGATTGTGAACCGGATCGGGGACGCAGATTGCGTACTCGTCTCTTATAATACACAGATCCGGAGGAACGTGATCGAGGCTTGCCCGAATATCAAATACATCGGGATGTGCTGTACCCTCTATAGCGAGTCTAGCGCGAATGTGGATATAGCCGCCGCACGTGAGCGGGGGATAACGGTCTTGGGTATCCGCGACTATGGCGATGAGGGAGTCGTGGAGTATGTCATTAGCGAGCTGGTCCGTTTGTTGCATGGTTTTGGCGGGAAACAGTGGAAACATAAGGCGTATGAGCTGGGCGGGCAAAAAGTAGGCATCGTGGGATTGGGTCGCACCGGGAGAATGATCGCTGACG
>ULSG01009519.1_pt1 | contig 9619 bp, 10 predicted proteins | sample 1956191 | NCBI WGS metagenome assembly ULSG01 (sample SAMEA4835703, study PRJEB28245) | human gut metagenome | biome: gut microbiome; material: fecal sample | place: Denmark | collected 2008 | reverse complement strand
AAATAATGAAGCAGGAAATAGATGATAAGACAGCCGGCAAACAAACTTTACACCAAGTCTGAAAATGTTGCAACCTGCAAAAGCGGTTCCCCAACTTTTTTCTCATTTATTGAAATAATTTTCACATCAGAATAATCATCAGAGTTTGTAACAATCACGGAAATTACGGTATCGTATCCTGCTTCCTGAATTTTCTTTTTTGAAAAGTTCAAAAGAGGCTCTCCGGCTTTTACACTTTGTCCTTCTTTTACCAACGGCTCGAACCCATTTCCATTCATTTCTACGGTATCTATTCCAACATGTATTAAAATTTCTATTCCCGCATCACTCTCTAATCCAATCGCATGCTTTGTATCTGCTACCGTAATAATCTTTCCATCAAATGGCGCATATATCTTTTCTCCTTCCGGGCGAATTCCGCATCCCTTACCCAGCATTCCAGCAGAAAATACACCATCCCCAATTTCTTCCAATGAAATTACCGCTCCCTCTACCGGAGTGTTTACCATATTTTTTTCTGTCACCATTTTGTCTCTCTTTCTTCTAAAAATCATTCTGTTTCCTGCTTTACTTCTGTTATTTTGCATATGTGTATCATTAAATAAAACTGTTCATCCGACGAAATCTGATAAGAAAAGCGTTGCTCCATATCCTGCACGATTTCTTCTAAGCACACCGCCTGTTTTGGAAATTCCTTCTTCATAGAGACCGTCAGCTTTTCAAATTTTCTTGCGGATTTTTCTTTATTTGATGCGATAACCCTTCCTGCAAACAATCGCAGGTGCGATAAGAACCGATTGTAATCAATGGATTTTTCTTCTATTGTATCCGGGAAATCGGATTTTACATGTTCCAGCACGCAATCGATAATTGCACAGGCTGTATCAAAAGAAACCGATTTTTCCATTCCAAATGTTGCATCCAGCAAATGTGTTGCCACAAAATATACTTCGCTTTCTAAAAATTTTACCTGAAATTTTTCTTCCGTCATTGAGACGATTTTTCTGGAAAGGTCATACAAATCCCTATAATACAATTTTATATCCGGCGAAAAGAAATCTGTCAGGATAATATTTTTCCTTGCTCTCTGTACTGCCACATAAATATGGTCTAACAGAGAAAAATAGAAATTTGAATTTAAAGCCACATTCAGCTCTTTCTCAACCAGCCGCTGGACTTCCGATACATAATCCCAATATTCTGCCGGAATCACATCTACCAGTGTTTTAACATATTGATATTGTCTGGAATCTGTAAGCTCATATACTTTACAGCTCTTATCCGGTTCAATGCTGTCTCCGCTCTTTTTTCCAAATGCAACTCCCCGACCTTGTATAATTACTTCTCTTCGCTTATCTCTTGCCTGAAGTATATTATTGTTCAGTATTCTTACAATTTTCATATCCTTGTATTTCCTTTCCAGAAATCTAGCAGCCTCCCGAAATCCGGCAGCTAAAAATAACGTCGGTTGAAGCTTTCATTATCTTCCACAATATTTGCTTCGTATCCAAAATGATCCATTTTCCAGACATCTTCTGCTGTCTTTGCAAATGTCATATGCCAGGTACAGGAATAGTATAGCGTGTCCATATTATATTTGTGCAAAAATCTGGTTCCGATTCTATTCGGTTCAAATCGATAGATATCTGCTTCTGCCACATCTCCGTTTATGCGGATTTTCTTAAATGAAGATATGTGATTCCAGCACGCTTCCTTCGGTACCTTCTTTCCATTAAAACAAAGTTCCTTTTTCCGCTTATTCCTCAGCATTTCTATCCAGTCCTGCCGACTGTGCTCTCCCAGCTCCGGCAGATAAAGATTTTCCGTTGCAACCAGTGGCAGTCTGTCCCAGTCATCTACATCAATCAGCCAATTGTATCTGCGGAAGCATTCTTTTATCTTATCTTCCTCTGTCATGACATCATCCGTATCTTTTACCAAATCCCACGGTGAGTCCTCCGGCCGAATCAGATTCAGGGTATTTCCTTTAAATATACCATAGTCTATCATGTTCCACTGTTTGGACACCAGAAGGGAATTGCCACACTCAAATGTCATATTTGCTCTTACTTTTGTTATCTGAAAGCCTTCTGCTCTCTGATGATACTCTATCGTTGTCAGAAAAGCACATTGAAAATGATTCATAAAGCCATTTACTTCTTTTCCGATAAGCACCACGAAATAGGCACTCTGTGCAGCAAAATCTCCTTTTCTCCTTATTACATTATTAAAGATACGGATTTTGCTGTAATCAAGTGGCTCTCCTTTCCAGGCAAGCCGCTCTTTCGCTTCTTTCCTACCGGTAAAGATGCCGTGTGCGGATGAATATATTTCAACTTTTTCATCCAGCACTGTTTCCAGTAACTCCATCCGGTTCTTTTCCAGTGCTGTTACAAACGTATCAAAAACTTCCTGTATATTCATATGTCCTCTCTTTCTTTCATTCTTTATAATGTAATTCCAACTTTGGTAGCCTCGTAAATTGCCATCTTCGCAGAACGGGCTTTCTTCGCATCTCCTATCGGAATAACCGGAATTTCTTCACATTCCAACGCTGCTACACTCCGATAACCCATTGCAAGAATTACTTCATCATAGCCGGACAGGATTTCTTTGTTCCCATTTCTTATTACATGTAACTGATTCTTCTCATCTATCCTGCATACTTTTACACCGGTATAGCAGGTTACTTTGCCAGCCATCCGCTCTAACAATTCCTCCCGAATGGATGCTACCATATCCTCTGCAAGCTGTTCCTTCATTTCTATCACATCCACCTGATTCTTCCGCTGCATCAGATATTCCGCCGTTTCTAATCCTACCGAGCCACCACCTAATATTGCAACTTTCTTTCCGGTTAATATCCGCCGGTTCATAAGAATGTCCTGTGCATATGTTTTTCCTTCTGTTCCTTCTATCGGAGGTGCCCATGGTTCTGCTCCCATTGCTGCAATTACAAGATCCGGCTTCTTTTCTTCTATCAGTTCCTTCGTTACTTCACATTCATACTGAATGGCTACATGATACTCTTTGCAATGCTCCTTTAAGGTATAAATGTACTGCAGGAAACCGTTTTTTCCATCCGGCATTGCTGCGGCTATCAGATTTCCGCCTGCTTCCTTTTCTTTTTCACAAACGGTAACTTCATGACCTCTCGCTGCAAGAATCCAGGCTGCCTGCATTCCCGCACATCCGGCTCCTGCCACTAGAATCCGCTTCGGTTCCGTTGTCTTATTCAGCTTCCACCGTAATTCTTTTCCGGTAAAAGGATTTAACATGCAGGAAAGATTATCATCCCCTTCTTCGCATCCGATTTGTGGATTACATCTTTGCATGCATCCGATACACTGGAAAATAAGATTCTCTTTTCCTTTCATCAGTTTTTCCGGAAAATGTGGGTCACAAATGGATTCACGTCCTAAAGTTACAAGGTCTGCTTTTCCGGCGCGTATAATCTGTTCTGCTGTCCTTCCGTTATTAATTCTGCCAACTACCATAACCGGTATACGCACACTCTTTTTTATCTCCTGTGCATTATTTTCATTAAAGCCCGGTTGATAAAAGTAACTGGTAATCGGAATTCCATAGGAAACATGTATCGCATCCGCTCCCGCTTCTTCTGCCATTCCCGCAAAAATTGTATTATCCTGTAAGGTACTGTCTCCCGGCTTCGTTCCATCGACTGCATTCAGCCGGAAGCTTACGGGGAAATCTTCCCCGCAAACTGCCTTAACGCCTTTTATTATATTTGCTGCTATCCGGAAACGGTTCTCATAACCTCCTCCATACTCATCCGTCCGGTGGTTAAATCTGCAGTTCATAAACTGTGTCAGAAGATATCCATGTGCACCATGAATTTCTACTCCATCAAATCCTGCTTTTTTCGCTCTCTCTGCCGCCTGAATAAATTTATTTTCCAGCTCCTTGATCTCCGAAATGGAATATGCCTTCAAATGCTGTCCGTTTTCATTTACCATATCCGATACAGCACCGGGAATATATTGCGGATTGTCTGACTTCGACTGATAGCCGGAATGCTGCAACTGTGCAAATATTTTGCCGCCGGCTGCATGGACAGAATCCGTCAATTTCTTCAGCGTCGGAATAAAATCATCACTCCAGATGCCCGGCTGTCTCAGGCTTCCCAGACCATTGGGGTCTACTGCCATAAATTCTGTAATGCAAAGACCGAATCCGCCTTTTGCCCGCTCGGTATAATATGCAACTGCATCCTGCGTATATTTATGTTCACAGGTCATATGAGAATTCATTGCCGGCATAACAAAACGATTTTTTAATTCAAGCGTTCCAATTTTTATCTTTGTAAATAAAATCGATTGTTCCATTCTGTTTTCCTCTTATTTCCGCTGTGCTTTTTTCTCTTTTGAAAATACGCCGGTATACAGCAATACAAAAAATGCACTTCCTACTGCCGCAATAATAATTGTGATAAGCACATTTATCAGGGAAGAACCTTCTCCGATAAAGAATGGAATTCCAAGAAGACTTGCTGCGCCTCCCAATACTGTATTTTTAATACCGCTTAATGCCGCATAAATTCCGGATACAAATGCTGCGGATAAAGTTGCTGCAAACATTCTTTTATCTTTCATAAGTACACCAAATATTGCCGGTTCGGATACACATCCAAACAACATGGTTATTCCGGTTGAAATACCAATTTCCCGGGTCTCTTTGTTTTTGCTGATAATTGCTGACATCAACGCTACAAATCCAATTGACATATGTGTGCACAGGTAAGATACCAGACAAACCGGATCGTATCCATACATGTTGAAATACAATAAGTACACAACCTGATATACTGCACCATGCAGACCAAATAATGTTAAAATCGGCCATAACATTGCAAGTAACGGAATTGCAATGATTCTGGATTCAGCAAGCCATGCTGCCGGAATTGCAATCATATTGGAAAGCCATACCATTGCCGGTCCGATAACAAGGAATATAATTGGAATCATGATAAAAATACTCAGTGCCGGAACAATAATAAGCTGCAAAATATCCGGTACATATTTTTTCAGCAACCGCTCTATCAGTGCGTAAATCGCTACGGTAAGAAGAACCGGAAGGAATTGCTGCGCATAGGAATATGCCGGAACTGTAATTCCAAATAAGGTCATGGTCTCGCCCGCCTGTAATGCAGCCGTCCATGTGGTATTCAGCGTCATTAACGCCATAATCAATGCCATTACTTCATTGCAGGCAAGGCGCTTTGCTGCCCCATATGCCAATAATACCGGCATAAAATACATTACGGCATCTGCGCATGACCACAACATGGTATAGGTACTGTTGGTATTGGTAATCAGTCCCATGGTTACCAGCAATGTCAGCATCGCTTTAATTAATCCTGCTCCTACCATTGGTACAATCATCGGACCGATGGCTCCCTGTATATAGCTTCCAACATCTGCTAATATATTTTTCTTCTTTCCTTTTTCTTCCGGTACTTCTCCCTGTGCATCCTCTATTTTAAATTCTTTCACAAAAGCATTGTAAAGGTCTGCAACCTCTTTTCCAATGATAATCTGATGCTGTGAACCCAATGTCAAAGTTCCCTTTACCCCAGGTATCTTTTCTATTGTTTCCACATCAAATTTACTATCATCATGCAGAACCACACGGAAACGTGTTGCACAATGACTTACATTTTTTACATTTTTACTTCCACCAATTGCATCGCATATTTCATGTGCCGTCTTTACATAATCCATATCTAATATCTCCTTTCATTTTTTGATTCATAATAGATCTGGGTATTCAGGACTCGCGATTCCTGCTACCAACCGGAAAAGCATTTCGCACCTTTCCACTTCTGCTATAGCAACCTGTAAAACCTGCCCCCGGCAGCTTCTTACGGATATATGGTAACAAAAAAAGACCAGGAGCTTCCCGCTCCGGGTCTCGCCAATCCAACTTCAACGACTGTAACAATCCCTTGCATGCATTCACGTCTTTCTTGTTGTGTTTAGAATAACACGTTTTATATATTATGTCAATATATCTTCCTTTTATCTTTCATTTCTATGCAATGTGCACAATTTTTCTCTGCTTTTACTGTTTTTGCATCCTGTACTTTTATGACTTTTTCTATTGTTCTCTTCTACTCCAAAAACATATCGGCAAAATCATTGCCTTCGTATTTCTCTACTACATCCCGCAAGCCCGACTTGATTTCATCCCGGCTGAAATTATGCTGCTCTAAAAATGTATCGAACTTGTTATTGAGGTTCGCATAAAACAGCACTGCCGAGGGAGAATCCGTATCTACGTTAAAAAGAAGTTTTAATAGTGTCCGCACCATCTCTTTTATCAGACGCATGATATAATCCTGTTCGTACAAGGTTTTTCCTCCTTATCTGCTGCGTCTTCGTCCCAGATATCTATGTACCGTCTTCCGATATTCCACATATTCCTTTCCAAAGGAAATAAGTAGAAAATCTTCCTCTACATTTACAATCTGCAAGTGGAACATGATGATTGCAAATAGTGATACTGCCAACAATATCCAGTTGAAAAACATCATTAATATTCCTATATAAACCAAGTCAAATCCTAAAAATGCCGGATTACGGCTTATTTTATAAATTCCATTGGTAACCAGTTCTGTTTTATCTGTTTCGGAAACACCGGCACGCCAACTGTCCTTCATCGTCCATACGGACAGGATAAAGTCTACATCTCCTACTGCCGCAATACCTGCTCCGATTCTTCTTATCCCAAGTGGAAGTGCAGTTATATTTCCGATTATGCTAATTACTTCTACAGCCGGAACCAGAAGGGTTGCAGCTTTCATGGTAAGCTCAACTCTTTTTACCATACCGGTTTTCCCTTTTCCAATCTGGTCAGTCTTTATTCCCTTTTTCCGCTGCATCAGCATTTTGCCAAAATAGCATCCATAAAATGCTAGCAAAATAATTACTGCCGTTATCTGAAAGCCCATTCTATTCTTTCTCCCTTTTGTATATTGCGTCACCTACAGAACCTGCCACTGACCGCTTAAAACAAATCCAGTGTATTATCCAGATAAATTTCTTCTCTGACCCGAAGCTGGTATTCCGGCTTTGTCATATAATATAATAAAAACTCTAATATCAATGCGCTGCCAAGTCCACGTCCTTCGATTTTAAAATTAAAAAATCCCATTGGCAGATATTTTTCCCGGATATCTTCTATTCCGATGAAGCCCGGATTTGTCATGGCTTTTGAGAAGCGGTAGCCCTCTCCTGCATCCGGTGCGTTGCAATGATGTTCTACATTTTCGCCCAGATTCTTACGGCTGACCGCTTCATAACAGCCTTTTCTGTCCCTGCAGCCAAACCAGCAGCATTCATTACAGAGAAATTCTGTTTTTGCTTTTTCCTCTTCTGACAGTGTCTCTAATTTATCAAAGGCCTTATTCAAACGAAAATCCGGCACCACATATCGGAACTCTGCCCGTTTTACTTCTTCCCGGAACTGTTGGAAATCCGTCAGGACTTTGGTGGTGGACGAAACGAAATACATTCCCGGATATTTTTCTTTTAAATATGATAAAAGCAAATCCGAATATATGATAACACCGTTCTGAACGCCTTCGCCTGCTGCAAACAATGCGCAGAGTGCGTTGCATTTTTTATCTGAGAGATGCTCCTCTTTCAGAAGAGAATTGCTGAAGGTCAGCCGGGCTGATATGTTATATTTTTCCATCAGTGCCAGCACTTCTTTTGCATCATAGTCTCCAAATCCGGCACGACCGCCGCCCCAGAGACAGTCAGCAGGTGCTCCATATATGGAACCTATCTCGCTCCAATCATAAAAATACTCTCTATGCTCGTAAAATAATGGCAGAAAAACCCGATAAAATTCGTAAAATTCAAATAAGCCCGGAAGATGGTAGTATGCTGTGGCCTGTTTTAATCTTTCCATATTTCTGTGGTATCCTTATTCCATTTATTGAAATATCTATTTCAGAAGCTCTATTCCAGTCCATTTATTTTAACATAAAACCTGCGCTACTGCATAGCGATTAAAACTACGAGAAACACGCTTTGCGATTTTTCTCGCTACTCGCATAAAAAAGTGTCTTCGACACTCTCAGCTCCCCTGACCCCTCATTCATGAGGGGAAGGGGTTTTCCTTTGTCTCTCTTTATTGTAAAATTCTATTATGAATATATTACAATCTATCTTTACTGATTATTATGAACCTATCATTTACAAACTTCATCCTCGTCCTTCTGTTATCGAAAATGTCAACAAGATGATTCATTGTGGTGATCCTTCTCACGGTGGTGCCATGTATGGCTGTCCTCACTGTGGAAATCTTAAATTTGTTCCCTTTCGCTGTAAAAGTCGTTTTTGCCCTTCCTGCGGAAACAAATACAACCAGCTTCGTTCTTTTCATATGTCCTGTAAGCTTGTTTCTTGTGTTCATCGCCATTGTGTTTTCACTATCCCTGAAAAACATTTCAAAATGCTTCGCTACTATGGGGTATATGCAAAACATCACAAACAGGAAAAGAAACTTCGTAAATGTATTTCTGCTAAAAAACAACGTTTCCTGCGTTCTATTCAGGATTGGCAGCACTCCATTCTTCTCTCTTTCGGATACGACCCTCTCTGTTGTTCCGAATGTGGTACTTCTATGTTGGTTTTAGAAGTTTACCACAAAAAAACTGCACTATTTGAACAATATCGAAAGGTTATGAAATATGGATAAATCCATGCTCATAATAATTCTTTCTCCATAGTCAGATAGTGCAGCTACCCTAAACCAAAACAAAAAACGTCATAAACAACGTCATGGCGAATCCAACATTCGCTCTTTTGTCATGTCATTTTTTTCCAGTTTATTATACACTATTTCTGACGATTTGAGAAATTTCCTGTAAAGGTTTAAAAGACCATGTACAACATCACCTGATGCGGTTACATATGTTCCAACCTGATAAACCCATGTTGCATATAAAATTGTATGTAATCCCAAAGGCATTAATAAAAATGTTGCAAATGATAATGCACTCATAATATAAATGCTGTATGTTGCAGAACCATTACCAGTTGCCGCTGCAATTACGTTCTGTAACAATGGCCAAATTATACTGACCGGAATTGCAGTAATAATTCCTGCTACAATTGTTGCCAATGGAACAAATCGTTTCCCCTGAAAGAAAGAAAATGCTTTTGGAAGTTTTACATCTTTACATTTCTTATATACAAGAGCCGTAACAACTCCCATCAGAATTCCACCAAGAACTCCTACATTTAATATTGGAATTCCAAGCACTGTTGCATATCGTGTCCAGTCAGTTGTACTCTCTGCTGTAATGGAAAGTATCTGTCCTATTGTTGTATGCATCGCAAGAAATCCAATAAAAAAATTAGGTGCAATACTCATCAAAAAGTAACCTTTCTTACTCTCTAACAAATACGTACCTAATTAAATAGTTATACGCAATATATAATTTATAATAGCTATTACGATATGTAGTGTAATGGAATTTATCCGCTATTTCAATTGGCTTTTTTCACAAAGTTCTCTCCTCAAATTTAGTAAATATGATATTACTCCGGCAAATCCGGTATCAGTTCTACATAAATCTGGTCAAAGT
>ULSG01022897.1_pt1 | contig 9628 bp, 9 predicted proteins | sample 1956191 | NCBI WGS metagenome assembly ULSG01 (sample SAMEA4835703, study PRJEB28245) | human gut metagenome | biome: gut microbiome; material: fecal sample | place: Denmark | collected 2008 | reverse complement strand
TATCAACACTTTTACCGGACGCGAATGGGGAGACGGAAAAGAAGATCCTGCACTTTTCAACCCTTCGGAACTGGATGCCGAACAATGGGTGCGCAGCCTTAAAGATGCCGGATTTAAAATGGTGCTTCTGACAGCGAAACACCACGATGGATTCTGCCTTTGGCCTACGGCCACCACCAAACATTCCGTAGCCTCTTCTCCTTGGAAGAACGGACAAGGAGACGTTGTGAAAGAACTCCGGAAAGCCTGTGATAAATATGGAATGAAGTTCGGAGTCTATCTCTCTCCGTGGGACAGAAACGCGGAATGTTATGGAGATTCTCCCCGATATAATGAGTTTTTTATCCGCCAGTTGACGGAACTGCTGACCAATTACGGTGAAGTGCACGAAGTCTGGTTCGACGGTGCGAATGGAGAAGGACCGAACGGAAAGAAACAAGTATATGACTGGGACGCTTTCTATAAAACGATTCAACGCCTGCAACCCAAAGCTGTTATGGCAATTATGGGCGATGATGTGCGTTGGGTAGGAAATGAGAAAGGACTGGGACGTGAAACAGAATGGAATGCCACTGTGCTCACTCCGGGAATTTATGCCCGTTCGGCGGAAAACAACAAGCGCCTGGGTGTCTTTAGTAAAGCGGCTGACTTAGGAAGCCGTAAGATGTTGGAGAAGGCCACGGAACTGTTCTGGTATCCGTCGGAAGTGGATGTGTCTATCCGTCCGGGGTGGTTCTATCATGAGGCGGAAGATAGCAAAGTAAAGTCTTTGAAACATCTGTCGGATATCTATTTCCGGTCGGTAGGCTATAATTCCGTGCTCTTGTTGAATATTCCTCCCGATCGTAAAGGCTTGATAAGTGAGGCGGATGTGAATCGTCTGAAAGAATTTGCTGCTTACCGCCAACAGATATTTGCTGACAACCGGGTGAAAAAAGGAAGAAACTACTGGAATGCCACTTCGGGTAGTGAAGCTGTTTATTCCTTGAAGCCGAAGTCGGAAATCAATGTTGTAATGCTTCAGGAAGATATAACGAAAGGGCAGAGGGTAGAGGCTTTTACCGTTGAGGCTCTGACGGATAACGGTTGGAAAGAAGTTGGTAAAGGCACGACAATCGGATATAAGCGTATGCTGCGTTTTCCGGCGGTAAAAGCCGGCAGGCTGCGGGTGAAGATTGATGAATGTCGTCTGACTGCTCACATTAATCAAGTGGCTGCTTATTATGCGCCTCCTTTGCAGGCAACCGTTCAGAGTGAAGATTGGAACAACCTGCCCCGTACTGGTTGGAAACAGGTCGCTGCTTCGCCGTTGACGATTGACTTGGGCAAGTCGGTGACATTGACCAGTTTTACCTATGCTCCATTGAAAGCGGAAGCAAAACCTACAATGGCTTTCCGTTATAAATTCTTTGTGAGTGCGGACGGCAAGAACTGGAAGGAAGTTCCTACCAACGGTGAGTTCAGTAATATTATGCATAACCCGTTGCCGCAGACCGTTGCTTTCGGTCAGAAAGTGCAGGCACGCTATATTAAGTTGGAGGCTACTACGCCTACCGCAACAACCGCAAAAGTGGAAATGAATGAAATAGGAGTGAAGATAACCCCCTGACGGAGTTGTCATCATTGAAAGATATGCTTAGAGAGTAGCAGTGAGGACTGGCGGTCTTGATTTCTCGTGAATCAGACGCCAGTCTTTTTTTTATTAAACCAAATGAACCTTTTACTGTTATTAATTAAAAAAGACAGAAGTTATGCTAGTAGTAGATTTAGGAAAGTGGATGAACAAAATCCTGATAGATTGGGGAATAGACCCGAAGGTAGCTGATCGTTTTGATGAAACTATTATTGCTTTGCTGATGATAGCGATTGCTATCGGTCTGAATTATCTGTGTCAGGCGATTCTTATAGGAGGAATGAAGCAATACACCCGTCGGAAACCACATCTTTGGAACACGTTGTTGATGAAGCGTAAGGTGTTTCATAATCTGATTCATACGATCCCGGCTTTTCTGGTTTATGCTTTGCTGCCAATGGCTTTTGTTCGTGGCAAGGATTTATTGCTTATTTCCCAGAAAGCTTGTGCCGTTTACATCATCTTTTCTTTGTTGTTGGCAGTTAATGGGATTTTGCTGATGATAATGGACATTTACGATGGAAAGGAGTCGATGAAGAACCGCCCGATGAAGGGATTCATTCAGGTGTTGCAGGTACTTTTGTTCTTTGTCGGAGGAATTGTAATTATTGCTATTATCGTGAATAAGTCTCCGGCCAGCCTGTTTGCCGGATTAGGTGCTTCGGCAGCTATTCTGATGTTGGTGTTCAAGGATTCCATATTGGGTTTTGTAGCAGGCATTCAGCTGTCTGCCAATGATATGGTTCGTCCCGGAGACTGGATTACGCTTCCTTCCGGCGCAGCTAATGGTACGGTGCAGGAGATTACGTTGAATACAGTCAAAATTCAGAACTTCGATAATACGATCTCTACCGTTCCGCCTTATACTCTGGTCAGCAGCCCCTTTCAGAACTGGCGGGGAATGGTGCAATCGGGAGGACGAAGGGTGATGAAGAATATAACCCTGGACTTGACTACCCTCCAATTCTGTACGCCGGAAATGCTCGACCGTTATCGAAAAGAAATACCTTTAATGGCAGATTATCAACCCGAGGCAGGAGTCGTGCCTACCAATTCGCAGGTTTACCGTGTGTATATTGAACGGTATTTGTGTAGTTTGCCTGTGGTGAATCAGGATTTGGACTTAATTATCAGTCAGAAGGAAGCCACGATGTATGGTGTGCCTATTCAGGTATATTTCTTTTCCCGCAATAAGGTCTGGAAAGAATATGAACGTATCCAGTCAGATATCTTCGACCATTTACTGGCAATGGTTCCTAAGTTCGATTTGAAGGTTTATCAGTATTCGGATTGAATGATTATATTCTCAAAGTATTCTCACCATGATGAGAAAAAAATCTCATCATGGTGAGAATTTTTTTCTCATTACGATGAGAATTTTTTCTCGCTATGGTGAGAATAATCCCTTGTCTGAGGTATGCTGGGATGAGGTTTATGGTCTTAATTAATAAAGAATCAGATTAAAATCGACATAGATTGGCAGATGATCGCTAATACCCCCCTGATATTTCATTCCTTTATAGGTGCGGAAAGGTTCCTTATCGCCATATTTCTTATCTTCGGTCAATAGAAAAGGGAGGTTGGAAACGGTTGCTTTGTTTTCGCTTGTGGAAAAACTGTTTGCTGGGTTAAGTAGAGAACCGGATACAATTAGGTGATCGAGTAATCCCCATTCTCCCCGATATTTGTATGAACCGAAATTTTTGGATTGGGCTTTTCGGGCAAGTAAATGGTAAAGCTTTAAAGGAGAAGGAGCAGTTGGCGAAGGAGATTCTGCTTCCAGTATTTTCTGAATAGATTTATTGGTCGGATAGTCATTGAAATCTCCCATAATGATAATTTGTGGATGAAGCCGTATGTTGAGAATACTGTCAGCCTCTGTGTACAGTATTCGGGCTGCATGAAGGCGGTACGGTTCGGATTCTTTTGCTCCGCCGGAACGACTTGGCAAGTGGCAGACAAATACGTCCAGTGTGTCTCCGGTCAGTAGCAAACCACTGACGTGCAACAAATCTCTCGTGGGGCGAAACTGTTTCAGGGGCGGAATAGAGACAGAACGGAAAGACAAGAGCTTGAATAAATCCCGTTGATAGAGCAATGCTACGTCAATGCCTCTTAAATCGGGAGAGTCGGTCATGACATAGCGGTAATTCAATTCCTTTAAAGGAGAACGGCGGGTGAGGTCGCGAAGTACCGTATCATTTTCTACCTCACATAACCCGACTAATGCCGGAGGTTCCCATTCGCCGACGGCAGTAATGACACGCGCCATATCAGTCAGCTTTTTCTTGTATCTGGTGTAATTCCAATGACGGAGGGCATCGGGAAGAAACTCACGGTCGTTTTTCAACGAATCATGATGTATGTCGAATAGGTTTTCTACATTCCAACTTACAACTCTGAAACGGATTTGTTGTGCAAAGGAGAGGGTGCAGAAGCCCATAACAAAAAAGATTATGGCCATAGCTGCTCTTTTTCTGCTACGACCACAATCTCCTTTTTTATAGTGGCTTATCTGTCTGTTACTTTTTGGCAGGTACATGTGCCAGAATATCCAACAGATGTTTCCAGAATTTCTCTACGGTAGGGATAAGCATCCGTTCGTCAGGAGAGTGAACTCCTGTCAAGGTCGGGCCGAAAGAAATCATATCGAGCGTCGGATACTTGTCGAGGAACAGACCGCATTCCAGTCCGGCATGAATCGCCTTTATTTTGGCATCTACACCGAATAGACGTTTGTATGATTCGGCAGCCACTTCTAGGATAGCTGAATGTGGGTTCGGTTTCCAGCCCGGATAACCTTCACCGAAGGTAACATTGGCTCCTGCCAATTGGAAAGCGGAGCGGACAGTATTTGCCATATCGTCGCGTGCGGACAGGATAGAACTGCGTTGGCTGGTTTCGATACGGATGACATTGTTCGGTTTCATCTTGACAGAAGCCAGATTAGTAGATGTTTCTACCAGTCCGGGGATGTCCTGGCTCATGGCATAAACACCGTGAGGGGCTGCATACAGAGCTTTCAGCAGACGGGCGGTGGTATCCTGATCGATAGCTGTTTTACGGGGAGTTTCCGATTCAAGGACTAGTCGCAAGTCCGGTTCGGTAACGGATAACTCGTTTTCTACTTCGCTGGTGAAGATATTCAGTTCGGTGCGGACGTCATGTTTGGCGTCTTCGGGAACCGCGCAGATTGCGTATGCTTCGCGAGGAATGGCGTTGCGCAGGTTACCACCGTTGATTTCGCAGAGGTACAGGTCATGTCTGGTAGCCATGCGGGTGAGGAAGCGGTTCAGTATTTTGTTGGCATTGCCTCGTCCGAGGTGGATGTCACCACCGGAATGTCCTCCTTTCAATCCTTTCACTTCTACTTTGAAGAAGAAATATCCGGCGGGAACTTCAACCTCTTTATAAGTAAACTCTGCAACGGAATCGATACCTCCGGCGCATCCGATAAAGATCTCTCCTTCATCTTCCGAGTCGAGATTAAGCAGGATGTCACCACTCATGAAACCTTCTTTCAGGGCGAAAGCTCCAGTGAGTCCGGTTTCCTCGTCTACGGTAAACAGGCATTCCAGCGGACCGTGCTCAATGCTATCGTCGGCCAGAATAGCCAGTTCGGTGGCTACGCCGATACCGTTGTCGGCTCCAAGGGTGGTACCTTTCGCTTTCAACCATTCACCGTCAATTTCTGTTTCAATGGGGTCGGTGAGGAAGTCGTGTTGAACGTCGTTGTTCTTTTCACACACCATGTCGATATGCGATTGCAGTACGACAGTTTGCAGGTTTTCTTTTCCCGGAGTAGCGGGTTTCTTGATAAGTACGTTACCGGCTTCGTCCACTTTGGTTTCCAGGTTATGTTTTGCTCCGAATGCCTTCAGGTAGGCAATCATTTTTTCTTCCTTCTTCGAAGGGCGGGGCACCTGGCAGATTTCTTCGAAATACTTGAATACGCCGGCCGGCTTCAAATCTTTTTTTTCCATGCTGTTTCTATTTTATAATAGGAATAGAAGAGTGGTTTTGGCTTCTTCTATTGCTAAATATGGTTAATTTGATTGGCTTATCTGAACTCATATCTCATTAAAGCCTATCTTTGCACTCACAAAATTAATAGAAATGGTTGAGACTATACTGATAACTTTGTTAATAGTTGCTATTTCCCTGGTATTATTAGGGGTGAAAGTATTCTTTACGAAGGGAGGGAAGTTCCCGAACGGTCATGTGAGTGGGAATAAAGCGCTGCGTAAGAAAGGGATTGGGTGTGCACAGTCTCAAGATCGCGAAGCACAGAAGAAGCCACGTTTTTCTATTGATGAGTTGGAAAAAGCCTTGAACGATAGTATGAATTAAATTATTAAAAACAATACACTTATTAAATTATGAATAGAATGAACTACCTCATGAACGGTTTGGCTGCTCTTGCGTTTATTGTTTTATTTTCACAATGTGCCGGCAAAACTGACAATCAAACTTCAACAACTCCGGCTCAGGTGAATGCCGAACTGTCAGGAATGAAAATCGCCTATGTTGAAATAGATTCGCTATTAGCTAAATATAACTTCTGTATTGACTTGAATGAGGCAATGGTGAAGAAGAGCGAAAATGTTCGTATGACACTGAATCAGAAAGCTACTGCTTTGAATAAGGAAAAACAAGACTTCCAGAAGAAGTATGAAAACGGTGCTTTCCTGTCACAGGATAGAGCTCAACAAGAATACAATCGTTTGGCTAAGATGGAACAAGACTTGCAAGAGTTGAGTAACAAACTTCAAAACGGTTTAATGGAAGAAAACAATAAGAACAGTTTGCTGTTCCGTGATTCTATCAATGCTTTCTTGAAAGAATATAATAAGACACATGGATATAGCTTGATTTTCAGTAATACAGGTTTTGATAATCTGCTTTATGCTGATAGCGCGTTCAATATCACAAAAGAAATCGTAGACGGGTTGAATGCAAGATATTCACCTGCTGCTAATAAGTAACTTTTTTTAGCTTTTCTCTTATAAAAGAGATTTCATTGTTTATATTAGAAATATGTAAATTATAATGTTCCTGTTCTAGGCTGTGAAGTTTTGGACAGGTTTTTTTATGCCCTTTCCTTTTCTTCTTCCTGTGGAATACGGAAGGCGGTGTAGAGTTCGAGTATGGCAGCAATAGTGAGGCAGGCAATCCATTCATTGCCTCGTGTGGTAAACATGAAAGCACCAGTCAGTATAAGAGCGAGTGCTCCGAATATCTGCTGAACACGGAGACGTTTCAGTGTCTTGCTTTTCCCTTTTACCGGGGTGTTTACTTGTGCCAGTGCAATGAATCCGGCTCCAATAGTATATATGTAGGGTGCATAAATCCAGCCTGTAATGAATACGGCTGCTCCTGTGAGGGCCATTACGGCGCCTACGCCAAAGAGGGCGGGTACTAGTTGCTTCATTCTTTAATCTTCAAAAACGTAAATATCTTCATTGGGTTTCTTCATCAGATACTTTTCGCGGGCGATCTGTTCGATAGCATCCGGATTGGTACTTATTTCATTAAGGCGCTTGGTATTCTCTTCGTAATCCGCCCGGTACTTTTCTATTTCTTCTTTCAACTGGCTGATCTCCCGTTCGTATCCAAGACGGCGAAGCAGGCTGTTTTCATCCAAAAAAACGATAATGACAGCAAATGCGACGATAGTGATAAGATACTTGCGTCGGCATATAAATTCCCAGATACTGATTAGTTTACCCATAATTAATCTTTTTAATCTCCGCAAAGATAAAACTAATAACTTAAAAACTTATCGCTTCTGCTTCAAAACTTCTCTCTCTATCCCTTATTACTTATCACTTTTTTGTGTACATTTGCAAGCAAAGCAAAAATAGAGAAAATCCCGGATATGGAAAACTATATTGTATCGGCCCGTAAATACCGTCCCTCCACGTTCGAATCGGTGGTAGGACAGCGGGCGCTGACCACTACGCTAAAAAATGCAATTGCTACTCAGAAACTTGCTCATGCGTATTTATTTTGCGGACCGCGTGGGGTAGGAAAGACTACTTGTGCACGTATCTTCGCCAAAACAATCAACTGCATGACACCTACTGCCGACGGTGAAGCTTGCAACCAGTGTGAATCTTGTGTTGCCTTCAACGAGCAGCGGTCGTATAATATCCATGAGCTTGATGCAGCCTCCAACAACTCGGTGGACGATATTCGTCAGCTGGTGGAGCAGGTGCGTATTCCGCCACAGATTGGCAAGTATAAGGTTTATATCATCGACGAGGTACACATGCTTTCGGCTTCTGCATTCAATGCGTTTCTGAAAACGCTGGAAGAACCTCCCCGTCATGCTATTTTCATCTTGGCCACGACGGAGAAGCATAAAATTCTTCCGACCATTCTTTCCCGTTGTCAGATTTATGATTTCAATCGTATCAGTGTGGAAGATACGGTGAATCATCTTTCGTATGTTGCTTCGAAAGAAGGAATCTCAGCAGAGCCGGAAGCACTGAACGTGATTGCCATGAAAGCAGATGGAGGTATGCGCGACGCATTGTCTATCTTCGACCAAGTGGTGAGTTTTACCGGAGGAAATATCACGTATAAAAGCGTGATTGACAACCTGAATGTACTTGATTACGAATATTATTTCCGTTTGACGGATTGCTTTCTTGCCAATAAAGTGAGTGATGCGTTGTTGCTTTTCAACGATGTGTTGAATAAGGGATTCGATGGAAGTCACTTTATAACCGGATTGTCTTCTCACTTTCGCGATTTGTTGGTAGGCAAAGATCCGGTAACACTTCCTTTGCTTGAGGTGGGAGCGAGTATCCGCCAACGTTATCAGGAACAGGCGCAGAAATGCCCGTTGCCTTTCTTGTATAAGGCGATGAAGCTCTGTAACGAATGTGATTTGAATTACCGCATCAGCAAGAACAAGCGTTTGCTGGTGGAACTGACCTTGATACAGGTTGCGCAGCTTACCACCGAGGGGGATGATGTGAGTGGTGGGCGTAGCCCTAAACAGACTATAAAACCCGTGTTCTCACAACCTGCCGCCGCTCAGCCGTCGCAGGTAGCTTCCGCTTCATCTGTACAGCAGGCTCCTGTTCATTCGTCACCGGCTTCGGTTACTGCTAATGTCACTCCCAACAGGCAGCCGCAGATGGCTACGACGGCAAGGCCTGTATCGCCTTCTGCTACGAATACGACTTCATCCGCTCCTTTGCCGGGCGCAGGAATTCCTTCGGTTGCCAAAGAGGAACGAAAGGTTCCGGTGATGAAGATGTCCAGCCTGGGCGTATCTATCAAGAATCCGCAGCGTGATCAGGCCGCGCAGAATGCAACTGTAGCTCATGTTCCCAGAGTGCAGCAACCGGAACAAGACTCTAACTTCAATGAACGGGATTTGAATTATTATTGGCAGGAGTATGCAGGTCAGTTGCCGAAAGAGCAGGTGGCTATCGCAAAACGCATGCAGGTGCTTCGTCCGGTGTTGCTCAATAACTCTACCACTTTTGAAATTGTAGTGGATAATGAGATTGCTGCAAAGGACTTTACGGCATTGATTCCTGAGTTGCAGGATTATCTCCGTGGCCGGTTGAAGAATAGTAAAGTGGTGATGACGGTACGGGTAAGTGCACCGACAGAAACGGTTCGTGCAGTAGGTCGTGTGGAGAAGTTCCAGATGATGTCTCAAAAGAATCAGGCATTGATGCAGTTGAAAGAAGAATTCGGATTGGAACTGTATTAGTTTCGGGTAAGAAATTCCCGCTTCCTTTTTCTGCAAGACAAGAATAGAAATGACAAACGCCGGCAGACTTGCAGTGTTCTCACTCAAGTCTGCCGACGTTTATTTTTAGTGTAATCGGTTGTTCATACGGTCCTCATATCCATCTCCCGGTCTTCTTTCCGGCATTACGATCCATAGGATGATATATATGATGATTCCGGCAAAAGCGGTGAAGATTGTTGCTAATACATAGACGATTCTTAATAGGGTGGGATCCCAGC
>ULSG01009191.1_pt1 | contig 9713 bp, 9 predicted proteins | sample 1956191 | NCBI WGS metagenome assembly ULSG01 (sample SAMEA4835703, study PRJEB28245) | human gut metagenome | biome: gut microbiome; material: fecal sample | place: Denmark | collected 2008 | reverse complement strand
AATATGCCACCTATTTATCTGGAAGATGCATAGAAATAAAAATGCTGCCGTTATCTTTCTCTGAATTTTTAACATTCCATGATTTTGAAATAAGAGAGACCAAAAGTGCTTTAGGCGGTACACGAAAACAGGCTTATGATAAAATGGGAGAACATTATGAACTCCGTGAAGTTTTCGATGCATACATGCGATTTGGCGGAATGCCGGGTATCGCTGACATAGGTTTAGATCAGGAAAAAGCACTTGTGCTGCTTGATGGTATCTACTCCACCGTTATCATGCGAGACATTCTCGAACGAGAAAATCGCAGAGGTCAAAAGCGAGTCACCGACCCCATCCTCTTAAAAAAGATCACTATGTTCCTTGCTGATAACATTGGAAACAATATCTCTATTTCTTCTATCGGCAACACCTTAGTAAATGAAGGACTTCTGGAAAACAAGAATCGAAAAGGAACCCCAAGTGCTCACACAGTTCAGACATATATAAATGCACTGCTGGAATCATATTTCTTCTACGACATCAAAAGATTCGATATTAAAGGAAAAGAATTTTTACGCACTCTTGGCAAATACTACATTGTCGATATCGGACTCAGAAACTATCTGCTTGGGTTCAGAGACCGTGACAGCGGTCATGCAATAGAGAATGTTGTTTACTTTGAACTGCTTCGTCGCGGCTATGATGTCTCTATTGGTAAAATTGATAATCTTGAAGTGGATTTTATTGCAACAAAAGCAGATGATAAACTTTATGTCCAGGTCACGGAATCAATGACAAGTGAAGATGTTCGCAAAAGAGAATTAACACCACTCCAAAAAATCAACGATAACTATGAAAAAATCGTTCTTTCCCTGAATACAGGAATGGACTCTTCGTATGAGGGAATAAAATCTATCAACCTCCTCGACTGGCTGATCTCAGAATAAAACCCAAAAGCATCAAAAAAGGAACCAGAGATTTTCTCTGGTTCCTCAAAATTATAGGATATTCTTCATGAACCGGCATTTTACGCTTCCTGATTCATATTCGCCAGCTTCGCAGCCTGGTCGGCTGCGATACATGCATCGATGATCTCCTGAATATCACCATTCATGATCTTATCTAATTTGTAAAGTGTCAGGTTGATACGGTGGTCTGTCACACGTCCCTGTGGGAAGTTGTAAGTTCTGATCTTTTCAGAACGGTCACCGGTACCGATCTGGCTCTTACGAAGTTCAGCTTCTGCATCATGTGCTTTCTGCTGCTCTAAGTCAAATAACTTTGTACGGAGTAACGCAAACGCTTTTGCCTTGTTCTGGATCTGTGATTTTTCAGTCTGGCTGTAGATCACGATTCCAGTTGGAATATGTGTTAAACGGACCGCAGAGTCTGTGGTGTTGACACACTGTCCACCTGCTCCTGACGCACGGCAGACATCGATACGGATATCTTTCTCATCAATCTGTACGTCAACATCTTCCGCCTCCGGCATCACAGCTACTGTGATGGTAGAGGTATGGATACGTCCGCCGGATTCCGTCTCAGGCACACGCTGTACACGGTGCACACCGGATTCGTATTTCATAACGGAGTAAGCACCTGCTCCTGTGATCATGAATGTCACACTCTTCATGCCGCCGATTCCGGTGTCGTCACATTCCATGATCTCTGTTTTCCAGTTCTTTGTCTCTGCATAATGCTGATACATACGGTAAATCTCTGCCGCAAATAACGCAGCCTCATCTCCACCGGCACCGGCACGGATCTCCACGATAACGTTTTTGTCATCGTTCGGGTCTTTTGGCAAAAGAAGGATTTTTAATTCATTCTCTAATTCTGCGACACGGTTCTTTGCATCGTTTAACTCCTCTTTGGCGAGTTCGCGCATCTCTTCGTCAGATTCTTCCTCCAACATGGCAAGCGAATCCTCGATGTTCTGCTTGCACTGTTTGTATTCTTTGTAAGCCTCCACGATCGGTAAAATATCGCTCTGTTCTTTCATCAGCTTACGGAAACGTTCCGGATTATTTGCCACATCCGGCTCACTTAATTCACTCATCAACTCTTCATAACGGATGAGTAAGTCCTCTAATTTATCAAACATATTTCTCCCTCATTTCTGTCTAATCAAATATCGTGATTTCATCACTCAATAATTTCGTCGTTCGTCAAATGCAAATAAATTTGCATTTTCCTCTCTTTCGCTCATTATATTTCTACACTCTGATGCCGCTACAACATCCCAGTCACAACCCTGTCATTTCCTGCAAGGTCTTTTTTCACACAGACGTTTGAAAATCCTGCGTCTGTCATCATTTTAGATACATCTTTTCCCTGATCATACCCAATCTCAAACATCAGAGAACCGCCAGAATTCAGATAATCTTTACTCTGTTCCACGATCTTGCGGTAAAAGTAAAGTCCATCCTCTTTTCCATCTAACGCCTCGATCGGTTCAAACACCTGTACCTCCGGCATGAGCTGCGGAATCACATCCGTTGGGATATAAGGCGGATTTGACACGATCACATCAAACTTCTCCGTGACCATCTCAAAAAGATCACTGCGTTCAAAAAGAACCGGAACTTCATTTAGTTTTGCATTCTCTTTTGCAACGTTGACCGCCTGCTTGGAGATATCAACCGCATATCCTTTCACGCCCTCAACGTTATGCAAGATACTGATAATAATACAACCGGAACCGGTACACATATCAAGTACTTTCATTCCCGGCTTTACTGTTTTTAATGCTTCCTCCACAAGTGTCTCTGTATCCTGTCTTGGAATCAGGACATTGGAATTTACCTTGAACTTCAGCCCCATAAATTCCGTCTCGCCCACAATATACTGCAGCGGGATATGCTCTGCACGCTTTTTGACGGCAAGTTCATATTCCTTCAGCAGATCATCCGAAAGATCATCTTCCATATGCATATAATAAAATTTACGGTCTATCTTACAGCCCATTTCCAGAAGCAGCCATGCATCTGTTTTCGCATCTGCAATATGCGACAGCTCCAGCACTTTTTCTCCATGGGCAACAGCTTCCCGATATGTCATTCTTATCTCACGCCCTTCTACTTCATTTCCCGGCGGATTTCTTCCACATAAGGTTTCCAGTCAAAAACGGCCTCCACAGAGGCAATTCCAACCTCGATCATCTCATCATCCGGTTCTTTTGTTGTCAAACCCTGCAGCCATAATCCCGGCTTGCTCAAAAGATTCACAACTGCATTATCGCTTCTTCCTGCCAGCCGGATAAATTCATAGGATACACCTGCGATCACCGGGATCAGAAGCAGACGCAAAACCACACGGAGGATTGGAGAATCCACGCGGATAAACATAAAAAACAAAATGCTGACTAACATTACGATCAAAAGAAAACTCGTTCCACAGCGTTTATGGAATCTGGAACTTTTTCTCACATTATCCACGGTAAGATCCATGCCATGTTCAATGCAGTTGATACATTTATGTTCTGCACCATGGTACATATAAACACGCCGGATATCCTTCATCAGAGAGATAAGTGCTACATATCCGATGAAAATCACCAGACGGATCACTCCCTCTAGCAATGCGATCACCCACTGGGATGTAATTACTTTCTGAAACAGAGTCGATAAATAATATGGAAGCATCATAAATACTGCCACAGCAAGAACAATCGATAATACAACCGTTCCGCCCATCATGGCATTTTCCTGCTTCTTCTCTTTCTGCTCCTGTCTCCTGCGCTCTTCTTCCGTCATTGGCTCTTTTTTCTTCTCATCCACTTCCTCATCTTCAAAAAAAGAAGCGGAATAAGTCAATGTCTGCATTCCGAGCACAAGCGACTCTATAAAACTGAATACACCTCTTAAAATCGGCATATTTCTTATTTTCTTATTCTTGATGATCCCAGTATATTCTGAAACCTTCACTTCAATCTCATGGTCAGGCTTTCTCACTGCAACGGCGTACTTTTCCTGATTCTTCATCATCACGCCTTCCATGACAGCCTGTCCGCCAATTCCTGAATATCTCATTTTAAAAACCATGTCTTTCTCATAGAGTTTCCATGTTCTAAAAAAGGTTGAGATTTAATAACCTCAACCTTATCTGTAACCACTTTTTTCTATTTGTTGATACCGTATTTCTTGTTGAACTTATCAATACGACCATCAGCTCTGTTAGCTTTCTGCTGACCTGTGTAGAATGGATGGCATTTAGAACAGATCTCAACGTGGATATCTTCCTTTGTTGATCCTGTAACAAATGTATTTCCACAGTTACATGTAACAGTTGCCTGATAATAATCTGGATGGATTCCTTCTCTCATGATTTTCACCTCTTCTATTCTTATCGTTGATTTGTTGCGCTTGTTCTATATTCTTTATGCCCGTATACCCGATTCGCATATGGCACTTACTGCAAGAATATACACGATATAAAAACTGTCCAGAATCTGTAAAAGATTCTTTATCCCGATAAACAGCTTTTAAAGTATAGCATACGCATCATAGTAAATCAAGATATTTTTTTAAATAATTCTATTTTTCTTTACCATTGCGATATATTCTTTATTATTCTTTGTGCGGGCGAACATATTTAAAATATTCTCCACTGCCTCATCTGCACGCATACCATTGTAAGCCTTGCGCATGATCTCCACTGCCTCTAACTCATCCGTGTCAAGCAGCAGGTCTTCTCTTCTGGTTCCTGACTTTACAATATCGATTGCCGGGAACACACGTTTTTCGGAAAGTTTGCGGTCGAGTACAAGTTCCATGTTACCGGTTCCCTTAAACTCCTCGAACACAACGTCGTCCATCTTACTTCCGGTATCTACCAGTGCTGTTGCAAGAACGGTAAGGCTTCCGCCCTCTCTCATATTTCTGGCTGCACCAAAGAAACGTTTTGGCATATGAAGGGCTGCCGGATCAAGACCACCGGATAACGTACGTCCACTTGGTGGAACTGTGAGGTTGTATGCCCTTGCAAGACGTGTGATACTGTCGAGCAGGATCATGACATCTTTATGATGCTCCACGAGACGTTTTGCACGCTCAATGACCATCTCAGATACTCTCTTATGATGTTCCGGTAATTCGTCAAATGTAGAATAAATAACTTCTACATTATCCCCTTCAATCGCTTCCTTGATATCGGTAACTTCCTCCGGTCTTTCATCGATCAGTAAAATGATCAGATGCATGTCCGGATTAGATGCTGTAACCGATTTTGCAATCTCTTTTAACAGAGTTGTCTTACCTGCTTTCGGCTGGGAAACGATCATACCACGCTGTCCCTTACCGATCGGTGAGATCAGATCCACGATCCTCATTGCAACACTGCTGCCCGGTCTCTCCAAACGGATTCTCTGATTAGGGAAAATCGGTGTGAGGTCTTCAAAATTCTTTCTCTGCTGGATCACGCCCGGCTGATAACCGTTGATCGTTGTGATATATAATAATGCAGAGAACTTCTCCTGCTGTGTTTTGATTCTTGTGTTACCACAGATAATATCACCTGTTTTCAGATTGAACTTACGGATCTGGGATGGAGACACATAAACGTCATTCTCCCCCGGCAGATAATTGTCGGAACGGATAAATCCGAATCCATCCTGCATAACCTCAAGAATTCCATTCACAGTGATTCCGCTGTCAAGATTCTTGATCGTATCATCCTGGCTTGCTTCCTCACGCTCTCCCTCTTTTGATCCCTCTTTGGCTGATTCTGCTGAATCTGCTCTTTTTCTCTCCGGTTTCTCGGAAGGAGCTGACTGTTCCTGTTTTTTCTCCGATTCTTTTGCCGCTTTTTCTTTTTCCTTCTTCGCATCCTCTGCAAGCATTGCTTCTACAAGATCGGCTTTCTTCATTGTGGAAGTGCTTTTAATTCCTCTTGATTTTGCTAAATCACGCAAAACCGTTGCTGATAAGCTTTCATATTTTTCTCTCATTCAATGACTCCTTAATCATAATTGTATCATTTGGGAACAACGTCTGAATCGACTAAATGAATCTATAACTGCAATTTATTATACAACACTTTTTACGAAATAGGAAGTCCTAATTTTCTTGATTAATAAAAAAGGAAATGTTATCATTACTTTCAGAGCTTTAAAACGAATATTTACATAAAGGAGACAGTTCATATCATGGATTTAAAAGAAAAAGCATTAGCCATGCATAAAGAGTGGAATGGCAAATTAGAAACGATCGCAAAATCAAAGGTCAACTCCAGAGAGGACCTTGCAATTGCATACACACCGGGCGTTGCCGAACCATGTAAAGTCATTGCAGAAGATAAAGAAGCAGCCTACACTTATACCATGAAGGCAAACACTGTTGCCGTCATTTCCGACGGAAGTGCTGTCTTAGGACTTGGCAATATCGGGCCATATGCCGCTATGCCTGTTATGGAAGGAAAATGTGTTCTTTTCAAAGAATTCGGCGATGTGAATGCTGTTCCGATCTGTTTAGACACACAGGACACCGAAGAGATCATTGCAACCATCAAAAATATTGCTCCTGCATTCGGCGGAATCAATCTTGAGGACATCTCCGCTCCACGCTGTTTTGAGATTGAGGAACGTTTAAAGGCAATGCTCGATATCCCGGTATTCCATGATGACCAGCATGGCACTGCAATCGTTGTCCTTGCCGGAATCATCAACGGTCTGCGTGTCACTGGCAAGAAAAAAGAAGACTGTAAAGTCGTTGTAAACGGTGCCGGTTCTGCGGGCGTTGCCATCACCAAACTGCTCCTCACTTACGGTTTCAAACATGTGACTATGTGTGACCGCGAAGGTATCATTGGAAAAGATTACCCGAATTTAAACTGGATGCAGAAAAAAATGACCGAGGTAACAAATTTAGAAAATGCTTCCGGCACACTCGCAGATGCATTAAAGGGCGCTGATATTTTTGTCGGGGTTTCCGCTCCAAATATCGTAACTCCTGAAATGGTTGCCTCTATGAATAAAGATTCCATTCTTTTTGCAATGGCAAATCCAGTACCGGAAATCATGCCGGACGTTGCAAAGGCAGCCGGCGCAAGAGTTGTTGGAACCGGAAGAAGTGATTTTCCGAACCAGGTCAACAATGTGATCGCGTTCCCTGGCATTTTCAAAGGTGCCCTGGAGGGACGTGCCACACAGATCACCGAGGAAATGAAGCTTGCCGCTGCCGAAGCTCTGGCACATCTTGTTTCCGACGAGGAATTAAACGATGAATTTATTATGCCGGAAGCTTTCGACCCGCGTGTTGCAGAGGTGGTAAGCCAGGCAGTAAAATCCCATATCGTAAAATAAACATGGATATGTCAGATAAAAAATTCTGGGGAGACAAACCATATTTTTCCCTTGACCATTATCTAAAACAGACGTTTGGCGAAAAAGTCTACCGCCTGTCCTTAAACGGCGGGATGACCTGTCCAAACCGTGACGGGACACTGGATTCGCGCGGCTGTATTTTTTGCAGCGCCGGGGGAAGCGGCGATTTTGCCACTGCCCCTTCCCTCTCTGTCACAGAGCAGATCACGCAGGCGAAAGAACGCATCCGCAGGAAAAGTAACTGCCGGAAGTTTATCGCCTATTTTCAGGCATACACGAATACCTACGCTCCCGTTTCCTATTTAAAAGAACTTTTTACGGAGGCGATCGCACAGCCGGATATTGCCGCTCTCTCCATCGCAACACGCTGTGACTGTCTCCCACCCGAAGTGCTCGATCTGCTCTCCGAACTGAACTGCCAAAAACCTGTCTGGATAGAACTTGGTCTGCAATCCATTCACAACGATACGCTGCGGCAGATCCGGAGCGGTTTCACTTATGAGCAGTATTTATCTGCGGTGGACGCCCTGAAAGATCGTGGTCTTTCCGTTATCACGCATTTGATCCTCGGATTGCCCGGTGAGACGGAAAAAATGATGCTTGCATCGGTAGACGCTGTTGCACATCTTCCGGTAGACGGCGTAAAACTGCAGCTTCTCCACATACTGAAAGATACCGATCTGGCTCTGCTCTATGAAACAGCGCCTTTTCCCGTTTTTTCTCTGGAGGAATACTGTGATTTTGTTGTGACCTGTATCGAACACCTTCCACCGGAAATGGTGATCCACCGCCTCACAGGTGACGGTCCTCGTTCCCTTCTGATCGCACCGCTTTGGAGCACGGATAAGAAACGCGTCTTAAATACGATATACAAGCGCTTCCGGGAGCGTGATACATGGCAGGGAAAGCTATATCAATAACGGATATGGGCGATTGCAAAACTCATAATTAAAGTAGCGCCAATTGTGAAGAATTGACAAAAGCGTGTCTTCGAAAATTTTGTTAATTCTTCACAATATTCTCAACTTGAATCAGAGTTTGGCAATCGTCTAATACCCACATAAAAGAAAGAGGTGTATATAAATGGCCGAACCATTTACCATATATAAATTAACAATTTTAAACATGTTGGATAAAGTTGATTTTCCATTGACCAATACACAGATTTCGAACTTTTTTCTCGAACAGGACTACACCGATTATTTCCGTGTCCAGCAGGTCATCAGTGATCTGGTCGATGCCGATCTGATCCATGCAGAATCCACGCACAGCAACACCCAGTACACCATCACTGCCGCCGGAAAAGAGACGCTGGAATTTTTCAAAGACAAGATTTCTGACGCGATTGAACACGACACGATGGCTTTTCTGGAAAAAAACAAACTTCAGCTTCGAAACGACAATTCCATTCTGGCGGATTATTATAAAACTCCAAATCAGGATTACGCCGTGCGCTGTCAGTACCGCGAACATAATACAAACATCATCGATCTGACGTTAAGTGTCAAAAACCGTGCACAGGCAGAAGCAATCTGCAACAACTGGAAAAATCTGAATGAAGATGTATATGCGTATCTGATGGATATGCTATTGAAGTAATATCCGGCTATATATCGCAAATCCGTTATGGATATTACATCCATTTATTTTTAGATAAAGGAATTATAAAATATGGCAAAACAGAACTGGAAACCGGGAAATATGCTCTATCCGCTCCCTGCGGTCATGGTGAGCTGTCAGAGTTCCACAGCGCACGATTCTCTGTGCGAAAAACCGGAATTAGATGGAAAACCGAATATTATCACCGTTGCGTGGGCTGGCACAGTCTGCACCAATCCGCCGATGGTTTCGATTTCCGTCCGCCCGGAGCGCTACTCATACCACCTGATTGAGGAGTCCGGCGAATTTGTGATTAATTTAACAACCGAAAAATTGGTGAAAGCTACCGACTACTGTGGTGTCCGCTCCGGCCGTGATGTCGACAAATTTAAAGAAATGCATTTGACGCCGCTCGCTTCAAAACACATCCATGCACCCGGAATTGCGGAAAGCCCTGTGAATATCGAATGCAAGGTTCGTGAGATCAAACCTCTCGGCAGCCACTCCATGATCCTTGCGGATGTTGTGAGCGTTACCATTGATGACACCCTGCTCGATGAGAAGGGAAAATTCGAATTAAACCAGAGTGGTCTTGTCACTTACTCCCACGGAGAATACTTTCTTCTTGGGAAAAAACTTGGCACTTTTGGATACAGTGTAAAAAAAGAGAAAAAGCGAAGTCGTTAGACTTTGGCTTTTTCTCTAAGATCGTTTTCTTCACTTATTCTTTACAATTTCATTTTTCCTGAGTACCTTCTAAATCATTTTCTTTGTATATTGCATAAACAATGTCTATGATCACCCCTTCATC
>ULSG01036381.1_pt1 | contig 9838 bp, 11 predicted proteins | sample 1956191 | NCBI WGS metagenome assembly ULSG01 (sample SAMEA4835703, study PRJEB28245) | human gut metagenome | biome: gut microbiome; material: fecal sample | place: Denmark | collected 2008 | reverse complement strand
CGGGAATTAGTAAAGCGAGGTGAGACCTATGAGCATAGCTATTAATCAAAGTAAATGTGTGGGATGTGGCAGATGCAGTCAGGTCTGTCCGGGAACACTGATTGGAATGGGTTCTGACGGAAAGGCATGTATGCTGTATCCGAAGGACTGCTGGGGCTGTTGTTCCTGCATTAAGGAATGTAAGGTAGATGCCATAGCGCTTTACTTAGGTGCAGATATGGGCGGCATGGGAAGTAAGATGAGTGTAGCAAGCCGGGAACAATATCTTGACTGGAAGATAGAGAAACGGGATGGCAGCGTAGAAACCATCGTTATTGACAGAAAGCAATCGAATCAATATTAATAAATCGCCACAGGGTGGCAGAAAGAGGTAAGTATGGGTGAATTATCACATTTGGATGAACTGGAAGCAGAAGCAATTTACATCATAAGAGAGGTAGCCGCAGAGTGCGAGAAGCCGGTTATGCTTTACTCCATTGGAAAAGACAGCTCCGTAATGCTGCATCTTGCCATGAAAGCATTTTATCCGGAGAAGCCGCCATTTCCATTCCTGCATGTAAATACCACATGGAAATTCAAGGAAATGATTCAATTCCGTGATGAGACAGCAAAGAAGCTTGGCATTGAAATGTTAGAGTATATCAATGAAGATGGTGTAAAGAAGGGCATTAACCCATTCGACCATGGCTCTGCATATACCGACATCATGAAAACACAGGCACTGAAACAGGCACTAAATAAATATGGATTTACTGCAGCATTTGGCGGTGGCAGACGAGACGAGGAAAAATCCCGTGCAAAGGAAAGAATTTTCTCATTCCGTAATGAAAATCATGCCTGGGACCCGAAGAACCAGAGACCGGAAATGTGGAAGCTTTACAACGCTAAAATCAATAAAGGCGAGAGTATTCGTGTATTCCCGATTTCCAACTGGACAGAGACTGATATCTGGCAGTATATCAAACGTGAGAAAATTGATATCGTGCCATTATATTTTGCAGCAGTACGTCCGGTAGTATATCGTGATGGAAATATTATCATGGTGGACGATGACCGTATGCGTCTGCTTCCGGGAGAAGAAATCCAGTACAAGAGTGTACGTTTCCGTACCTTAGGATGCTATCCTTTGACCGGAGGAACAGAGTCAACAGCAACTACATTGGATGAGATTATCGATGAGACTTTAAGTGCAGTATCTTCCGAGAGAACCACCCGTGTCATTGATAACGAAGCAGCAGGCAGTATGGAAAGAAGAAAGAGAGAGGGGTATTTCTAAGATGAGTGGATTATTAAAATTTATTACATGCGGTAGTGTGGATGACGGAAAGTCCACTTTGATTGGACACATTCTTTATGATGCAAAGCTTTTGTATACAGACCAGGAAAAAGCACTGGAATTAGATTCCAAAGTAGGAAGCCGCGGTGGAGCAATTGACTATTCTCTTCTGTTGGATGGACTGATGGCAGAGCGTGAGCAGGGTATTACCATTGACGTAGCATACCGTTATTTTACAACAGACAACAGAAACTTTATCGTAGCAGATACACCGGGCCATGAAGAGTACACCAGAAACATGGCAGTTGGTGCATCCTTTGCAGACCTTGCAGTTATCTTAATTGATGCAAAACAGGGGGTACTGGTGCAGACCAGAAGACATGCCAGAATTTGTGCATTAATGGGAATCAAGTTCTTTGTATTTGCAGTAAACAAAATGGATCTGGTAGACTACAGCGAAGAGCGTTTCAAAGAAATCGAAGCACAGATTAAAGAATTAGCAGACGAACTGAAGTTAGAGAGCATTTACATTATTCCGGTTTCTGCAACAGAAGGTGATAATGTAACAACCAAATCCGATAAAATTAGCTGGTACAAGGGAGAGGCATTGCTTCCATACCTTGAAAAAGTAGATGTAACAGAGAAGAAGCAGGAAGAGGGCTTCTATATGCCGGTACAGAGAGTGTGCCGTCCGGACCATACTTTCCGTGGATTCCAGGGACAGATTGAATCCGGTGAAGTAAAAGTCGGAGACGAAATCGTTACCCTGCCAAGCAATGAGCGTGCGCATATCAAGAGCATTTTAGTAGGAGATAAAGACAGCCAGAGTGCCTTTATGGGACAGCCGGTTACACTGCAGCTTGATAAAGAAGTAGACGTATCCAGAGGCTGTGTCATTGCATCCGGCAATAACCTGCCAATCAGCAAATCCTTTACAGCAACCATTCTCTGGATGGATGATGAGGAGCTGACACCGGGAACCGATTATCTGGTAAAACTTGGAACCAAGCAGATTCCTGGTATCTTAAAGAACATCCAGTACAAGATTGATGTAAATACCGGTGAATTTATTCCGGCAGGACAGCTTAAGAAAAATGAGATTGCAGTCTGTGACCTTGATTTGCAGGAGCCGGTTGTCATTGATGAATTTAAAAAGCATAAGACTTTAGGAGAGCTGATTCTGATTGACCGTATTTCCAATATGACTTCTGCCTGCGGTGTAGTAGAAGATGCTACCGTAGATGAGAGCAAGGATTTAAAAGCAGCTTTCGTATATGGAAGCCTTAAGGGAAATGGAGACATTTTTGAAGAGTTCTATTATAACCTTGAGAGCATGACGATTGCCAAGGTACGTCCGGTTCAGAAGACCTATACCATTGGAGACGAAATCCCGGTAAGCGGAGAAAGCTATCAGTATCCGGATGACTTCGATATTGTCATCTTAAGAGAAAGAATCTTTGTACAGGTTCGTGGACGCAAGGTAGAAAAGATTGCACCGCTGGCAGAATACCAGTACAGCAATGTTCCGGTTATCAACGGAAGAGGCTTTGCCGTTGCCATTACATCTGCACAGGATGCACAGGCATTCTTAGACGAGCTGGCTGCAGCAGGTGAAAAACCATCCAGCGACTTCTTCAATAAGTGGCTGCATTTTGAAACTTATCGTAAGATTATTTTCAAGGATGAAATCTGGTTATAAAAATAAGAAAGCTGCGGGGAATACGCTTTTGCGGTTCCCCGTAAAAAATGCGGGATACAGGAGGATTGATATGTCGATTAAGAAAAATGCGGCGATAGCAGGCGTTTCGACAGCCACGGTATCCCGCGTTTTAAATAATCCGGATTATAAATGTTCTTCCGAAGAATTGCAGCAAAGGCATTGGAATATCTGATTTCTCTGGGACACCGCAAAATTGGATATGTGGGAGATTGTCACAATGAGTCTCGCTATTATGTGCCATCCATTATTGCCAGTGATGATATTGAAGAAGCACAGTATACCCAGCCGATGCTTACCACCGTAAGGCTGCCAAGAGAGAAAATGGGAAAGTTTACGATTGACCTTTTATTAGACCGGCTGAGTGGCGGGCACAAGGCAATTGTAAGAACAGAGTTAGAAGGTAATCTGATGATAAGGGAAAGCTGTACTTCGGTGGAAAATACCAACCAGCTGGAGTATTACATCTAAAGTGATGCAGTTAAAGTACATGTGCGCAAACGTTTACATGGAAAATGACAAAAATGAGAAGAAAATAGTTATAAAAACAGAAAAAATGTTTTATCTTTGTAAAGATTATATAAATTCTATTAAATTAGATTAAAATATTCCGTAGAGTACTTGCACCCTTCGGAATATTTTTGATATTATATCTTAAGTAAAATCAGTTCATAATAATATTCGTTATTCATCTATTATGCAGGCGTGTTGAACTGTCTGCATTCGTGATAATCTTATATTTATATTTTCAGAAGCTTTTTTATCCAAAATATTTATTTAACAGGGGGAAAATACTTGGCAGATAAGGATTTGGCAGAAAAATATCTGGAATCATTTTCGGATGTTTTTGCTGACATATATAATGTATTACTTTTTCGAAAGGAGATTCTTTTGGAAGAAGGATTGGAAGAGGGACCAACGGAAAGCATCTATAAGGTGGAAGAAAACAATCTTCGGAATCAGTTTCGGGATACTGTGAAATTATATAAGAATGGGTTATACAAAGTGGCATCTTTTGGGCTTGAAAATGAGAGTCTGATAGACAAAAATATGCCCATCCGGATTATGGGGTATGATTATGCCGTGTATCGGGCACAGATTGACCGTGGGGAAGAACGAAAATATCCGGCAATTACGATTGTTTTAAATTTCAGTGATACAGAATGGAAAAGTCCGAATGCGCTATTTGACATTTTAGATGTTTCTCCGGAACTAAGACCTTATGTAAATGATTATAAAATATTTGCTTTTAATATTGCATTTTTGCCGGAGAAAGTCCGAAAAGCGTTTAAAAGTGATTTTAAAATTGTGGCAGATTTTTTTACAGAAAAACGTCTTGGAAGATACAATCCCAAGGAACATCCCGAGGCAATCCGCCATGTAGAAGCGGTTTTGAATCTGCTTCGGGTGTTTACAAATGATAAAACCTATGTCAAAATAGAGAAAACAGTAGCAGAACGTGTGAAGGCAGGAGAGGTGATTACAATGTGTACATTTGCAGAAGAGATGACCAATAAAGGAATAGAAATTGGCGAAGCGCAGGGCATTAAAATAGGCGAAGCCAGAGAAAAAATCAGTGTTGCAAGAAACCTTTTAGATCTCCTGACAGATGATGTGATCGCAGAAAAGGTCGGTCTGGAGCTTGCTACGGTGAAAAAACTTAGAGAAGAAACAAAGTAGAGGCATAAGAAATGGATAAAATAGCAGCACCAACTCCGGAACAGTTAAAAAAGCAGGAAGCGTTAAAACAATATTTTGAAAAATTAGGCAGCGTGGCAGTTGCATTCTCAAGTGGTGTGGATTCCACCTATCTTTTGAAAGTGGCGCATGATGTATTAGGAGAGCGGGCAATTGCTGTAACTGCGTCCTCCTGTTCATTTCCAAAGAGAGAGTTAGGGGAAGCAGAAGCATTTTGCCGGAAAGAAAATATAAGACATTTTATTACAGAATCGGAAGAACTTGAAATCGAAGGATTTGCACAGAATCCTAAGAACCGCTGTTATCTTTGCAAGCATGAATTATTTGAAAAGATATTAAAGATTGCAGAAGAACAGAAAATTGCCTATGTGGCGGAAGGCTCTAACCTTGATGATAACGGAGATTATCGTCCGGGATTAAAAGCAGTGGCAGAGCTTGGAATAAAAAGTCCGCTCAGAGACTGTGGTTTTACCAAGCAGGATATCCGTGTTCTTTCGAAGGCATTGAATCTTCCAACCTGGGAAAAGCAGTCCTTTGCCTGTCTGTCATCCCGGTTTGTCTATGGAGAGACCATATCCGAAGAGAAACTTGCAATGGTAGATAAAGCAGAACAGTTATTGCTGGATATGGGATTTCATCAGGTGAGGGTAAGAATTCATGGAATGATGGCAAGGATAGAGATTGAACCGGAAGAGTTTTCAAAACTGATGGAAAAGGAGAACCGGGAGAGAATTGCAAAAACTTTCCGGGAATATGGATTTACCTATGTAACCTTAGACCTTTGTGGTTACCGGATGGGAAGTATGAATGAAACATTGGAAAAGTAAGGAACTTACTCAAAGAAGTAGTAAGTTCCTTCCGCATCAGAGAACGTCTTAAGTGAAGTATGAAATACTTTATTTAAGACGTTTTTTTGTACGCATTCATCCGGAGTGCCCTGAAAGCAGATGGCACCGGATTTCATGACGATAAGTTTGTCTGAAATAGTAAGTGCCTTGGCAAGGTCGTGCAGCACCAAAAGAATTGTTTTTCCCTGTGCCTTTAAGATTGGAAGCATCCGGTAGAAATTATTCTGGCTTACCAAGTCTAAGAAGGTAGTCGGTTCATCCAAAATAATCGTATCGCAGTTCTGGGCTAAAGTCATGGCAAAGAAGACACGCTGTCTTATTCCGCCGGAAAGAGTGTCAGTTGCAACGTTGCGGTAATCCGTAACATGGGTAAATTCCATGGCATCTTCCACCAGTTTGCGGTCTTCTTCGGTGAGGCGTCTCGAAAAACCAAGATATGGAAAGCGTCCATGCTCCACTAAGGTATGAACCGGAAGAGCAGGAATTACTTCGCGAATCTGTGGTAAAAATGCAATTTTCTGGGCACGAAGGTGTCCACTCATATGATAAATATCTTCGCCATCTAATGTGATAGAGCCGTTAAAAAGCTGGCTGGATTTATTTAATACGGAAATCAGCGTTGTTTTGCCACAGCCATTTGGCCCTACGATGGTTGTGATGCTGCCGGTAGGAATTTCAACGGACAGATTTTTAATCAGAGGCACCTTGTGGTAGCCAATGGAAACGGAATCAAATTTAAGCATGGACTCTGCGGCCTCCTTTCTTTCCTAATAAAAGATATAAGAAAAACGGTCCGCCAACAAAAGAAAGAATAATGCCGGCAGGAAGTTCATATGGTGCTGCAATAACACGTCCAAGAGTGTCACAGAAGAGGACGAAACTTGCACCTAAGAGAGCACAAAGGGGAACTAAAAGCCGCATATCATTCCCGAAGAGCCGTCTTGCAATATGAGGAACAATCAGCCCGACGAAGCTTAAAAGTCCTGCATAGCTTACCACACAGCCTGCCAGTATACTGGAAAGCATCAACAGCAGAAAACGGAGCAGCGATACCGGAATGCCAAGGGAGCGGGCAACATCCTCTCCAAGACTCAGAACATTCATGTGGCTTCCGAAAAAGCAGGAGATGATAACCGCAATGACAATGGCAATGCCGGGAGCAAAAAGCGTTTTGGTGGTGATATCAGAAAGAGAACCAATCATAAAGGTAGTGAGGTTTAAAGTGATATCATCACTTAATAATTTTACCGTATTAATTCCGGCACTTAAAAAAGAAGAAACGGTAATGCCGGCAAGAATGATGGTAGTACGTTTGCTGTCTGCCATATATGCCAGAGCAAAAATAAGAAGTGTCGTAAGGAAAGCTCCGGTAAAAGCAAAAATGGCATTATGGGCTGCACGACCATGGAAGATAGCAAGTCCAATCATAACGGCAAATCCGGCTCCGGAATTGACACCAATGGTATTCGGGCTGGCAAGAGAATTATTCATAACAGTCTGTAAGATAACTCCGGCGCAGGATAAACCCATGCCGGCAGCAATGGCGCCAAACATCCGTGGAATTCTGATATGAAAAAGTAAGAGACCTGTGACAGAAGTCCGGTCATTTTGAATCAGACAGGATAAAATCTCTTTCGGATTTAATAAAACGCTGCCGAAAAAAAGACTTGCTGACATCATAAGAAGCAGCAGGAAAAACATTCCGGCAAAAGATAAAATGATTTTTTTTCTCGTGTACATAGGAAATCCTTTCCGTTATTCCAAAAATATGTATTGTGTTTCCTGAAAAGCGCTTGTTTATGCGGCTTGCGTGAATAAAATAACATATTCGGAGAGAAATAACAATGCTCTGATAAATTAGTATTGACAAATTAGAAAAATATAGTAAAATATAATTCATACAAAACCAATAGGAATAATCGTAAATAGAATTCCTAAGGCAGTTCAAAGTATTTAGTGCACAATAAGACGTGCAGGAATTGGAGCGTAAGATGAAGTTTAATACCGCATTATTACATGGAGATTTTCAGGGAGAACCGAATACAGGTGCAACAACAACTCCGATTTATCAATCCAGCGCATTTGCACATGAGTCGGCAGAGAAGTTAGAAAAGATTTTTCATAATCAGGCACCGGGATATTCCTATACGAGAATCAGTAATCCTACGGTAGATGCATTTGAAAAAAGAGTAATGGCGTTAGAGGGTGGCGTAGCAAGCGTTGCCTGTGCATCAGGAATGGCAGCACTCTACAATGCATTTTGTAATATCCTTCGTTCCGGCGATGAAATCGTATCCAGTGCCAGTCTCTATGGCGGCAGCATTGATTTATTCCGTGACTTAGAGGCATTTGGTATCACAACACATTATGTGGAAAACAATGACCTGGCTGCATTTGAAGCAAAGACCAATGAACATACCCGTCTTTACTTTGCAGAGACCATTGGTAATCCAAGACTTGATGTGACAGATATTACGGCACTTGCAAATCTGGCACATGAGCATCAGGTACCGCTCATTATAGATAATACGGTTGCTACTGCATTCTTAGTGAAGCCGCTTTCCCTAGGAGCGGATATTGTAATGAATTCTTCCTCTAAATACATCAATGGTCATAGCAATTCCATCAGCGGAATTATTACGGACAGCGGCAGATTTAAGTGGGATGTGGAAAAATATCCGGGCATGGCAGACTTTAAGAAGTTTGGACCATTTGCCTATACTGCCAAGCTTCGGAATGGACTGTTCCGCAACACAGGAGCCTGTCTGTCTCCGCAGAATGCATTTTATAACTGCATCGGGTTAGAGACACTGGGAATCCGGATGGAGCGTATCTGTGACAATGCAGCAGAACTGGCAAGGTTTTTTGTAAGAGAATATCCGGATGTAACAGTCAATTATCCGGGATTGGAGAGCAGTCCATGGCATGAAATCGCAAAGAAACAGTTTAAGGACCGTTTTGGTGGAATTTTAACCATACGGACCGGAAGCAAGAAACGGGCATTTGAAATAATCAATGCATTAAAGCTTCCGCTGATTATTTCCAATATCGGAGATACGAAAACATTAGTGATTCATCCGGAATCTACATTAAATGTACACAGTACCCCGGAAGAAAAAAGAGACGCCGGAGTATTTGATGATTTGATCCGCATCAGTGTCGGAATTGAGGATATCGAAGATTTAATCGAAGACTTCAGACAGGCAATGGATCAGAGCAAACCAGAGAAAAGCAAAGAGTAAATGGAGGAAGCAGATAATGGCAAAAATTGATTATGCGGCATTGAAAAAAGGCGGATTTATGCGCCAGAAACAGAAAGGATTCTTTTCTTTAAGAATTCAGGTGGTTGGAGGAAACCTGACAGCAGAAAATATTAAAGCAGTAGCAGATGTGGCAGAAAAATATGGAAAAGGTTATGTTCATATGACTTCCAGACAGGGCATTGAGATTCCATTTATTAACTTTGAAGATATAGAAGAGGTTCGTGCAAAGTTAGCAGACGGTGGTGTAAAACCTGGTGTATGTGGACCGAGAGTCCGTACCGTTACCGCATGTCAGGGTTCTGAAATCTGCCCAAGCGGATGTATCGATACCTACAGCCTGGCAAAGAAATTAGATGAGCATTACTTCGGAAGAGAGCTTCCACACAAATTTAAATTTGGTGTTACCGGATGTCAGAACAACTGTCTTAAGGCAGAAGAAAATGATATCGGTGTAAAAGGTGGTATGGAAGTAAGCTGGATAGCAGATAAATGTATCAATTGTGGTGTCTGCGAAAAGGCGTGCCGTGAAGATGCTATCAAATGTACCGGAACAGAAGTTACCATTGATTATGATAAATGTACCAACTGCGGCCGTTGTGTAAAATCCTGCCCGACAGATGCATGGGAAGGAAAGAGCGGATATATCGTATCCTTTGGTGGATTATTTGGAAATCATATTTACAAAGGAGAACAGTTACTTCCACTGATTACCGATGAAGAGACATTATTCCGTGTGACTGATGCAGCCATTGGATTCTTTGAAGAACATGCAAATCCGGGTGAGCGTTTCCGTTTACTTTTACAGCGTGTAGGAGAAGATGAATTCCGCAAAGTAATCCGCAATGCATTTGAAGAAAAATAAAGTTGCCGGAAGCAGCAGAAAAAGAAAAAATTGGAATGGAAATTCAAAATAAAAATTATTATACGAGGAGAAATAAGATGGAAATCGAAGGAATCAGAATTGATGACACAGTAGATATTACCGATAAAGTGTGCCCGCTTACTTTTGTAAAGGCAAAGGTTGCAATTGATGAGT
>ULSG01036400.1_pt1 | contig 9840 bp, 8 predicted proteins | sample 1956191 | NCBI WGS metagenome assembly ULSG01 (sample SAMEA4835703, study PRJEB28245) | human gut metagenome | biome: gut microbiome; material: fecal sample | place: Denmark | collected 2008 | reverse complement strand
AAAAATATTATATTATATATATACTAATATATTATATAATATATAAAAATATAAAAAAAGGTTGCTAAGTCAATAGCAACCTTAATTTTTTTTAATTTATTTTCTTACCGCATTCTGGACAATATTTAAATCCTTTTTTAATAACTTTCTTACCACATTCTGGACAGTATTTTTTGCTTTCATTTAATACCTTTGTTTCAAGTGGCATATCAGATGTTGGATAAATTTTATATCTAACACTTGAACAAGGATATGATTCTGAAATAAAATTTTCTTCTCTAAAGTTTTGATTTGATATACTACCTTTTTCTATTCTTCCAGTTTCAATTTTATTTGTATTACATGTTGAAAGCAATGTAGATGCATCATTAACTATATCAGAAGAACTATAATTGGCATTTGTGACACAATTAGTAGATAACTTTGAGCTTAAACATCTACATTTTACATCACAAGAACCATCTGATGTTACTGTATTACGAAACAAATATCTAGGTGATGGGTCTATTGTAGGTATAGGTGTTGAAATAGTTGAAGTGGAATATGTTATACTAATAGGTTCTTCTTTTTCTTTATAAAATTCTACAATAATTTCTCCATTATTTTCAATTGCTTTTTTAGTTACTTCACTATTTTCAACTTCATATGTTTCATATAATAATTTTCGATTTTCTTGTAGAAATCTATCTAAGTAGAATCTTTGACCAGGTTTAAGGATTAAACCTTGCCTTCCCATTTTCTTACCATTAATACTAATGTATGCTAATACTCTTTCAGATGTAGGGTTGAATAATTCTATTTCAAATTCAGTTCCGTTATCTAAATAAACATTGTTATACAAATAAATCTTTCTTCTTGCTTTGTTTACTGTAATCCAAGCATTTGGTGTTGGATAGTCTTTAATTCCTAATTTTTTCATAATTATAAAATTTATTAAATTATTTATTAATTGTTCTTATGTTTTTATATTCTTAATTAGAGAATATTCTAAAGGTAGTACAAGTCCTCAACACAAAAACTATTTTATATTTTATACATATATTAGGAAAATTAGTTTTTCCCTAATATATTTAAATATTCTTTTACTCTCTGTTCACATACAGTAGATAAACTATATTTATCCTTTACTGTTTCATGTAAATTATGTTGTAATTTTGATAACATTTCTCTATCATTAACTAAACGTGTTATATATTTAGCCCATTGTTTATGATTTTTACTAGAATCTACAAGTAATGAATTTCCATTATCGTTTATTTTTCCACCTTTTTCAATCATTGGAACTAGGTCAATTGTATAAGGACCAAAATTTTGAGCAATAATGGCTTTACTAAAGAAACCAGCTTCAATTACTTTTAATTGTGATTTAACCATATTAAATGGTGTTTCTTTTAAAGGAACTAATAAAACATCAATATTATTATAATGTGTGGCATATTCATGTATTGGTTTAGTCCAACAACGTCTATAACCTTCATTAATATTGGGATATTCCATTTGTTTAGCAAATGTTAGTAAAAATTTCTTATGGTCTTCACTAACAATACTATAATTATCTGTTAATATTTTTTCATATTTAAACCACACGCTTTCATGTGGTTCAATATCACGAGTTTCTGATTGACCAGTATCAAGATAATATATTGTTCTAGTACCTTTGGTATCAAATCCACATAAAACAAATTGAATTTTATCTAGAACATCTTTAGAAAGTTGTTTTACAATCCCATCTAAAATAGAAATATCATGAAAATGAGATGAACCACAGATAATACCAAATCTAAGTTTATCAGATTTAGTTGGTTTTGGTATAAATTGTTCTTCCTCTGGATTAATAGCATTCGGTATCACTATTACATTTTTATTGTATTTCATAATCTCTTTTTTGAAGAAAGGTGTAGTTGTTGTAACATAATCAGCTAATTTTAAATGTTCAATTATAGGACCTTTCCAATTTTCTTTTTCTGCGGTCAATGACATTGGATGATACTTTCCTAAATCCCAATGGTCATCAACATCCATGATACATTTTATGTCAAGAAATTTTATCAAATTTATTATTTCACAATTTTTATCAAGTTGTTTATGAAAATGTATTAAATCATATTGTTTAAGAAACTTATCTAGTGGAATACTAGTTGGCATTTCATAAACAATATCTATATCAAATAAGTCACCATAGTGTTCAGCCATATAAAGATGTGGTGCTAATGAACGAAAATATCCTACACCAGTGCGGTCTGAAGGCACAACAAGCATTTTAATTTTTTTATCCATATAAAAACTATTTTATTTAAAAAATAAAATAAAATACATTTAAATCAATAGATTATAATAAAAAAAGTGAGTATTGCTACTCACTTTAATTATTTTTTTCTTATATTTTTTTTAAACTCTAATTTAGCTTCATATAAATCTCCATTATCAGTAACAAAACTAAACTTATCTCCAAGTTTTATTGCTTGTATTTCTGAACCATTTTGTGAATTATTTTTACTTTCATTCAGAATACTTTTCTTTAATGCAGATGTATATTTTTTAATACAATCTTCAACAATTACTTTTATTATAGAATAATCTATTTGTTGTGGTATAGTAATTGGTCCAGTGGCAGTATTTGTTGTATAATATTGTTGTTGTTCATTAATATTATGTTTAGGTGTTGAAACTGGACTAGTAGCAGTTATTACATTTAATTCATCAAGAATAGAACCACCATTTGTAGGATAATCAGACCCAACATTTATACGTTTATTTTTAAATGATTCCATTATTTCTTGTGGAAGACCATTCATTGAATTGTTTATTGGTGGTAATTGAGACATATTACCATAACTTTTCTTTTCCATGATAGTTGTATCAACCCCTACAAATTCTCCATCTGTGTTTTGTGATACTTTAATTTTTCCTTCATTTTGAGCTTTTTTCTTTACCTTGTCAATTTCGCCTTTAGCATCCATCTGTATCAATTGTCTAGCTCTATCTTTTACACTATTAAATCTATTAAGATTATCTTGTACACTTCTATTATTTATTGCCATAACTATATTTTATTTTTTATTCAAAGAAAAACCTCTTCTATCTTTTTCTTTTTGGGTAATATCTAAATTTCGTTTCAACATTTGTTGGAAATTATTATCATTAGATGTATCAGTTTTATTAATGTCATTATTAACAATAGGACCTCTGTTTGTTTGAGGTTCTTGTTGTTGAATAGGTTGTTTTATATCAGATGCAGAGGTGTTAGCGTTAATATTGGTATTCTTCGGTTCTATAATAGGTCCAGATTGATTACTTGGTTCTTTCATAGTATTAATATTAATAGGGGTACTATTCTTTAATCTATTTGTTTTTAATCTTTCTTTATTTAACCTATCATTTGGAGAATATAAATTATCACCATTATCAAATTTAACTTGTGAAAGTACTGTTTGCATACTCCCATCTCCATTTTCATTATAATCTTCTGCACTCCATCCATTTTGATTTGGAGATATGTTAAAATGTTGGTTAGTTGGTTGCCAAGAAGTAATTCTGTCCAATCTGAATAATTTCCATTTAGGAATACCTCTTTTAGTATCCCCATTATATTGATAGGCACGAAGAACACTATTACCAGCTTTAGATAATCCATATGCATATGGTTCAATAAGACGTTTATTAGGGGCACTATTTTCCCCATCACTATAATTAATAATAACTCTATATTTATTATTTATAGCATCAATAACATCTTTTGGAAAAGCATTTTCCACTAGAACTTGCTGTAATATCTCATATAAGTTTAACATTATTTAACTTGATATTGTCCATCTTGTAAATTAACATCAGTGTCAACTAGAACATCTACTCCATATTGGTAATCTTCATTATATTTAGATGAAGCCATAGCTCTATTTCTACCACCAATTCCATTTCTACCATTTATATCATATTCACCACCACCATTAAAGGTATCAAAATTACTATAATTAATTTGTCCAGTAGGTTTATTACAATCTGGTAACCATGCAGTATGACCGCCATGACCAGTTCCTTTACCTTGTACATCACCATCACTTAATGCATCTTTATGGGTTGCTTGATATGGATTTTCAAAATTATAATCACTTCTTACAATTTCTTGGTCTCTTTCTTCAATGCCTTTTTTTTCTAAACAAGTTTGCATATCTATATAAATTTTATTTTTTTATTTTTAATTATAAATAGTTAATAATTATATTTTTATTTTTAGTCAAATTTAATAATTGATTTTCTTTTATAAATATTTTTTTATTATTAACACTTTCATTATTCATTTCTCTTTCATAAGCAGTAGGCTCTTTATAATCTTCTGGGTTATATCGTTTAACATTATCATGAAATTCTTTAAATTTGTCATCATTTGTTTGTGACTTTTTAATTATATTTCTATTATTTTTGATAATATCAACGCTTTTATTATTTAATTGATATTTCCCATTAACGCTTATCATCACTTTTTCTATAAAGGTATTTAGACTATAAGCTGGAAATTTATTTCCCTTATTGTTTTTAAAATATGACATACCTCTACTATCTTGTAGTGGTTTTATATTATATGTTTGTAGTAAAGTGTTAATATCATTATTTGTAACTACTTTTTTACCCATTGCTGTATTTACATATTCAGTTAAACCAACTAGTGGTCTATATATATGTTTAATTGAATCATATTTTTTCTTTTCACCTAATTGATTTATGAAAGTGATAAATGTATTAGAACTTTCTGTTATTGTTTTAGATTCATTCTGTCTATATGTAATATTATGTAAAGATTTTTTTCCACCAACAATAAATATTGATGATAAATCCCCTCTCATATGAGTTATATCTAATATTTTATTAATTAGTACTATAGTATCTTCTGGGCTCATATTACTATTGTATTTACTAATAAGTTTTTCTATGGGTTCAATTCCAAAGTCAGATATTGCATCAGTACCATCTGGGAGACTTTGCCATTCATCATAACCAATTTCTTCAAAATATTCCCATGCAGCACCATAATCACTATCTTCTCCTATTTTTTCTTTGTATTCATTCCATGAATCTATATCATCATTAAAAAAAACATCAATAAATGTATCTAATGGAAAATACATATCATGTCCAGCAATAGCTGTCATTGCTCTTAAAATTGCAGTATTTTTCATAATAATTCCTATCCATTGATAAATGTATTTTGTTGGAAAACTCATAAAATAACCAAATCTTGTAAATTCAGATAATGCTTGATGATACATTTTAGGATTAATTAATGGAAGCCAAATATTTTCATTTGATTTAAATGCATCAAATACATAATATTCATCATAATCAGACAATCTTTCATAATATGGATGATATTCTTCATTGATTATTTTATTATCATTATAATTTTCTTCATGAATATGAATTGTAGAATTATCATCCATTTTAATTGGTTTTGTTGGACTTTTTGTTGGCATAACAGCATTTTTATCTATGGTGTGTTGTTTCTTAGATTTTAATGTAGGTTTAACACTATTTCTAGCCCTTCTAAGAGTGTTTTGTACCCAATCCTTCATTACATCACCACCATTTAAAATAAAGCTTAAATCGTTAGGATTTTTAGGCATTTTATCAAAATCAAAATTGATACGTTTTAAATCACTAAAAGAAATGTGTTTACCATCATCAGCTATTTTATCTTCTTTATCAGAACGTTTATTATAATTTGGATTTAAAAGTGTGTTTAAACGTTTGTATCCATCTTTATCTTTATATTGTCCATATGTGGATAATGTAGTATTTAGATGGTTTAAAACATTCTGTGGAAGTTTAAACATCTTATCCTTTAATTCTTGATTTTCTTTTATAAAAATTGGCATAACGATTATATATTTTTTAATTTATGGCATTACACGAGAACCATTTCGTACATTAGCCCAGTAATTTTGTATTGCTAATTGTTTAGCTATTTTATCAGTAGTTGGTTGTTTACCATATGTTGCATCACCATCCATATTAGTTACATTTGCAGTTGTTTTGACTTCACTTCCAGGATATTCTTTTAAATCACCACCATCAAAACTAGGTGCTTTACTAGATTCATCTTCAAATAACTTATTGAATTGTGATTCATTTAATTTTATTATTTTCATAATCAGAATGTTTTATTTAATATAAATATTTATTTATGTAATAAAGAGTTAAATCATGGCAAATATAATCAATAATAATTTTCATAATCTAAAACTTAAAGTAAATAGTGATGAATATTGGGATTTCTTTATAAATAAGGATTCTTTTTCATCATATTTTTTTAGTTCAGATAGCATGTATGATAAATGTCTAATATCATACATTGATGCCTCTTTAGATGAATGTATAGTAGACAATGAATGGTTATATGGCATGAATAAATATCAATGGGAATCAGCCATTTCTTCTGATTATACCTTATATAATATAGGATATACTGGAGTAGATAATGGCTTAATTAGATATAGAAAGGATAGAATATCTAATGAACAATTCTTGAAAATATATAGTGAGAGTAAATTTGATATACATCAATATGATAAAACATTGAGATTACATCAAGTAAGTGGTAATACATTACAATATGAATATCCAACAGAAATAAAAAATGGAGTTATTAAATTAAATGGTGGGTTTTATCAAGGTTTTTTTGAGACCCAATGTAATAAATATAAAGTTTTACCAAATACAATTGATAGTGATTGGCATTTAGAATTTATTCTTAAAAAAGAAGACTTTATTAAAGAATCTGATAAAACACTTAATGATAAATATCCAGAAAATAAGGGTATATTTTTTTATATAGGAACTCGTGCTGAAAATAAATGGATATACTTATATGATGATAGTGAAGATGAATGTAGTAATTTATCACCAGATAACTATGTTGAGGATGCTAAAATAAATAAGAAAGATTATATAATTGGTAATTTTTACGACCCAAATCCAGATTTCAATGGATTTGATAGATTTAATATGGATAATTACTTAAATTATAAATATTTTTCAGATGAGATTTATAATAATAATGGATTAGATGAATGTGATTTTACGATGGATGATTACATTGATTTTAATGATAAACCTAATATAATAGATGAAGAAAATAATAAATTTATAACATTAGGTTGTTGTAATGTTCCAGTTAGTAATATATCAACACCATCTAGTAACATTACTAAAAATTGTGGATGTATTGGTAAAATAGATAATAAAACTAGTAATAAGTCATCTGTTGATGATGAGTTTTATGGTGGATGTTCCATTTTTGGAGATGATTATATTTCTGATTTTGAAGATTTAGATGATGGAACTGATTATTTAGAGGGGGAATTAGATATTTCTGATTTCCAATATGAATTACATAATGGTTTAAAACTTAAATTGGCAAATCAATATTATTTTGAAAGTGATAATAAGTTTTTATTATTTGATAGAACATGTAATGGATTTACAGTGAATAATTGGGTTGATGGTACTAAAGTTATGTTTCATGGAATTAAACATAGATTTAAAGGTAATTTATTTTTACTTATGAATCGTACTTGTACTGGATATACAGTTGATAATATTCACACTTTAATTGAAAAGGATGATAATCAATATAATATTTACAAAGATTTGTATAACAATGCATTAGCTTTTCAAATTACAGATGATGGTAAAATTGGTTATAGATATTTAGTTTTAGATTGTGAATCAGAAAATAATATAAAACTTTTAACTGGATATTCAAACCCAAATATCATAAAGAGTAATGAATGGTCAATCATTAATATAAGAATTAAACCATTTGCGAAAACAATTAAAATCTATTTTTATGTAAATGGTAAATTAGTTTATATAACTAATGAATTACCAATGCTGAATTTACGTGAATTAGATGAAATATATGATAAACAAGAGGGAGTACCATATAACATATCACTAGGGGGTGGAAGTCAAGGATTAGCTGAGACAATTCAACCAAACTATATGTTATTACCCTCAAAAGTATTTCCAATAGAGAAGTATTTTGCTGGTACATTTATTGGTTATTTAAAATCATTTAAATTTTATACTTGTCATATGGAGTATATGAATATAATGAATAATTTTAAATACGAAATTAATAAATTAAACTAAATAAATATTTATAAATAAATAGAATAATATGAAAGGTTTATATTTTTATAAATTAGTATCTCCATATCAAGAAGATGTTACTAAAGATTGTAAATTAACAGTTAATGAGATTGACCATAACTTTATTACATTGAAAGATGTGGACGTTAAAGATGCCCATTTTGAAGAAAATGACAAAATATTAGTTATTGAACGTAATGATGGCGATACAATAAATGTTGATTTGTCATCAATGGTAGATGGTATTACAACTAATCTAGACATAGATTATGATAGAGTTGCTGGTACAATTACTATTACACATAATGACAAAAGAGCTGTTATTGATGGTTTAATAACTCAAGACAATATTTCTTCTGAAATACTTACAGAAGTTATTAGTGATAGTTCCCTTCAAGGAAAAGGTAATGATGGAAGCCCATTAGGTGTTTCACCAGTTGAGAAAACTGGGTCATATAAACCAGTTATTAGACTTGTAGATATTACTAATGGAGAGTTTATGCCAAAGCCACAACACTTAATAAAGGGTGATAGATATTTGACTCTTGAAAATGTTAGTGATTATGGCTATTTGTATGATTTTCGTGGCGTTAAAAAAATTAATGAAGATTTATGTCATGGATGGAGAGTTCCAACTAAAGAAGATTGGGATAATATGCTTAATGCTATTGAACCATGTGATGAATATAGAAATCATAATTCAATAATAGGAAATCAAGTATTAGGTAAACTTGCTGGTAAATTACTTAAATCTCGTGATAAATGGGATGAAAGTGATGCTTGCATATCTTTAAGTGGTTTGGGTGATGAGTGCCCATTAACAACTGGTATTGAACCAGACTTTGATGTAGATGATTGTGATGTTGCTGATATTGGGTCAGATGAATGTAAAAAATCTAGATACCCAAAACCAAAGAGAGTAAATCCAAATGGAGTTGATGCATATAATATGACAATATTGCCTCCAGGATATGGAGATGGTTGTCAAGTTATGGATTATTTTGGTAAAAGAGGCGCATATTGGACATCTACAATGTCTCATGTAACAGATGTATATGTTAAAAGATTTGATTATAATAAATCTGGAGTAGTTCAATCTATTGAAGCTCCACAAGCATTATTTAGTTTAAGATTAGTAAAAGATTATAATGGTTCTAATCATCATGATGTTGAGTTTATAAATGGTATTGATTATCCAACGAGATTAATGCCATCATTAAATACTGAACATGGTTATGCAATTTGGACAGCAGTTAATGTTGCCTTTACAAATAATAGATACCAACCAGTTAAACCTAATAATGGAATGGGATTAACCTACAGAAAAGCTTACTATATAAATGAATGGGATGGCTTTAATTGGGTTAAAAAAGAAATGAAAGAAGGGGAAACAATTGTATTAATAAAAGGTTTAGATGGTGATAAAAATATTGAATATAGAATCATAGATGGTAAATTAGTTAGTGTGGCTAAAGTAATTTATGATAAAATTGTTGAGGAATTTAAACCAGATATTGATAGAATTGACAAAGAATTAGACGATTTACGTGACAGAATGGATTCTGTTGAAGATAGAGTTGATAGCTTAGAGTCTTCTACTAGTGATACTAATGCTAAATTAGAACAAGAAATTGCTGATAGAATCAAAGGTGATGAACAACTTTGGGATGGATTAAATAAAGAAATATCTGC
>ULSG01004970.1_pt1 | contig 9941 bp, 9 predicted proteins | sample 1956191 | NCBI WGS metagenome assembly ULSG01 (sample SAMEA4835703, study PRJEB28245) | human gut metagenome | biome: gut microbiome; material: fecal sample | place: Denmark | collected 2008 | reverse complement strand
CGGCGGCGTTGCCAAGTTCCTTGATGCGCTTTGCGTCAACAAAGTGGGGATCGGCCAAGTCGGTCTGTTGCATGTTCGGGTTCTTCCGGTGCTGCTGAGAAGGAACTTTGATCATAGCTCAAAGACTTTGTGTTTTGTTCTTGTGACTGCGTTTTCCGTATAGACGGGCACAGAAAACAGTCATCAGCGTCACCACGTCCTTGGCCAATTCTTCTTCGAAGGTTTTGGGAGATGCTTCCTCCAAAACTCGCATATCCGTCCCGGTTTTGCGGCACATCAGCCGAATCAAGGCAGTTCCGAAATGCAGCAACCGATCTTCGTAGACGACAGAAAGCGTATGGACGTGACCTTTCAAAATGCGGTTGAGAAGTGCTCTGAGACCGGGCTTGTTGCAGTTAAGACCGGAGCCGATGTCTGTGATGACTTCCGTGCAACCGGCTGCCTTGAGATGCTCGGTCTGACGAAGCAGATCTTCTTTCTGATCGTGGGAAGAGACGCGGGCAGATGCCTGCGCTCGACACCGCTTGCCACCGGATTCAATTGCAGATCGGATCGACGGTGACCGCCAAGCGTGCGGCAGGCTACGGCAAGAAAGCCTTTCTCAACCCAACGGCCAATAGTGCTGGGCGACACACGTTGCTATGGAACCCGTTATGGGAGATTGGTTAGATTTTTAGTCAACTGGCAAAACCCTTGGCGCCGGCAACATTATGTCTGGGTGCAAAGTGAGGATTTTTGTTGGGTTGCGGTCGATAGAGCATACTGCCGCAGAAATCCGTTTGGCCGTGATGCTGCTCGGCTTCGACAAATTCGATATTCATCTTTCGCAAAATGCTGCGAACGGCATCCTGCTCGCCTCTTCTGTCTTTCGTGCGCCAGCAGTCCTGAACTGTCTCTCAATGGTTCCAATAATTAGGAATAGGGTTTCAATGTTTAGGAATCAAGGGTAAACCCGCCCCCCGTTTCAATTGCTAGGAAAGTGGGGTTTCAGTAAATCGGAATCACCGATCCAAAGCGTCAAATTTTCCAGCTTCTTGTCCAACGCTACCAAAGTAAGGAATCAGACTTGAGAAGAAAGTCAAAAATGCTCATGTGGTATATGCCATCTTCGTCGTAGGCTGCCTTAATCGGATGGCCGACAATGATGATTTTCTTGAAAGCATCTCGAATGGCCATTAGAGAAGCCTTCTCTTGTCGGAGCTTTTCTTCGTCTGCCATGCGGTATGCCGATTGTACGTATATGCGGCGGCTTCCTTGGTTGGCAACAAAGTTAACCTCGAGCTGTCTGCCCAGGCTTCTGCCGTCCTGCACGCTTCTTTGGTTGACGCAGCCGACATCCACATCGTATCCTCTCAGGCGCAATTCGTTGAAAATGATGTTCTCCATCAGATGAGTTTCTTCCACCTGCCGGAACTGAAGTCTTGCGTTGCGCAAACCGACATCTTCAAAGTAATACTTGTGCGGAGTGCCGATGTACTTACGTCCTTTAACGTCGTAGCGATGCGCCGCAGTCAATAAAAATGCTTCCTGCAAATAACCGATGTATGTTCTAACCGTATTGACGGTAATGCTGGATTTCAAACGACTCTTGAATGTATCGGCAATTTTTGATGGATTAGTCAATGTGCCCGTGCAAGAGGCCATCACATCGATCAATTCTTCGAGTTCTTGCGGCTTTCCGACTGAATTACGCTCAACAATATCCTTGAGATATGTTTCATCAAAAAGGCGCTTCAGATAAGCTGCTTTCTGCTCCTCCGTTGCCATGCCAAGCGTCATCGGCATTCCACCGAATGTGCAGTACTGCGTCCATCCGGAATAGACGTCTCCGTCATAAGCCCTCATAAATTCGCTGAAAGACAAAGGAAAGACATGAACCTCATCGCCTCTTCCGCGAAACTCCGTCAAGACATCTGAAGACAAAAATTTTGAATTGCTTCCTGTGACATACAAGTCAAGATTCGGTTCGCGGAGCAACGAATTAAGAACCTCTGAAAAATCAGCCAGCATCTGAACCTCGTCAAGCAGGACATAGGTACGCCCTGTCTGATTAATTTTTTGCTCTAGATCAGCAAAAAAAGCCTCCGGATCCCGAAGATGCCTGCTCTGCCATCGGTCGAATTCGTAGATAAGAATATTCTCCGGTGCCACGCTGCTTTCAAGCAGATGGCGCTTAAAGAGATTTAAAAGCAGATATGACTTACCGCAACGCCGAATTCCGGTGATTACTTTTACTAGTCCGTTGTGCTTGCGTGCGATCAGCCGGTCCAAATAGAGCTGTCGAACAATTTCCATAAAACACCATCAATGATATTTTTATGTAATTTTACCTCTAATCATCAACAGCTCGATCAAAGCGTAACTTCTGATTACTCTCTAAAGACCGCACTGAGTGCATGCACCAACTTGATGCATCACAACTGCCTATGACGCACTAAGACGGTGCTTTTCGCCATCATTCCGCCCTTTCTTAAGCTTTCCTGCGTCTCTACTTCCTTCGGCTTAGTTATCAGGCTTTTCCAAGCAAAAACTAATCAGTAACGATTAGCTTTCTTAGTCACTAAACCTTACCCATTTAAGAATCGTTTGAGGGTTCTCCCTATCACGCCCAAAACTGGCACGCTCCTTGCAACAGTTAAAGACAAAAGGCGCGCACAAATCTCTCGCGCACCGAGAACGATCACACACTCAAATAGGAGCCTGACATGAAGCACACTTCCCGCTTTGCCCTCGCAGCCGTCGCCGCCGCAGTTCTTGCCATGAACGCAGCCACCGCCGCGGAGCTCACCGGAACGCTCAAGAAGATTCAGGAAACCGGCTCGATCACGCTCGGCTATCGTGAAAGCTCTGTGCCGTTTTCCTACCTAGGCGCCGACGGCAAGCCGGTCGGCTACGCCTTTGAGGTTTGCCGCAAAGTTGCCGAGTCCGCACAGAAAGAACTCGGCCTGTCCAAGCTTGACGTCAAATATCAGGCCGTAACGTCTGCCAACCGCATCCCGCTCATCCAGAACGGTACGGTTGACATCGAATGCGGTTCAACCACCAACTCTCTGGTTCGTCAGCGTGAAGCTGCTTTCTCCGTGAGCTACTTCGGCATTCAGGTTTCTGCCGCCGTCTGGAAGAACAGCGGCATCAATTCGATGAAGGACCTGAACGGCAAGACGATTGCCGTCACTTCCGGCACGACCTCTGTTGCGCTCATGAAGAAGTTTGAAAAGGAAAACGGCATCCGCGTGCGCTACATGATGACCAAGGATTTTGCCGAAGCCATGCAGCTCGTTGCCAACAAGCGCGCCGACGCCTTCGTTCTTGACGACGTGCTTCTCGCGGGCCAGATCGCGAACTTGAAAAACGCAGCCGACTTCAAGATCCTCGACGCGGCTCTTTCGGTCGAACCCTACGGCGCCATGTTCCGCAAGGATGATCCGCAGTTCAAGGCTTTGGTCGACAAGACCGTCACGAACATGATCAAGAGCGGAGAACTCGAAAAGCTCTACAAGACTTGGTTCGAATCTCCCATTCCGCCCAAGAACGTCAACCTGAACTTCAAGATGAACAACTACACGAAGGAACTCTTTGCGAATCCTTCGGACAAGGGCATCTGATACGAAGTTTTAAGCCGGGGACGGTCTCAGTGGCGCCAACGTTGAACCGCCCCGGCCTTTTTAAAGATTCATTTCCCGCGGTTGCGGCAGTCTCACCCCGGACACCGAGCTGCCGCACACTAAAAGAGGAAAGTTCAAATGGCTCTCAATTTCAATCTGAACTCTCTGTTTGAGCCCGCACTGCTTGCCGACGAACCCTGGTGGTCATACATTCTGGGCGGCGCCGGCTGGACGGTTGCACTGATGCTTTCGTCCTTTGCGCTCGCGCTGGCTCTGGGCATCATTGTCGGTACGCTGCGAACATCGCAAAATAAATTTCTCAGCACGATCTGTGAAGTATGGATCGAGCTCTTTCGCAATATTCCCCTCATCGTTCAGATTTTCGTCTGGTTCTTTGTCGTTCCCGAATTCATTCCCTGGTACAAGGATTGGATGAACTCGGTCGATCCCGTTTATTCGCAGTTCCTGACGGCCTTCATCTGCATGGGCTTTTTCACATCCTCTCGTGTGGCAGAACAGGTCCGCGCAGGCATCGCTTCCGTCCCCAAGGGACTTCCCAACGCTGCCAAAGCCTTGGGCTTTACGCCGGTTCAGACCTACGCCTATGTGATCCTGCCGCTTGCAATGCGCCTTATCGTTCCGCCGCTTACAAGCGAAGCCATGAACCTCGTGAAAAATACCGCCGTGGCGCTTACGATCGGTCTGCCGGAACTCACGATGCGAGCCAATGAAATGGGCGAAAACACGTTCCAGTTCTTCGCCGCTTACATTTGGGCAACCATCATCTATATCGTGATTGCGCTCGTGGTCAACAACGTGATGCGCGTCGTCGAGAAAAAGAGCGCCGTCCCCGGCCTCATTCTTGCCAAGTAAGAGAGGAGTTAAGCCATGATTGATTTTTCCTCGATTACAAACTCCTGGGGCTACATTCTCGAAGGCGTCAAGTACACGATCGAACTGACGGTCATCACGGCCATCGGCGGCTTGATTCTCGGTACGGGTCTGGCGCTTTGCCGCTTGTCGACGTCAAAGATTCTTTCGGAGTTTTCCAAGCTCTACACCAACTTGATGCGCGCTGTGCCGCTTGTGCTCGTGCTCTTCTGGTTCTTCCTGCTGATGCCTGAAGTTTTAAAGGTGCTTTTGGGCCTCGATCATCCCGTCATGATCGGCGCGGAGATGACCGCCATCATCACGTTTGTGCTCTTTGAAGCGGCCTACTTTGCAGAAATCATGCGTGCCGGCATCCAGTCCGTGAGCAAAGGGCAGATGTCCGCGGCCATGGCGCTCGGCCTTCGCTACGGTCAGACGATGCGCTACGTCATCCTGCCGCAGGCCGTGCGCAACATGCTGCCGGTGCTGCTCACCCAGACCATCATTCTTTTCCAGGACACCAGTCTGGTGTACGTGATCAGCGGCAACGACTTCATGGGCGCCGTAAGCAAGATCGCTCAGCGCGACGGTCAGCTCGTCTTGATGTACTCCTTTGCTGCCGTCTGCTACCTCACCGTTTCCGTGTCGCTTTCGATGCTCGTGCGTCGCCTGCAGCGCAAGATCGCCGTGGCCGCCCGCTAAGAGCACAAGGACATCGCACAAAACCGGATTTACAGGATTAAAAGAAAAATGTCGATGATTGAAATCAAAAACGTGAGCAAGTGGTACGGAGACTTTCAGGTTCTCAAGAACTGCTCGGTGAACGTCGAAAAAGGCGAAGTGGTGGTTGTCTGCGGGCCATCGGGCTCGGGCAAGTCCACACTCATTAAGACCGTCAACGCACTTGAACCTTTCCAGCAGGGCGAAATCCGCATCAACGGCATTTCCGTGGGTGATCCCAAAACGGATCTCGCAAAACTGCGCAGCCACGTCGGCATGGTGTTTCAGCATTTCGAGCTCTTTCCCCACATGAGCATCCGCGACAACCTGGCGCTTGCCCAGATCAAGGTGCTCGGACGCGACAAGGCCGAAGCCGAAGAACGCGGCTTAAAACTTCTCGATCGCGTGGGTCTTTTGAAGCATTCGGAAAAGTTTCCGGGTCAGCTTTCGGGCGGTCAGCAGCAGCGTGTTGCCATTGCCCGAGCGCTTGCCATGGATCCGATCTGCATGCTCTTTGACGAACCCACCTCGGCGCTTGACCCCGAGATGATCAACGAAGTGCTTGACGTGATGGTGGAACTTGCTCACGAAGGCATGACCATGATGGTGGTGACGCACGAAATGGGCTTTGCCAAGAAAGTGGCCGACCACGTGATTTTTATGGATGCCGGTGAAGTCATTGAAAATCTTCCTTCGGACGAATTCTTCAATAAGCCGCACACGGAACGTGCTCAGAAGTTCCTATCGAAGATTCTCAATCACTGACCAGAAAAATTTTTCGATCTATTTTTTTAGCCTTTCCGGGTCGCTCCTTCCCGGAAAGGCTTTTGTTTGCTCTCTATAGCCACAAATAAGCCATCGGCAACATGTCATTGACAAGACATCGCCAGAAAACAGCTTTTGCTTGAAAAACTCAATCGGAAGATCCGTGCTTGCCTAATGTTCGGTATGGCTGCCTGCCACCGCACCGATGACCGTCGGCGCCGATCGCATCGCAAAAAGAAAGCCCAGAAAGACGAAAATGGCAAGTCCCCACAGGGACGCTCCCGCACCGATAACAGCCCCCAGCGCACCCATGGCCACCGGGAAGGTTGCTTTGCTTGAATTGATCAGCATCAGCCGCAGTCCGATTGCCTCCCCCGTGCGTCCCTTCGGAGCCAAACGGTAGACAAGCGACATCATGTTCGGAAGCGACGCACCAAGTCCCAAGCCCAACAGGAAAGCGCAGACCATGAGCGGCAGTTGACTTTCAAAGAAGGGAAAGAGAACGAAGGCCAAGGCCGAAATCAGAAGCGTAAGCGCAATCATGATCCATTCGCGCATGTGCCGCATCAGATACGGCATCAGAAGCCGTACGGCAAAGGACGCCGCCGAGAAACTACCCAGCACCCAGCCGATGTCCGAAGGCGAAAGCTTCACGGATGCGCAGTAGACGGGAATCAACAAATTGCCAACTTCCCAGGCAACTGAAACGACGACGGAACAGACCAAGACCGCTCGCATGGGAGGGTCTTTGAAGAAGTCCATCACCTTTTGAGGATGCGTTCCCGCCGCCTTGCGAGCACCATTGCCTCCTGCTGGAAGTACATGCCGCATAAACGGCAACAGACACATCAGTCCCACAAAGATCGGAGCGCCCGCCACCCAACAATAGAAACTGGCAAAGCCAAAGTGCTCAATCATGTAGCCCGTGATGATCGGAGTAAGCAGACCACTTAAGGCCGTCACGATTGACAACAGCGTAAAGGCCAATGCTCGCGTTTCGTTGGTGGAGACGTCACCGGTCAGGCGCTGCACGACCGTATTGGTGAGCAAAAAAGCCGTGCCCACGAGAATGCAGGCAGCAAAAAGCGGCCAGAGTCCTGCAACCTTGGTCGGAAAAAGCAGCGTCGCTGCACCGGCCGATGCCGCACAAAAAATCGCCAGAACAAGCGACGGCCTAGGTCCCGAACGATCCAACCAACGTCCCGCCGCAATGGCGCCAAATGCAGGAAACAAAGCTACGCTAGCGAGCATCGCGCCGACTTCAAACGAACTTGCCCCGTGCGCGAGCGCATCAAGCGTCACGCAAAACCGCATGCCGGTCGTGCAGGAATGCAAGATCAGCAATATGAACAGAACTCGAGCGAGCTTTCCGTACATTACGCCGTCACCATATGGATTCAGCCGGCATAACACCGACATAAAGGCATCTCTTACTGATGCTACGCCCGAATTCGAACGCGAGCAAAAGGCATTTGGCGCAAACAAAAAACCGAAGGCGCAACTCCAGCGTTTTAGCGCCGGATACACCTCCGGCATGAAACCATGTCAAATACGGCAACTGCCGCCGTCACTAACAATCAAAATGAGTGCGTCAAACCGATCGAGGCAGCCGTACGGTTCGTGGTATTTTCATCTTTGTTGAGCCAGCCTTCGCCTTTAGCCCAAGAGACGACAGCGTAGCCCATCGTGCGGTTGCTGAAATAGTAGTGGCAGCCCAGACCCACGGCGTAACGCTTGAAGTCGCCGTCCTGACCTGACGGTGCTCCCTCGAACTCGCCGTCCTGGTACTGCACCTGAGCAAGCCAATTGGCCGAACCCACGGTGTAGCGGACACCCAAGAATCCGGAAATCGCATCGTACGCGTCCGAGCTCGTCTTCAGGAGATCCGAATCGAAGTCGTCTTCGTTCCAGTTGGCGTCGCTCATGCGGCGGTTGTTGGTGAAGTAGTTCAAGCCCGCATAGAGCGTCGTGGCACCGCCCCCCGGCGTCCATGTGGCAGCAAGCTTATAGCTGAAGGCATCTTCCCAGTTCTTCGTATCGTAATCGGTTCCGTAGTACTCGGAACTGTCACCGTAGAACTCGGCTTCAACCGCACCGATTACCTTGACGTTGCTGCCGTCCCAGCGCAGCGCCACATTGAGCCACTTGCTGTTGTTGACCCAGCGATCGTCTTCGTCGTCGGCTTCGTTCGTGAGCGAATACTGCACGCCGAGCTTGGCACCCGCAAACGTCGGAGACACGTAGTAGATCGTGTTGCTGTGCACGTTCCAGACGTTGACCTGAGAGGCCTGGATACCGGCATCGACGTAACCGGTTTCAAACGGCTCGAAATCCCAATACCAGGACAGAGAGCTCATACCGGACGAAAAGCCGCCGACACGACCGAAACCGAGCGTACCCCAGTCGCCCGAGAGATAAATCTGCGATTCACGGTTGAGGATCTTGCCGTCCTCCCCCTGCGCACCGGTGTCGCTGTTGAAACCGGCTTCCAAAACAAAACCGAGCGTCAAATTGTCGCCCAGATCTTCGGTGCCCTTAAACCCGAAACGAGGACCGGCGTAGTTGCCGCTCGTCATGGCAAACGAATCGTCGCCGCCTTCGGTGTGCTGATACGTAAAGCCCGTATCCACAACACCATAAAGCGTCACTTCCGTTGCCATTGCTGCACCGGAAAGCGCGCCCAAAACCGCAACTGCGGTGAGTGTCTTTTTCATGAAGTTTTGATCCGTGGAGTTGTTCTTCGCCTGCGAGCCCCGTCCCAAAACGAAGCCCGCAAGGAAGATCAGGAGAAACAAAGGATGTGAATTATGACCGAATTACTTCAGCGTAGCCGGATCGAGCGTGCGCAGGAACTTGATGTCGTTTGTGTAGATGCGATCCTTCGTCACGAACGAAACGGTCTTACGGTAGGCGTTGAGGAACTTCGTCGTACCTTCGCCCACCTTCTTGCCGTCCTGCATGCGCATGTTCATGGCCTGCGTGGTGTGCAACACTTCATAGCCATAGAGCTCGTAGGCGATATCAGCCATCTTGCTCAGACGGTCAGCTGCCACGTTGACGTTGCTAAACGTCTCTTCGAAGCCGATGGAGGTCGGAACGCCGCAGCCCATCACGTTGTTGGTAAGAGCCATGGCTTCGGCGTAGAGGCCGGACATGGACTGAGCAATGTTGGCAAAGCCGTCGCCGCCCTTGTTTTCCTTGGCAACGAGGTACGTGGGCAGGTTGGACGCCTTTTGCTTCACTTCTATCAGTCCGTAGAACGCAAACTGTCAACAGCTATAAACGCATTTTTCAGGAAACGAACATAACGCATGAAACGAGATCCGTTTGTCAAAAAGCGCCAAATCTACCGCACGCTTTTTGACATTTGTTCGCTCTGAGCACTCATGGATTTCTCCCTGAGGTCAGTCAGGCGCCCAACGGTTCTTTCGATTCCAACGGCGCCTTTTTCTTTCAGCACTCCACTTTCGTCCTCGGTGAGGTCTGTCGACTCGACCCTTCGGGCTTTTCGCGGCCCGACCGTTGCCGGCCTTGCCGCCCCTGTCTTCTTCCTCTTCTCCGGGCTCCCAGTGGGTGCCTCAGCGGTTTTTAAATTTCTCTTCTCTCTCCTTTGGTTAAGCTTGTTGCTCGTTCTTTGTCGGTTTCTTTGGTTTTACGCCGCTTTCTTGAGCCTCTTTTTGTTCGAGGCTTCCTTGATCGGCTCTTCCTGCCTTGATTTGCACCACGCTTCGTATCGGCCCCGTTCCAGCTTTTTGACGGCTTCCTTGGTCATGTACCGCCTGTACTCCGGATCGTTGACCCTGAGAAGCAGATTCAGGGCCCCATTTTGATCAGCCTGTGCCTTATAGCCGCAATGCTTGCACTCAAAGTGGTCACCCCGGCGATTTTCTTTTGCCGTATATCCGCACTGCGGGCAATGCTGCGAGGAGTAGGCCGCAGGCACAAATACCACCTGCGCTCCCGCCTTGGCCGCCTTAAAGA
>ULSG01028305.1_pt1 | contig 9995 bp, 6 predicted proteins | sample 1956191 | NCBI WGS metagenome assembly ULSG01 (sample SAMEA4835703, study PRJEB28245) | human gut metagenome | biome: gut microbiome; material: fecal sample | place: Denmark | collected 2008 | reverse complement strand
CGTCGGCGATGGCCGGAGCGGTGGGGATGGAGGTGATCTCTCCGATGCCGATGGCGCCGCCCGCCACGTTCAGACCGGGCTTCTCCACCACGATGGCCTGGATCTCCGGCGGGATCTGGTTGGCGCGGAACAGCCCCAGCGTGCCGTATTTGGCGGTGGGCTTGCAGTTCTCGTCGATGGGGTATTTCTCCGTCAGGGCGAAGCCCATGGACATGACCACGCCGCCCTCGATCTGCCCCTCCACGCTGAGGGGATTCACGGCCTTGCCCACATCGTGGGCGGCCACCATCTTCTTGATGCGCCCCGTCTCCTTATCCAGAATGCACATCTGGGTGGCGTAGCCGTAGGCCACGTGGCTGACGGGGTTGGGCACGTCGGCGCCCAGCGGGTCGGTCTTGGCCAGATACTCGCCGTAGAACTCCTGCCCCTTCAGCTCGTCCAGCGTCTTGCCGCTGTCCAGCTCCGCCTTCAGCTTTTCGCAGGCGCGGCGGGTGGCCTCGCCGGTGACGAGGGTCTGGCGGGAGCCGGAGGTATCGCCGGAGTCCGGCGCGATCCATGTGTTGCTGCGCTCATAGACGATGTCGTCCCGGTGCAGCCCGGTGTTGGTGACCACCACCTGCACCAGCACGGTTCCCAGTCCCTGTCCGATGCAGCTGGCGCCGGAGTAGATGTGTACCTTGCCGTCGTCCTCCACGATGAGCTTGCAGCGTCCCCAGTCGGGGATGCCCACGCCCACGCCGGCGTTCTTCATGGCGCAGGCGATGCCCACCGGGTCGCCGTTCTTCACCGCCTCGTCATAGGCGGGCTTGATGGCCTCCAGCGTTTCCACAAGGCCGGTGGACTCGTCCACGATCTGGCCGTTGGGCAGCACGCCGCCGGGGCGGATGGCGTTGCGGTAGCGGATCTCCCACGGGCTGATGCCCACCAGATCGGCCATCTCGTTGAGCAGCGTCTCGGTGCAGAAGCAGGTCTGGGTGACGCCGAAGCCCCGGAAGGCGCCGGCGGGGGGATTGTTGGTGTAGTAGGCGCGCCCCTCGATCTCGAAATTCTCGTAGGCATAGGGGCCGGCGGCGTGGGTGCAGGCGCGCTCCAGCACGGGGCCGCCCAGGGAGGCGAACGCGCCGGTGTCGGACACCACGCTGGCCTTCACGCCCTGAATGATGCCGTTTTCGTCGCAGCCCATGGTGAAGTCCATGTCAAAGGCGTGGCGCTTGGGATGCACCAGAATGGACTCCTGCCGGCTGAGCTTGAACTTGACCGGCCGGCGGCTCAGATAGCACAGCAGCGCAGCGTGGTGCTGCACGGACATATCCTCCTTGCCGCCGAAGCCGCCGCCCACCAGGCAGTTCTGCACCTGGCAGTGGTCGTAGTCCACGCCCAGCATGGCCGCGCACTCGTGCATGGTTGTATGGGCGCTCTGGTCGGTGGTCAGCAGCCTCACGCCGCCGTTGTCCAGCGGCAGCGCCACGCAGCACTCCGGCTCCAGAAAGGCGTGCTCCGTCCACGGGGTGGAGAAGTGCTGGGTCAGCACATACTTGGAGCTTTTGATAGCGCCCTCCGCGTCGCCGCGGGAGACGTGCTTGTACGCCTGTACGTTGCTCTCGTCGCCCTCGAACACCAGCGGCGCGCCGGGCGCGGCGGCCTCGGTGGGGCTGTGGATGGCGGGGAGCACCTCGTACTCCACCTTCACCAGCTTTTTGGCGGCCTCCACCGTCTCCTGATCCACGGCGCAGATCAGCGCCACGCTGTCGCCCAGATAGTGGGTGATCTCGCCCACGCCGATGAGGGTGGGCTGATCCTTTTTCAGATGCCCCACGTTCACCTTGCCGGGAATGTCCTTCTGTGTGGCCACGCAGACCACGCCGGGCAGCGCCTCCGCCTCGGACGTGTCGATGGACAGAACGCGGGCGCGGGCGTACTGGCTGCGGACAGCGCCGCCGTAACACATGCCGTCCACATAGATATCATCGGGGTACTGACCGTAGCCCAGCACCTTCTCCTCCACGTCCAGACGGTGGACGCGGCTGCCCATCTGCCAGTCGTCGGCAGAGGGCGCGGGGAGCTTCCCCTCCCGGAAGATCTTCGCCGCCAGCAGAATGCCGTCGATGATCTTCACATAGCCGGTGCAGCGGCAGATGTTGTTGCGGATGGCAAAGGCGGCCTCCTCGCGGGTGGGGTCGGGGTTCACGTCCAGCAGCCCCTTGGCGGAGATCACCATGCCGGGGATGCAGAAGCCGCACTGCACAGCGCCCGCCTCGCCGAAGGCGAAGGTGTAGACCTGCTTTTCCCAGTCGGTCAGCCCCTCCACGGTGACGATGGTCTTGCCCTCCAGCTTGTCCGTCTGGGGGATGCAGGCCTTGGTGGGCTTGCCGTCGATCAGGACATGGCAGGTGCCGCAGGCGCCCTCGCTGCACCCGTCCTTCACAGAGGTCAGATGCAGCTGGTCGCGCAGATAGCGGATGAGCTTCTGGTTCTTTTCCACAGTGACGGTCTGCCCGTTCACGGTAAATGTGGCCATAGTGTATCTCTCCTTTATGCGTTGTGCTGTGAAAGCGCACGTATATTCAGCATAACTATACCATACTCGTGAGAGGAAAACAAGGAGGGAATGTACCCGGCGGCGGGAAAGCGTGATAGTAAATTGAGAATAGCGGCAGGCGGGCGGCAGCGTCGCCTGCCCCCGCGCGGATGGGACGTTGGGGACGCCGTCCCCTACAGAACGGAATGAGGACATACAAACGGGGACGCCGTCAGGCGTCCCCGAAAGCTCGTATCATTCCCGATGCTCCAGCACCGGCAGCATCACCTGTAAGCGGAACTGCCCGCCGCCGCAGGAAAATTCGCACAGGCCGCCGTTGCGCCGGGCGATGGTCTGGATGCTGAGACAGCCATAGCCGTGTCCCGCGCCGCGGTCGCTGACGGGCAGGCCGTCCTTCATGGTCACGGCCTCGCCGCAGGGATTGGTGATCTCGATGAGCAGCTTGTTGCGCTGCACGCCGCAGTACAGCGAGACGGTGCGGCGCTCCGGCGGCAGCTCCTTTACGGCGCGGAGGGCATTTTCCAGCCCGTTGCTCAGCAGAGAGCACAGCTCCGTGTCGGAGATGGTCAGCGCGTCAGGCAGCCGCGCCTCCACTGTGAGGACGGTGCCCTGCCGCTGCGCCTTGTCGGTATAGGATGAGCACAGCAGATTCACCAGCTGGTTTTCGCAGAAGCGGCGGGGCGTGATGGCCTCGATGTCCGCCTGCACCCCCTTGATGTACTCCTGTGCCTGCCCCGGCTTCCCGGCGGACAGCAGGCCGTCCAGCATGTTCAAGTGGTGGCGCATGTCGTGCTGATAGACGGCGGTCTGCGTCTCCATGCGGTGCAGGGCGTCCATCTCCAGCTGGGACTGCTCCAGCTCCATGGTCAGCATGGAGCGCTGCATCTCCGCCGCCGCGCGCTTCTGCGTCTCCAGATAAAAGGCGGGCAGGAACAGGATATAGAACGTCACCAGCACCGTGGGCAGGAACTCGCTGATGATCAGCACGTTGGAGTACAGCGCATTGGAGTACACCGTGGTGGCATAGTCAAATATATAATAGGTAACAGGCAGGCTGCCGAACAGCAGCAGCGTCCACCGGGAGTAGGTCATGGTGGCATAGGCCGCCTTCACCAGAAAACGCTCGCACAGCCAGAACACCCCCACCAGCAGGACGATGTATGCAATGTCGGCGGCCAGCATGCTGCCGGTCAGGGCTTCCACGGCGTTCTTGCCCCAGCGCAGCGGCTGGCAGCACAGGGAGGCCGTGCAGGGGCTGCCCCCAGCCACGCCCAGCGGCTTTTTCAGCGCCAGCGTCAGTATCAGCACCAGCGGCAGGTGGACGATCAGCGGGTACAGCTGCATGGTCCTGTCCGTGCCCAGCGTCAGCGCAAACAGGGATTGCAGCACCAGAAACACGGGGCACAGCAGCGCCACCAGCTTTTTGTCTCTTTTTTCGGTGCAGCCGCCGGCGATGGATACGCTGAGAAACAGCCCGTAGATCAGCACCAGCCCGTAGTTGAACACATCCAGCGCCGACTGGAATGTCACATCAAATACGCCCTTCATGCGTCCCTCCCGGAAAACAGCAGCTCCAGATAGTCCTTCTGCAGCTGGTTGTACAAAAGCCGCGACACCGGCACGCTCCGGCCGGAGAAGGTGACGACCCCGGCGGGGGACAGCTTCTCCGCCTGCAGCATATTGACGATGTAGGAGCGGTGGGTGCGCATGAACTCCGGACGCGCCAGCAGCGCGCCCTCGTACTCCTTCAGCGCGCCCACCACCTCGTGTACGGAGTCGTCCGTCATGTGGAAGAACAGGTGCTTGCCCATGACCTCCACATAGCTCAGCTGGGAGAAGGGCAGCCGCACCAGAACGCCCTCGGAGCGCACCGTCAGTCCATCCTGCGGGTTCTGCTCCCGCTGGTACAGTCTGTCCAGCAGCGGGAACAGCAGCTTGGCGCTGACCGGCTTGAGCAGGTATTCCAGCGCCCGCACGCCGTAGCTCTCGTAGGCAAAGCCCGGCGAGGTGGTCAGAAACACGATGTCCGCTGCGTCATCGAAGCTGCGTATCTCACGGGCGGCCTCCATGCCGGTCACGCCGGGCATGAGCACGTCCAGCAGGTACAGCGTAAAGCGCTCCCTCTGGGCGGCGTCCAGCAGCTCTCCGGCGCTGCGGAAGGAGCGGAGCCGGACGGCGGCGCGGCGGTCGGTCTGCCACGCCTGCAAAAGTCCCATGACCTTTTCCAGCTCCTCGATCTGATCGTCACATACAGCGATATACATGGCAGTCCCTCCTGTGCCTGTCTTGCAGATCATGCACGGGTATTCTACCACAGAAAACCGGACTTGTCAGCCGCGATTTTGCATTTCGTGGGTGCCAACGTGCATTTCAGGAATGGGAGCGCACATTTTTCCGCCCATCTGCTATGATGTGAGCCGCAGGGGGAGGCATCCCTGCGGAAGGGGGTCAATGTATATGGGTTGGATCGCAGCACTCATCAGCACATCCGTGCTGGTCATACTGTGGTTCTGGGAGGTGCGCCGCCGTCTGCGGGAGCAGCACAGCATGGTGGAGAGCGCCAGAAGTCAGATGGATTCCTGCCGGCGGCGTGCCGCCGGCTCCTCCGGCGACGCGGATGCAGCGCAGGTGCTGCGCCGCTGCGAGGACATCTACCGCCAGGCGGCGGAGCATTACAACAACACACTGCGCCGACCGCTGATCCACGTCCCCGGCTATCTTATGGGCTTCCACCGGGAGCCGGACATGCCGGAATGCGGCTGCGGTACAAGTCAGAAAACAGCATAGCATGAGGAGGATATGATCATGGGACTGTTCAGCAACAACAAGAAGCTCTGCCCGCTGTGCGGCGCGCCCACGCCCCGGCTGCTGCCCACCAAGGTGGAGGATATGCCGCTGTGCAAGGAGTGCGCGGCGAAGATCGACCTGCCCGGCGGCACGCTGGACACCATGCGCGTGGCTGATTTGGAAACGTACATGGCCTGCTACGAGGAGAACAAGCCCCTGCGGGACGCGTTCACCGAGACCATGCGCCGCAGCTTCGGCTTCCTGAGCGGTTCGCTGGTGCTGGACACCGACCACCGCCTGCTGCGCTTCAACGCCGGCGACAGCTTCGTGTTCGGCCCGGAAAACTTGAAGTCCTTCCGCATCACGGAGGACGGCCGCCCGCTGTTCGAGGCTAGGGACGGTGTGCTGTACTGCCATTACAGCGACGTGCCGGACAGAGTGACCGCCATGCAGCCGGCCATCGACCGCTTCTACATGGACGTGCACGACTACGAGCGCATGGAGGAGATGGATCGCCGCATGCACCGGGACGATGACGACCACCGCCCCGTCCGCTTCCGCCCCACCTTCGACATGAAGGAGCCGGTGGAGAAATTCGCCGTGGAGCTGACGCTGGCGCATCCCTACTGGCACAGCTTCCGCGAGGAGATCGGCGCACCCGATTTTGACAGCTACAACCCCAGCACGGCGGAGTATCTCAACGAATACGAGGACGATGTGAACGGTCTGCATGAGCTGGCTGCCGCCCTGCTGCTCATCATGGATGCCAGCGGCACCGAGCAGTGGGACGAGGATCCCTACGCCGCCTCTGCCTCCGCCGCCTCTGCGGACAGCGCTTCCGTGGCCGCTGCCGCTGCCGCCGCTGCCGTCGCCGCGGTGCAGCAGTCCGCCGCGCCAGTGGACACCGTGGCGGAGATCCAGAAGTACAAGGCGCTGCTGGACGCGGGCGTCCTCACCGAGGAGGAGTTCGCAGCCAAGAAAAAACAACTGTTGGGGATCTGAGAATGAATAAGATGAAACGACTGAGTGCTCTGCTGCTGGCGCTGGTGATGGCGCTGTCTCTCACCGCCTGCGGCGATGAGCCCGCGCCCTCCGGCGAGGACGGCAGCTGGGCGGTATACTGGTATCTGTGCGGCAGCGATCTGGAGAGCGAGGGTGGCTTCGCCACCGGCGATCTCAACGAGCTGCTGGAGGTGGCCTTGCCGGAGAACGTCACCGTGGTCATCGAGACAGGCGGCGCGGCACAGTGGCAGAACGAGGTCATAGACGGCAGCCTGCTGCAGCGCTACGTCTACGACAGCGAGGGTCTGACCCTTGTGGATGAGCAGCCCTCCGCCAGCATGGGCGACAGCGAGACGCTGGAGGGGTTCCTGCGCTTCGCCAGAGAGAACTATCCCGCCGACAGAACGGCGGTGGTGTTCTGGAACCACGGCGGCGGCTCCGTGTCCGGCGCGTCCTTTGACGAGCTGTACGACTACGACTCCCTGACCCTGGGCGAGATGTACGAGGCCTTCTCCGCCGTGTGGGAGCCCGACACCGAAGATCCGCCGCTGGAGCTGGTGGGCTTTGACACCTGCCTGATGGCCACCGTGGACACAGCCTACACCTTCTGCGACCTGAGCCGCTATCTGGTGGCCTCCGAGGAGACGGAGCCGGCCAACGGCTGGTACTACTCCCAGTGGGTACAGGCGCTGGCGGACGATCCGTCCATGGACGGCGCGGCGCTGGGCAAGGTGATCTGCGACGCCTATTACGAGGGCTGCGAGGCGGTGGAGACGCAGGACAGCGCCACGCTGTCCGTCACCGATCTGACGAAGATACAGGGACTGCTGGACGCCTACGAGGAATTCGGCGCGCAGGCGCTGTCCGCTGCGGCGCAGGATCCCGGCTTCCTGTCCCGGTTCAGCCGCGCGGCGGCCGGCACCGAGAATTACGGCGGCAACACCCGCGAGCAGGGCTATACCAACATGGTGGATCTGGGCGGCATTGCCCGGCACACGGCGGACACCCTGCCGGGCGCGCAGGCGGTGCTGGACGCGCTGGACGAATGCGTGCTCTATCAGGTCAACGGCAAATACCGCAGCGAGGGAACGGGGCTTTCCTGCTACTACTCCTACAGCGGCGACGTGGACGATCTGAACGGCTACATACAGCAGGGTGCAGGCGCGGCCTTCAAGTACCTGTACGCCTATCAGCTCACCGGCCAGCTGGATCAGGACGGCATGGACTACATCGCGCAGCTGGGCGTGGATACGCTCGCGCCGGTGGAATCCCTGAGCACCATGGGCTGGAGCAACGCACCGCTGACGCTGACGGACGACGGCTACGCCGTCCTGACGCTGGGGCCGGAGGCGGACAGCATCCTGGCCGGCATCGGCTTCAGCCTGTACTGGCTGGACGAGGAAAACGACGCCATGCTCCTGCTGGGCACCGACAACGACATGACCTGCGACTGGGAAAGCGGCGTGTTCAGCGACAACTTCCGGGGCGTGTGGGGCAGCATCGACGGTCATCTGGTGTACATGGAGCTGTCCAGCGAGGGCGAGGACTACAACCTGTACTCCGTGCCCGTCCTGCTCAACGGCGAGGCATACAACCTGCAGGTGGTCTATGACTTCACCGACGAGGAATGGCGCATTCTGGGCGCGCGGCAGGGCATCGACGACAGCGGCATGGCCGACAAGGAGCTGCGGCTGCTGAAGCCCGGCGACGAGATCACCACGGTGTGGTACCTCTCCGACTGGAGTGAGGGCAGCGGCTTCGAGGCATACGAGTCCGAAACGCTGACCGTCACGGCGGACACCGCCTTCTATGAGCAGGCGCTGCCGGACGGCGAGTATCTGATGATCTTTGAAATGCGGGATTCCCAGGGCAACAGCGCCTATTCGCAGGGCGTCGGGTTCACTGTGGACGGCGAGGAAATCACCACGTCGGTCTATGAATAAACAGGGTATAAGCCGCTCTGCGGTTTATATAAATACATCCGCCGGAATCGGCGGGAAACAAGAATTTTGGAGGAATATCACAATGAAGAAGTTTTTTGCCTGCCTGCTGGCTCTGGTCATGGCACTGAGCCTGATGGCCTGCGGCGGTGACACCGGTACCGATGACACCAACTCCGACGACGATACCCAGGTGGAGGACAACACCGGTGACGATGCCGCCACTCCCGGTGAGGGCGACAGCATCATGGCCATCCTGAACGACCGCTTCGTGGCCGCTCCCGAGCTGGCGGGCACCACCTGGACGTTCATCGGCGGCTATGTACAGGGCAAGCAGATGACCGAGGATCAGACCAACGAGGTGCTGAGCCAGCTGGATAACGAGTACGCCTTCTATTTTGATGAGAACGGCGCCGTCTCCCTGACCGAGGGAACAGACACCGTCACCGCGGGCACCTATACCATCTCCGAGGACGGCATGCTGGCCAGCATCAGCATGGACAATGACATCAAGTACGCCGGCAGCTTTATCGAGCAGGATGACGGCCCCGTCATGGTGGCTCTGCTGGACGGCACCGGCATGAACGCCCTGTACTTCCATCTGGTGGTCGAGGGCTAAGCACCCATACACAAAAAGAAGCACCCGCCGGGTGCTTCTTTTTTGTCTTTATTCCTCGTCCTCCGGAGGCGCCTCCTTGGGCAGCAGCCACACCTGCGCGGCATTCACCTGATGGTCGGCAATGGAGGTCACGTGGATGCGCATACCCTCCGCCTCCAGCGTGATGTCCTGCTCCCCGTCGTCGGGGATCATGCCCAGCGCATCAAACACCAGCCCGGTGAGGGTGTCGTGCTCCTCCTGATCCAGCTCGATGTCCAGTGCATCCTCCAGATCGTCCAGCTCCACGTTGCCGGTAACGGACAGGGAGCCGTCAGGCAGCTTCTCGATGCGGGGCTCGTCATCGTCCGGGATATTGCTGTCATCGCTGCCCAGATCGCCCACCAGCTCCTCCACCAGATCGTTCAGCGTCACGATGCCCACCATGCCGCCGTACTCATCCAGCACCACCGCCAGCGGGTTGCCAGTGCGCTTCATGTTGCGGAACAGGGCGTCGGCCTTGATGGTCTCCGGCACGAAGTAGGGCGCGCGCACGGCGCCGGCCATAACGCTCTCCCGGCTCTTATCCGCCAGCCGGAAATACTCCTTGGCGTTGAGGATGCCCACCACGTTGTCGGCGCTGTCCTCGCACACCGGATAGCGGGTGTGGCGGGTGTTGTGGATCGTCTCCGCCCAGTCGTCCATGGTGTCGTCCAGCCACAGCAGATCCACGTCCGTGCGGTGGGTGGCGATCTCCTCGGCGGTCAGGTCGTCAAACTCGAACACGTTCTGGATAAACTCCTTCTCCTCGTGGTCGATGCCGCCGTTCTCGCTGCTGGCGTCCACCATCATGCGGATATCCTCCTCGCCCACCTGCTCCTCCGCCTCGTTGGGGTCGATGCCGATGAGCCGCAGCATACCGTTGGTGGACACGGTCAGCAGCCAGACGATGGGCGCGAACAGCTTAGAGATCACCATCACCAGCCCGGAGATGCCCAGCGCCACCTTTTCCGACTGCTTCATGGCGATGCGCTTGGGCACCAGCTCGCCGAACACCAGCGTGAAGTAGGACAGGATCAGGGTGATCAGTATGACCACCAGCGTGTTCAGCGTGGCGGGTGGAATGGTCACG
>ULSG01029255.1_pt1 | contig 10030 bp, 8 predicted proteins | sample 1956191 | NCBI WGS metagenome assembly ULSG01 (sample SAMEA4835703, study PRJEB28245) | human gut metagenome | biome: gut microbiome; material: fecal sample | place: Denmark | collected 2008 | reverse complement strand
GGGTGTGGTGGCGGGGTGCCTCGAAGTAGCTGTTGATGAGGTCGTCCCAGCGCTCGCGGTCGGCGTTGCTCACCTTGGCGTAGCCGTAGCCCGGCAGGTCCACAAAGTAGCAATCATCCACCGAATAGAAGTTAATGGTAGCTGTTTTGCCCGGCGTACTGGACACGCGCGCCAGATTTTTGCGGCTGCACAGCTTGTTGATCAGGCTGGATTTGCCCACATTGGAGCGCCCCGAAAAGCTCAGCTCCGGGCGGTCACTTTCGGGCAGCTGGCTGGAAATGCCATAGCTGGCAATAAAATCAGCTTTATTGAAGATCATGGCGTGTTCCTTTCTGTTTTTCAGCAGACAGCGCCCGGCTGGTTCTTCTCAGGCGCAGCGGGGATGCGGCTCTCCCCTGCCTTGGACTTTTTGGTGCGGGGACGGCCTGCGGTGCTCTTTGCTGCCTTCGGCTTGAGCAGGGCAGCAGCCAGCACCTGCGAGAGGTTCTGCATGGGCAGGAAGGTCAGATTCTTCTTGACCTCCTCGTCCACGTCATACAGATCAGGCTCGTTATCCTTGGGGATGAGCACGGTCTTCATACCCTCACGGTAGGCAGCCATGCTCTTTTCCCGCAGACCGCCGATGGGCAGCACATTGCCGTGCAGGGTGATTTCGCCGGTCATGGCCACATCGCCGCGCACCGGCACGCCGGACAGGCAGGACACCAGTGCCGTGGTCAGGGTGACACCCGCAGAAGGGCCGTCCTTGGGCACAGCACCCTCCGGGGCGTGGATGTGCAGATCGCACTTTTTCAGCCGCTCGGGGTCAATGCCGTATTCCTCGGCGTGGACGCGCACCCAAGTGACTGCCAGCTGTGCGCTCTCCTTCATCACATCGCCCAGAGAGCCGGTAACGGTGATCTTGCCGGTGCCGTTATCCATGACCTGCACCTCGATGGGCAGGGTCTCACCGCCTACGCTGGTCCATGCCAGACCGTTGGCGATGCCCACGGCGTTGGTGCGGTTAAGGAAGTCCGGCTTGACGATGCGGGGGCCAAGCAGCTCTTCCAGCATGGTAGCGGTAACAGCTACGCTCTCCACCTCGCCGGCAGCGATCTTGCGGGCGCACTTGCGCAGCACGCTGGTGATGGTACGCTCCAGATTACGCACACCGGCCTCGCGGGTGTAGCCGTCGATGATGCCGTAGAGTGCGCTCTGGTTCATGGTGACCTTGCCGGTCAGGCCGCAGGCCTTAAGCTGCTTGGGCAGCAAGTGCTTGCGGGCGATGTTGTATTTTTCCACGCGGGTGTAGCTGGGCAGCTCGATGACGTCCATGCGGTCGCGCAGCGGGCCGGGGATGCTGCCCAAGTCGTTCGCGGTGGTAATAAAGAGCACATGGCTCAGATCAAACGGGATATCAATGAAATGATCGTTGAAGGTGCTGTTCTGCTCCGGGTCCAGCGCTTCCAGCAAAGCCGCCGCCGGGTCGCCCCGGAAGTCCCCTGCCAGCTTGTCGATCTCGTCCAGCAGCATCAGGGGGTTGGAGGACTTGGCGGTGATCATGGCGCTGATGATCTTGCCGGGCATAGCACCGATGTAGGTACGGCGGTGGCCGCGGATTTCGGCTTCATCCCGCACGCCGCCAAGGCTGATGCGCACATACTTGCGGCCAAGGCTTTCGGCGATGGAGCGTGCAATGCTGGTCTTGCCAACGCCCGGAGGGCCGACCAAGCAGATGATCTGTGCCTTCACATCCGGTGCCAGCTTGCGCACGGCAAGCATTTCCAGAATGCGATCCTTGACCTTTTTCAGGCCGTAGTGGTCCCGATCCAAAATCTGCTGGGCGCGGTGGATATCCAGATCATCCACGGTCATGGTGTTCCACGGCAGATCCAGACAGGTATCCAGATAGGTACGGATGACCGTGGCTTCCTGATTGCTGCTCTGCATCCGGGAAAGGCGGTCTACCTCCTTGAGCAGCTTTTTCTCGCTGTCCTCGGCAAGGTGCAGCTCCCGGATCTTGCGGCGGTAATCATCAGCTTCGGCGTGGGTATCGTCCCCCTCGCCCAGCTCATCGTTGATGATGTGCAGCTGCTCGTGCAGGTAGTAATCGCGCTGGTTCTTGTCCATGGACTCGTTGACCTTTTCCGCGATCTCCTTTTCGATCTTCATCACCTGACATTCGCGGCGCAGCATCTCCACAAGGCGCTGCAAACGGCCGTTGAGGGTGTTTTCGTTCATCACGGCCTGCTTGTCCTCGTAGCGGAACAAGAGATTTGCCGGCATATACTCAGTGAGGAACATAGGGTCATCGCTGGAAACGATGGTGAACACCACGTCCTTTGCAAGGCGCGGGTTCATGCCCAGATACTCGTCAAAGCCAGTCTTGAGGGCGCGGAGCAGTGCTTCGGTCTCCACAGCTTCTTCGGGCTTTGCGGCACGCACCGGAGCGGAGCGCACGGCAGACAGCAGAAAATCGCCGGTGGTATCCAGCTCGGTCAGCTTGGCGCGGTACTTGCCCTCCACCAGCACCTTGACCAGCTCGTCCGACACGCGCAGCACCTGCTTGACCTCGGCTACTACGCCGTAGGTATACAGATCCTGCTGGGTGGGCTCGCTGGTCTCCATCTCCTTCTGGGCAACCAGAAATACGTTGGAGTTGTTGGCCATAGCCCACTCCACAGCGGCAATGCTCTTTTCCCGCCCGACTTCAAAATGAACAAGGTTGTTGGGGAACACCACCAGCCCGCGCAGTGCGATGGTGGGCAGATGGAGCTCCTTACGCTCGACCTTGATGGTAACTTTTTCAGACATATACAAACACCTCCCGACTGCCGCTCGAGTTTCCATGCTGCGGCAGCGCTATCCTTTGGGGTCTTTTTGATAAAAATACAGTTGTTTCCTTATTATACAGATTTCCGGCCAAAATGCAACTGCCTTGCCGGAATGGTCGGTCATTCGGGGCGGTTTTCGTGGGTGTTGAAGCCCATTTTGCCCAGCGCGGGCAGCAGCGCCCGCAGGGTGACCGAGGTGAGCGCACCCATGACAAGCCCCAGCATCAGCATGACCGGCGCGTAGTACAGCGACAAGGACGAGGAGATGATGACTCCCGCGCCCAGCAGCTGCCCCACGTTATGCGCCAGTGCGCCGCAGACCGACAGGATGAACCATGTAGGGCGCACCGGCAGAAGATAATACAGCACCCACATCACCGCAAGGGACAAAAGCCCGCCGCACAGCGAGAGGAAGCCCGCCGTGAAGCCGGACACCAGAAAGACGAACAGCGCCTTGAGCACATCCAGCACCAGTGCCTGCCGGGGTCCCATGAAGAACAACGCGTACATGACCACAATGTTGGCAAGCCCCAGCTTCATGCCCGGCAAAAGCCCCGGGATGACCAGCGTTCCCTCGATGAAGGAAAGTGCCATGGCCAGCGCAAACAGCAGACCAGACAGGGCGATGTGCCGTGTTTTTTGATAGTTGCGGTGATTTTTAGGCATAGAGGATACGCTCCTTTATTCTTCGGGCTGCTGTGTCTGCTCGTAGGCTTCCTGTTCTTCCATGGCGGCTTCCCATGCGGCAAAAAGTTCCTCCTGATGGAAGCGCAGGTCGCTCAGTTCATCGCTTTTTTGGCGCAGCAGGTCGGGGTCGTTGTACACCTCCGGGGAGTTGATCTCGTTGTCCAGCTCTACCTCGCGTGCACCGCAGGCCTCCATCTCATCCTCGCAGGCCTTGATCTTGGCGCGCAGCTCGGCGCGGCGGCGGCGCTGCTCCTTGCCGTAGCCGGTTTTGGCGGGCTCGGCCGCCTTCTGGGCAGCCTGCACCGGGGCGGCACGACCCATCAGGGCATCGTAGCTGGGGTAGAGCACTGCCTTGCCGTCCTCAAGGTAGAGGATGGGACAGGCCAGACTGTTCATCAGGTGACGGTCGTGAGTGACCAGCAGCAGGGTGCCGGTGTACGCCATCAGTGCTTCGGTCAGGTTTTCGCGGGTGTAGATGTCCAAGTGGTTGGTGGGCTCGTCCAAAAACAGCAGGTTCGGCCGTTCCAGCACGATCTCCGCAAAGCGCAGACGCGCCAGCTCGCCGCCGGACAATGCTTCGCAGGATTTGAACACTGTATCGCCCCGGAAGCCCAGCTTTGCAAGGTGGCTGCGCACTTCCAGCTCGGTCATGCGGGGGTACTTGTTCCAGATGACATCAATGACCCTGCCCTGTCCCAGACGGTTCTGCTGCTGGGCAAAGATGCTGGGACGTGCTCCGGTGCCCAGCCGCACCATGCCGCCGGAGGGGCGGCGCTTGCCATCCAGCACCTGCATCAGGGTGGATTTGCCCGCACCGTTGGGGCCGGCAATGATAAGCCGCTGCCCGCGGCAGACCGTATAGGTAAAGGGTTCCAGCAGGGTGCGCTCCCCGATTTTGATGCTGAGGTTTTTCAGCATCACCAGTTCATTCCACGGCTCTACGTCATATTCAAAGCGGAATTTCAGCTGATTCGTCTCGTCCTTGGGTGCCTCGGTGATCTCCAGCTTTTCCAGCTGCTTGCGGCGGCTCTGCGCCATTTTGGTGGTGGAGGCGCGCACAAGGTTGCGGTCCACATAGTCCTGCAGCTTTTCTGCCAGTGCTACGTCAGCATCGTGCTGCTTCTGGCGCAGGGCATCGGCGGCCTCCTTCTGGGGCAGGTAGGCCGAGAAGTTGCCCTTGTAGGTGGTCATGGTCTGGAAGGATACCTCCCAGATCTTGGTACAGACGTTATCAAGAAAATAGCGGTCGTGGCTGACCACCAGCACCGCGCCGGAGTAGCCTTTGAGGTAGTTTTCCAGCCATTCCATGGTGGCAAAATCCAAGTGGTTGGTGGGCTCATCCAGAATGAGGACATCCGGTTTTTCCAGCAGCAGCTTCGCCAGACGCAGCCGCGTCAGCTCGCCGCCGGAGAGCACCGCAATGTTCTTTTGCCATGTATCCTGCGCAAAGCCCATGCCGGACAGCACCTTTTTGATGTTCACGTCCATGTTGTAGCCATCGGCGGCGTCTACGATGTTTTGTAAAGCATCGTGCTGTGCCAGCAGGTCGGCGTTGTCCGGCTGGGCAGCCATGCGGCGCTCCAAGATCTGCATCTGCGCCATGGCATCCAGTACCGGGGCAAAGGTGGCGCGCATCTCGCCGTAGATATCCAGCGTGGCGTCCAGCTTTGCGTTCTGCTCCAGATAGCCCAGCGTTACCCCGTGGGTCACACTGAACTCGCCCTCGTAGTCCTGATATTCGCCGGTAAGGATCTTGAGCAGAGTGGTCTTGCCCGCACCGTTTTGTCCCACGATGCCGATGCGGTCTTCCCGCTCGACACTGGCGGTCACATCGTGCAGCACCACTTTTTCGCCAAAGGTCTTACCCAGTTTTTCTAAATGTATCAGCATAGTTTTGATCCGTTATCCGTTCTTTTCAGTTACACCATAGGTTTCAGCACTGGTGGCGGCGGTTCTTCAGGCCAACGTTGGCCAGTTCCTCCTGCTCCATCACCAGCGGATACAGCTCTTCCAGACTGGCGATCTCGTAGGTGGGGATCACCTTGCCGGGGTTCTCGGCGTGGTTGGGGTTGTACCAGCAGGTATCCAGCCCGGCGTTGCTGCCGCCCTGAATATCACTGGGCAAACTGTCGCCCACCATCAGGACGTGCTCCCGGTTCTCCACGCCCAGCGCGCGCAGGGCGGCATCAAAGATGCGGGCATTGGGCTTTTCGCAGCCCATTTTCTCAGAGATGAACGCGTCCTCCATAAAGTTCATCACGCCGCTTTCTGCCAGACGGCGGGTCTGCACCTTCTGGGCGCCGTTACTGACGATGGCCAGCGTTGCCACCTCCGAAAGCTCGCGCAGCACGTCCAGCACCTCCGGGCTCATCAGATCCGGGTGGGTGGACAGCTGCTCCAGATAGAAGCGGTTCATCTCCACACCGTCACCAGCGGCATTGATGGCTTTTAAAAAGCGGCTGAACCGCTCGCCGAACAGCTTCTCGCGGCGGATCTGGCCTTTTTCCAGCTGCCGCCACAGTTCCTCGTTGATGGTGCGGTAGGTCTGCACGGTCTCAGCATCCGGCTCGATACCGTAGTTTACCAGCGTTTCGGCCAGCGCCTTGTTTTCGGCTGCATCAAAGTTGAGCAGCGTATTGTCCGCATCGAACAGGATGCAATAATATTTTGCCATAGTATCTCACTTTCTTTTCAGCATTTCCCACTTGTGTATCAACAGGGAGAAGCCAGCCCCACCCCCGGCAGAGCTGGCTTCTCGTTATTCAGAAACGATTTCATACGCAGACAGGTCTGTTTGTGCCGGGGTATTGTCCGGGCACAGCATCTTTCCCTCGCAGGGTGTCAGACCGCATTTCTGCATTTCTTCCTCCAATGCGCTGTTATCCACATTTTCCCAGTCGGTATCGTAGTAATCCACGCTGCCGTTGGTCACATCGTTCTCCCCGGGCAGGGAGGGTGTGCGCATTTCTTGCCAGTACATAGGGCTCCACCTTCCTCTCACGCCAGCCTATGCGGCGCGGGCGCGGAATGTGCCCTTAGTTGGCAGCTTCCTTGCTGGCGCTGGCTTCGGTCTTGGAGGACGCGGGCTTTTCCTCTTTAGAGGTTGCCGGTTCATCTTCCTTGGAGGAAGTCGTGTGCTCCTGCTTAGAAGAAGCAGTTTTTTCCACCTTGGAGGAGGAGCTGCTCTGCGAAGAAGAAGTGGGCTTTTCTTCCTTAGAAGAAGCCGCAGAGGAGGCGGGCTTTTCTACCTTGGAGGAGCTGCCGGTGCTTTCAGAAGTACCGTTCGAGGAGGAAGAAGCGGGCTTTTCCTCCTTGGAAGAGGCCGGTTTGTCCTCCTTAGAGGCAGACGTTTCGTCCTTGGAAGAAGCAGGCTTATCCTCCTTAGAGGATGCACTGGAACTGCTGCTGGACGAGCTGGACGGTGCACCGCTGACCGAAAGTTCCAGCTTGTTGCTGGTCACAGTGCAGTCGTTATAGCTGGCGGTGGCATACACCCGGAAGGTGCCGCCCAGCATGGAGGGGTCTACCTCGCCCTTTACGGTGGTCTTGCCGGCAGCCTGTGTCACCTCGCTGCCATTGACATACCAGCGGATGCTGGAAGTATCCAGATACTTGCCCTTGAGGGTAGCTTTGAAGGTGTAGGAATCCCCCAGCGCAGCCTTGCCGCTGCTGCTGATCTGGATAGAGGCTGCCGCAAACACAGCTGTCACATCCACGTTCTGGTCAAAATTGGTATCCGTGCGGGTGCGCTTGGTCACGCCATCGCTCCACTTGACGAACACATAGCCGTCCTCCGGCACTGCGGTAACAGTAACAGTCTGGGCGGCGCTGGTCACTTTGACGGTAAGAGACTTGCCGCTCTCGTTGCCGCAGGTCAGGGTACCGCCGCCGGTTTTATCTACACGGTAACCGGCCTGATACTCCGTTTTTTCCTCAACAGCCGAGGAAGAGACTTCCTCCGAGCTGCTGGGTGCTTCCACGGCAGAGCTGGGGTTAGCGGTATACTCGGCGCGGGTGGGGATGTTATTGGTGTCCGGGCGGCGATCCTCGGTCTCATAGGCGTGGGTACGCAGATACTTCAGCAGCACCTTCAGACCTGCGGGCTTGAGGTGGATGTCCCCGCTCTGGTAGTAATCCACATTGCCGTAGCCGTTGGCGTCCTTGAGCGCCTCGGCAGAGTTGAGGAACTTGACGCCCAGCTGCTCGCACATGGTCAGCAGTGCCATATTGAAATCATCAATACGGGTCTGGTCCATGTTGGGGTAGTTGGAGTGGTTGGACGGGACCGGCGGCACCGTGTTGACGATGATATCGGTATAGGGATAGCTGGCCTGAATGGCCTGCACCAGCGCGGTGTAGTTGCTGATAAAGTCCTCGGTATTCATGCCGTTATCGTTGGTGCCCAGCATGATGACCACCCGGCGGGGCTTCATTTTTGCCACTGCCTGTGCGATGGTGTAGCGGTTATCGTCCCGCTTGAAGGTGACGATGCCCTCATGCAGGGCGGCGCTGGTGCCAATGCCCTCTTTTGCGCAGAACTGCTGCAATGAGATCAGACCGCTGGCGTACAGACGCACCGTGTTGGAATCGCCGATAAAAAGGGTCTGCTCCTGATAGGCATTGCCGGCATCGGCGGTCCCGGTGAGCAGCGCGCTGGAGGTCTCGTTGATCTGATAGTGGTCAGAGATATCCTCCTCCCCTTCCGGGGCGGGCGCGGGGGTAATAATGGAAGAATCCCCCGGCTGCTCCGTCGGGTTCTTGCCCCGCTTGAGCATGGTAAGGGTGATGCCGATGGTCAGCAGCGCCGCCAGTGCACACACGATGCACACCAGCACCGCCTGCTTCTGCATCGGGGTCAGTGCCTGATTCTCCTTTTGGTTATTGCTTCTCATATTCTATCCATTCTCCTTCCGAAGGAATGAAACTTCCTGTCATACCCGGGCTGCCAGCAGCCGGTCGGTAAGGTCGGCGCAGCTTTCGGCCAGCAGCACCGGATGGAAGGGTTCCAGCTCTTCCCGGCTGCCGTAGCCATACAGCACACCGGCAGCATCCAGACCGCAGTCGGCAGCGCCCCGCATATCATCGTTACGGTCGCCCACCATCAGCACCCGCTTGCCCTGCAAGGCGGGCTGGCTGAGCACATAACGCACGACCTCGGTCTTGGTGTCCCGGCTTTCGTCCATAGAGGCGCCGCCGATAAAATCAAAATACTGTGCCAGCCCCTGCTCTTCCAGAATGGGGGTGACCACTTTAGTGGGCTTGGAGGTGGCAGTGCACAGGAGAAAACCCGCGTCTTTCAGGGTTTGCAGCATCTGCAGAACACCCGGGAACACGGCACACTCGTGACTGCCCTTCACCGCGTAACTCGTGCGGTAAAGGTCGGTAGCTTTTTCGATCAGCGCCGGGTCGGTGAAGTGCTCGCCGAAACTTTTGCGCAGCGGCGGGCCCAGATAGCGGCGCAGGTTGATGCCGGATACATCCACACCCATGGTGCAGAAAACCTCTTGCAATGTATGAATGATACCGGGGGCTGAATCGATCAGCGTCCCGTCCACATCAAATAGGATCGCATCATAATGCAGCAATATTTTATTCCTCGCTTTCATGGTGATACATCCAATAGTATAGCACAGATTTGATACATCAGCAATTCCAACAAAAGATTTTTCTGTCTCTTATGCAGAATTTTCCTAAAAAAGGAGGCCGCTGCGCCGTATTTTGCACAGCAGCCTCCCTTACGGCAGCGCGGGGCAGCACAATGCCGGGCAGCCCGCGGGCTGCCCGGCATTGCATTTTCACGGATCAAATTGCAGCAGAGAGCGTCCCCTGCAAAAGCGTTACTGCGCAGGTGATGGGCAGCTGCTGTCCCCCGGGACATAGAGGTTGTTGGAGATGAACTCCAGCTTATCCTTGAGCACCAGCTCAAGGTTTGCTACGGCGTGCACCATATTGGTGGCAGAGTCGTTCACCTCCAGCAGCTTGCAAAGATCCAGACCGTCCAGATCCATGGCTTTCTGCATCTTCCGGCTTTCGGCACACAAAATGTGGCTGAGCGCCGTTTCCTGCAAGGCAATGCTTTCCATCAGGTCCACGACAGCCTGATCCAGACTGACCTTGGGCATTTCCGGGCACTGAGAACGGGTACAGGGTGTATCGATCATCATAGGGCAAAACCTTCCTTTCCGGTCGTGTGCCCTATCCTATGCTACGGCGGGTACGGCTGTTACTGCTTTTCTGCCTGTGCGCGCACCTTCTCGATGGTGTCGCGGTAGCCGCCGGAGCCGTACTGGATGCAGCGGTTGATGCGGCTGATGGTGGCGGTGCTGATCTCCACCGCCTTGACGATCTGCTCGTAGGTGGCACCATCCAGCAGGAGCTTTGCAGCTTGTAAGCGCTGTGCCATATCCGAGATCTCCTTTACAGTGCACAGATCCTCAAAAAAAGCGTAACACTCTTCCCGGCTCTCCAGACTGAGGATGGCATCAAAGAGCGCATCCGTCGTCTCGTTTCTTCTGGAATTTTTTTCAGCC
>ULSG01046999.1_pt1 | contig 10192 bp, 9 predicted proteins | sample 1956191 | NCBI WGS metagenome assembly ULSG01 (sample SAMEA4835703, study PRJEB28245) | human gut metagenome | biome: gut microbiome; material: fecal sample | place: Denmark | collected 2008 | reverse complement strand
CCAAGTTGGGCGATACCGACAATCCCAACGAGGTCGTGCTGACGTGGCGCAGAACGAATAACACCTACTTTGATACCCTCAAGGACTGCTGCCATGTCTATACCTACGGTGTTGACGTACTCAAGCGATTTTCTGACAACGGTGGCAATCTGCGGAATGTGAAGTTCCGGCTGCACAATGACAGTGACGACTGCTACATCATCGCAGACCTGAAGGATGGTGTGTACTACGCCAAGGGCTTTGCCACTAAGAAGGCTGACGCAACTACGTTCATCCCCAATGCACAGGGACACATCGTGGTCAAGGGGCTGGAGGATGACACCTACTCCCTGACCGAAACCGCAACCGACAAGGGCTATGTGCTGCTGAAGGACGCGATCAAGATCGTTATCAAGACCGCTGAGAACGGCCAGTGCGAGAAGTGCGGTGTGAAGCTGCTGACCGCCTCCGCCACCGTCAACGGCAAGGATGCCGGCATGACGGATGGCAACGCCATCGTGCCCCTGACCGTGGTCAACAATCCGGGCTTCGACCTGCCTAAGACGGGCGGCTACGGTACGTGGATGTTTACTATCGGCGGTGTGGCTCTGCTGGGCGCGGCGGCGTTTATCGTGATCCGCAGCCGTAAGCACAAGAACGAGCAGTGAAACGCTGGCTACTGGCGGCGGCTTGCGGTGCTGTGGCGTTGGGGCTTCTATTCTATCCGCTGATGGGAGAATTTTTGAATGAGAAGTATCATTCCGACATAGAAACCGCCTACACCGCCGCTATTGAAGACACGAATACTGCTGAGTTAGAACAACAGCGGCAGGCCGCAGAGCGGTACAACGCCATGCTGTCCGGCGCAGCCATTGCAGAGGGAGGGGCATCCGCCCCTCCCTTGGCCTATGCCCAGCAGCTCACGGTGGGCGGCGCCATGGCCTATGTAGACATCCCCAAAATCAACGTATATCTGCCGGTGCAGCATGGTACGGACGCGGACACGTTGGAACGCGCCGTGGGTCATGTAGTCGGCACATCCCTGCCGGTGGGCGGCAGCAGCACCCACGCGGTGCTGTCGGCACACAGCGGCATGGCAAGCTCCAAACTGTTTTCGGACATAGACCAGCTTGCAGAGGGCGACACGTTTTACATCCATGTGCTGGGTGAGGTGCTGGCATACAAGGTTGATGCCATCCACACGGTATTGCCCACGGACACGAGTCTGCTGCAAATTGCGGATGGCAAGGATTTAGTCACGCTGGTGACGTGTACGCCATTTGGCGTCAACACCCACCGGCTGCTGGTGCGTGGCCACCGTGTTCCCTACACCCCCGAACAGGCAACCGCTGCCGCCGTGGAAAAACCAGCGGCATCCTCATGGACACAGTGCTACTTCACGGGTTTGGGCATCGGTCTTGGCGCGGTAGCTGTTGCAGGCGGCGGATACTTCCTGGCGAGGAGGAAACGCCATGCGTAAGACATCCCTTGTACTGGCGGTACTGTTGGCCGTGGCGGGTATCTGCGTCATGCTGTGGCCGGTGTTTACGGGACACAAGCTGCAAGCCGATACAGACGCTGCCGTGCAGAGCTTCCTCGAAGAACGAAAGCCGGAGCAGCAGTATCCTGAGCTGTTGGCGGCTTTGCAGGAGTATAACCGCCAGCTTTATAAGGAAAAGCAGTGTAATCTCACCGACCTCGAAGCCTGCGAGACACCCGCCGCCGACTTGACTGCCTACGGCATCGAAGATGAGATCATAGGCGTCTTAGAGATACCTGCTATGGAGCTTATCATACCGGTCTATCTGGGCGCGTCCGACGCTCACCTTGCCGCAGGCGCGGCAGTGCTGGGCAATACCTCCGCGCCCATCGGCGACGACAACTCCAATTGCGTTATTGCCGGACACCGGGGCTGGCGCGGTGCGGACTACTTCCGGCACATCGACCGCTTGCAGGCGGGCGATACTGTTACGCTGACGGATCTATGGGAAACGCTGACCTACACGGTGGCCGACATCCAGATCATCCAGCCCCACGAGGTAGAGAAAATCAAAATTCAACCAAACCGTGACCTGCTGACGCTGCTGACCTGCCATCCCTACGCCAGCGGTGGGCGGGAGAGGTATGTGGTGTACTGCGAGAGGGAAATGCCATGAAAAAGATAAACCCTGTGGTATGGGCTGTTCTCGCTGTGCCGGTCATTTACATGGCGATGGTGTTGGCCTGTTCTTATGAAGCGGGAACAGATCTATTTGCGCTCATGGAGCGTTTCGGCCTACTGCTGGGGCGGCCCGACCTGCTGCGGTGGACAGCGTATACGCCGAGGTGCATCCTGGGCGCGTTGGTATGCTATGGCCTGGCGGTGACGCTCTACTATTCTGACCACGAGAACCGTCGCCCAGGTGAGGAATACGGCTCGGCCAAATGGGGCAGCGCTCGTGAACTGAACAAGCAGTATGCCGATCCAAACGGTAAAAACGTTATCCTGACAAAGCACGTTTCCATAGGGCTGGACGGCTATAAGCACCAGCGCAACCTCAATATTTTGGTGGTGGGCGGCAGCGGCTCCGGCAAGACGCGATTTTTCTGCAAACCCGGCATTATGAGCGTCAACTGCTCCTATCTGATCGTTGACCCAAAGGGAGAGATGCTGCGTAGTACCGGCTATCTACTTAAGGAGGAGGGATACGATATTAAGGTATTTGACCTCATCCATCCCCGGCAATCGGACGGCTATAACCCCTTTACCTACATTCGGGACGACCCGGATGTGCTGAAGCTCATGGACAATCTGGTGAAAAACACCACACCGCCCAAGGGTGCATCCAACGATCCGTTTTGGGAAAAGGCGGAGATCGCGCTGGACTCTGCGCTGATGCTGTATCTGCTCTATGAGGCACCTGTGGAGGAACAGAACTTTGAAATGCTGATGTTCATGCTGGAATGTGCGCGGGTCATGGAGGAGGACGAACAGTACCAAAGTCCACTGGATCTGCTGTTCCAAACTTTGGAGGAGCGCGACCCGTCACATATCGCCGTGCGGGAATATAAGGTTTACAAACAGGCGGCGGGCAAGACCGCAAAAAGCATTCTTGTGACGGCATCGGTGCGTCTGGCAGCGTTTATCTTTCCGCAGTATGCCGCCATGATGCAGACCGATGAGATGGATTTTGCTTCGATGGGTGAGCGTAAGCGCGCGATCTTTTGCGTTATTCCCGTCAACGACGGCAGCATGAACTATCTGGTCAGTATGCTGCTGACCCAGTGCTTTCAACAGCTCTATCTGCGGGCGGACGAGAGGTATAACGGGCGGCTGCCTGTGCCTGTCCGCGTGATACAGGATGAGTGGGCCAACGTTGCCCAGCCGGACAGCTATCCCAAGGTGTTGGCTACCTGCCGCAGCTATAATATCGGCATCAACATCATCGTGCAGAATATTCAGAGCATAAAGGCACTGTATAAGGACGAGTGGGAGGGTATCATCGGCAACTGTGATACTCTCCTGTTTCTCGGTGGCGGCAACGAGCCCACATCACTGGAATTTGTGTCGAAGCTGCTGGGAAAGGAAACGGTGCATACCCGCACACGCGGGCAGACGAAGGGACGCAGTGGGTCAAGCTCCGTCAATTATCAGCAGACCGGGCGTGACCTGATGACCCCTGACGAAATACGGATGCTGCCCGCCGATGATGCGCTGCTGTTCATTCGCGGCGAAAAGCCGGTGCGAGATAAAAAGTACAACATCAAGAAGCACCCCAATGTGCGCCGCACAGCGGACGGTCGGGCGAAGCCTTACATCCACAACCCGCCTGTGCCGGACTACACGCTGCCCGACCTGCCTTACGAATTCCGCACATTGGACGACTATACATTTTTGGAGGACGAATATGAAAATGAAGAAACCTAACACCATTACAAGAGCCGTATGTGCAGGCGCAGGACTCACTCTCTGCTGTCTTGTGCCGGTCTACGCCACCGGCGGTGATCCGCTGACCATCGTCAACAACCTGTCCGACTTCATCTTTTCGGTCATCAAGGCCATCGGCATTATCATTCTCGGCTGGGGCATTGTGCAGGTGGGTATGAGCATCCAGAGCCACGATGCCAGCCAGCGGACGCAGGGCCTGCTGTGTCTGTTTGGTGGCTTGCTTATTACCTTCGCCAAGGAGATCCTAACGCTGATCGGCGCGGTGTAAGATATGGACAACAACTGGATCATTGACAATCTCAACTATGCCTTTGGTGTATGGAACGATAAGCTGACGGAGATGTGGTCGCTGCTGACCCAATCGCCCCAGGCATTTAAGGGCGGCACCATCTGGCAGACGATCCAGACCGTCAACGGAGCTATGCAAGGCATCGGCTACGGCCTGCTGGTGCTGTTTCTGGCCATCGGTATCTTCCACAGCAGCGCCAGCTTTCGGGATTTCCAGCGGCCTGAACACGTCCTGCGGCATTTTATCTACTTCGTCATGGCGAAGCTGGCTGTTACCTACGGCATCGACCTGATGGTGGACATTTTCACGGTCTGCGCCGGTATCATCTCCGCCGCTGCCGGCAGCGTGGGCGGTATCGACGGGGCAACGGTGTCACTGCCTGCGGAGATGGCGACTGCCATCGAGGATGTAGGCTTCCTCGCCAGTATCCCCCTGTGGCTGGTAACGCTGCTGGGCTGTCTGGTCATTACGGTGCTGGCGTTTTTGATGATCCTCACCGTGTATGGCCGGTTTTTCAAGCTCTATTTATATGCCGCGCTGTCGCCGGTGGCGCTGGCGTCCTTTGCGGGAGAAGGCACGTCCCAGATGGGACGTGCCTTTCTCAAAAGCTATATGGGCGTGTGTCTGGAGGGCGCAGTGATCGTGCTGGCCTGTATCGTGTTCTCGGCCTTCGCCGCCAGCGATACGGTGGTACTGGGCGGCGGCTCGGTAGTCACGCAGGTGTGGGGCTATCTGGGCGAGGTGATCTTCAATATGCTGGTGCTGGTGGGCTTGGTGAAGGGTGCCGACCGTGTGGTGAGGGAGATGTTTGGGATGTGAAGCGTGGGACTATTGCGGATATTCCGCAAAATTGATATTTGTTACACAATGATGATCAGAAAGGTTTTCGAGCATTTCAATAGCAAACTTTGCAGGTATGGCCGTTCCGTAGCCCAAATCATCATAAGCACTACCTTCAGAGAAAGGCTTTCCGCTTACAATTCCAACACAATTACCAAAGCGATTGATAACTGGGCCACCACTATTTCCCCCTCTTATTTTTGCTGTAATCAAGAAGAGGTTTTCTTTGCTCCAAATTTCTTGTGCCTCAGCAACGATTTGCCCTTCCGTAGCAACAAATCGTTTTTCGGGAATGGATGAAATTACCGCCTTTTCTGCGGTTAGAAAACAGGTATAACCTGGAATTTGGGGGTATCCCATTGTCATCACATGGTCAAAAATAGTATAACTATCCGACAGGTATAGGCCGACACCTTTTAAGGGGGGGATTGGAATAATAGCAATATCAATATATGGATTCTTATGATAATATACCTTTGCGTTGGAGTAATTCTCAAATGCTATGTTACCAAAGGCAATGCTCTTTGCATGTTCAATGCAGTGCCTGGCGGTGAGAATATATTGATTCCCAACGACAAAACCAGTCCCAATTCCTTCATTGCCGTCATCGCTTTTATGTATGATAGGGATGATGTATGGACGGTATTTTTTGTATATATAAACTGATCCATAGACGGCGTCTTCAATATTCGCAACGAATGGCTGACGTTCATCAACTGACATTTGCGAAAAGTAGGTGGCTTTCGGGGAAACTCGACCTGACCAGTAATACCTATTGTTTAGGCCCATACTGTTGTCCCTAAATAGGCAATTAAGAATTCCCAATTCACATAAGGAGTCACACAAGGAAACGATGTCAATGTCGTAGGAGTGATCAAGATTTTTTAGGGAATATTTCTTCATCAAGCCCGAAAGAAGTCCTGCTACAGTTGCTGCCCCCGGTTTTTCTTCTCCCTGTTTATAAGAGAAATGAAACAATAGGTCATCCATAATGCATGGAAAAAGAGTGTTGAGACTTTCAAAGTTAACCATTTTATTGCTCCAATCTATAAAATCTACGAGTGGGCTTAGGAATGCATCAAACTGCAAGAATATGATACATCAATTACTATAAGTATACAATGGGGAAATTGTGTATTAGAAAAAGGCCTCTGTATATGGTAGATATAGATTTCACATATTTTAGAAAATGGCTTAGGGAATTTGTTTTTGTTTGTCACTGAGTCGGGGGCAAAACTGAGTTGAAAAAATTGGTGGCGTTACAGGGTAAATGCTTAAAATATGAGGGACTCTCGGTTGACGGAATGGCTTCTCTGTGAGACAATATAATCATGTGAGTGTGACTGAAAAATGCTTTGGGAGGAGGAATGTAAGTGAGTGGCCGGGAATTTACACATGATTCTATTCTTGGACTTAATGTAAGGCAAGAAGGAAGCACACTCCATATTGAAGGAGCTGAGTTCACTAAAAAAGACGTGAATTATTCTGACGAAATAGAGATGAAGCGCTTAGCAACAAGAGCAAATCAGACCGCTGATGGACTATTTGATTTGATAACAAGAAATTGCAATATCGATAATCCGAATATTACACTCGACGCTCATTTGGAGATATATCTTTCTCTTGCTGGTCTTGCGTGTGAAATATATCTGAAAAGTTTGATCTATTATGATGCAAGAAATGATGGGAAGAAATTAGGGACGCATGATCTATGCGACCTTTTTCGTAGGATTTCTCAAGAAAGCAAAGCGGCTATTCGTAGAAAGATAAACGATATAGATGAGCTTCTCCCATCTTTAGCAGTGCTATTTAAGCATTTGCGGTATGATTTTGAACTAAATCATATTGCAGGGGAGTACTTGGCTGTTTTCGACCTTATGAAAGTGTTGAAAACACTCAGCAATGGAAATCCGGCGTTAGAAACGGGTTACATTCGCTATGCAAATGGAACACTACAAATTGGCTAAAATGAACACAGTAGAATGCATAATGCAATTCGAACATGCACAGAAACCCGTCTCAATTTGAGACGGGTTTCGACATTTTATGGAGGAAACACATGGAAATCAAAATCAACAAAGAAATACGCAGCTACAAGGAAACCGTCTACTTCGGCCTGACGGCGCGGCAGCTTATTTGTTCGCTGCTGGCGGTGGGTACGGCGGTGGGGCTGTACTTCGCCCTGCGGGGCGTATTAGACCGCGAGACGCTGGGCTGGCTGTGCATCGTAGGTGCTGCACCTATGGCGGCAGCAGGCTTCTTCCGCTACAATGGCCTGACGCTGGAGCAATTCCTGTGGGCGTGGTGCAAGACCAATTTTCTGCTTGCCGGTCGGCGGCTGTGGCACAGCGAGAATTACCTATACGACCTTTGGGAGAAGGAGGACAAGAAGTGAGAAAACTATTCAAGGGCCGCAGCACGGAACGGGACGCCTTTCGCATCCCACGCAGCGTGCAGCAGTCCATCCCCATCAAGCGCATCTATAAAGACGGTATCTTTCGTGTAAGCGGCAGGTTTTCCAAGACCTGGCGCTTTTTTGACATCAATTATGCCGTGGCCTCGCCGGAAAAGCAAATGGAGCTGTTTCTGGGCTACTGCGGCGTTCTCAACAGCCTGCCCATTGACGCGGGCATCAAGCTGACGCTGGTGAACCGCCAGCTCAACCGGCAGGAGTTCAGCCGGAATCTCCTGATGGCCTACCGGCAGGATGGCCGCGACTATATGCGCCGCGAGTACAACGACATTCTGCTGGACAAGGCCAGCGGCAGCAACAATCTGGTGCAGGAGAAGTACATCACCGTGTCCGTTGCCAAGCACAGTATCGAGGAGGCTCGCACCTTCTTCGCCCGCGTGGGAACCGATCTGACCGCTGGCCTCGGCCGCATGGATTCCGGTATACGGGAAATCACCCTCAACGAGCGTCTGCGGCTGTTCCACGACTTCTTCCGCGTGGGGCAGGAATCGGCCTTCGCCTTCGACCTGCAAACCGCCCAGCGGCGCGGCCACGACTTCCGCGACGCCATCGCGCCGGAAACGCTGCAATTCTTCCATGACCACTACGCCGTGGACGAGCGTGTGGGCCGCACGCTGTTCCTGCGGGAGTACGCCAGCTTCATCAAGGACACCATGATCACCGAGCTGATGGACTACCCCCGGAACATGATGCTGTCCATCGACATTGTGCCGGTGGCCACAGACGAGGCTGTATCGGAGATGCACCGGCGCATCATGGCGGTGGAGAGCGACATCACCCGCTGGCAGCAGCGGCAGAACCACCATAACAATTTCTCCGCCAATATCCCCTATGATCTGGAGCAGATGCGGAAGGAAACACGGGAGTTTCTGGACGATCTCACCGCCCGTGACCAGCGGATGATGTACGCGCTGGTCACGCTGACCCACCTTGCCGACAGCGAGGAGCAGTTGGAGCAGGATACGGAGGCACTGTCTGCCATTGGCCGTTCCCACGGCTGTCAGTTTGCCACTATGAAGCACCAGCAGGAGGACGCGCTGAACACGGTGCTGCCCTACGGCCTGCGGCGTATTGACGCCATGCGGACGCTGACCACGGAGAGCACCGCCGTGCTGCTGCCCTTTAAGACGCAGGAGATCATGGACACCGGCGGTTTGTACTACGGCGTCAACGCTGTGTCCCGCAACCTTATCATCTGCAACCGCGACGCGATGCTCAACGGACACGGCCTCTATATGGGGGTGTCCGGCAGCGGCAAGTCCATGATGGCCAAGCAGGAGATCGGCTTCGTGGGACTGAATACCGACCACGATATTATTGTGGTAGACCCTGAGCGCGAGTACGGCCCGCTGATCCGCGCCTTGGGCGGCGAGGTCATCACCATCTCCGCCTCCAACGGCAGCTATGTCAACGCGCTGGACATCTCCAAGGAGTACGGCGACGGGCGCAATCCGTTGGTGCTGAAAAGCGAGTTCATCATGAGCCTGTGTGAACAGCTCATGGGCGCAGGCGAGATCGGCGCGAAGGAGAAGTCCATCATCGACCGCTGTACTGCCAATATCTACCGCAAGTACATCCGTAAATACGAGGGCGATCCGCCCACGCTGAAAGACCTCTACGATGACCTTATGCGGCAGAAGGAGCCTGTCGCCCATGAGATCGCGCTGGCACTGGAGCTGTTTACTACCGGCAGTCTTAACGTGTTCGCCCACCAGACCAATATCGACACCCGCAACCGTATCATCTGCTACGACATTCAGGACTTGGGCGAAAACCTCAAGCCCATCGGCCTGCTGGTGATGCTGGACAGCATCCTCAACCGCGTCATTCGCAACCGACAGCAGGGGCGGTACACCCACGTCTATATTGATGAGATCTATCTGTTCTTCGCCAGCCCCGGTGTGGGCGGTAAGAGCGCCATCAACAACTATTCCAGCGAGTTCCTTTACAAATGCTGGAAGCGATTCCGTAAATACTATGCCACCCTCACCGGCATTACGCAGAACGTGGAGGAGTGCCTGCTATCCGACACGGCGCGGCTGATGTTCGCCAACAGCGAATTTTTGGTGTTGCTGAATCAGGCACCCACCGACCGTGCGGAGCTGGCCAAGCTGCTGGATGCCAGCGACGCGCAGATGGATTACGTCAGCGACGCACCGGCAGGCCACGGGCTGATCAAGGTGGGCTCCTGCCTCGTGCCTTTCATCAATGAGCTGCCCCGTGATACGGAGCTGTACCGCCTGATGACCACCAAGCCGGGGGAGCAAAATGCGTGACGTCAAGACCCGTGCCACTATGGAACAGCCGAAAACGCGGCAGCAAAACGCCATACCCCGCACGGCGGTGCGTATCTTGCAGCGGCACTACGCCCAGCAGAAGCAGGAACGGCAGACCCAGCACCAGCGTCAGCCGGTGGAGTATGCCACGGAGCAGGCGCAACAGAGTGGGGTAGACGCCGCCCGTCTGACATTCCGCGCCACGCAGCAGCTTCAGCGGAAGTACGTCCTGCACAAATACCGTGCGCAAAAGGTGCGGCAGCGGCAGGAAGCGACGGCGGCGCAGGTGCAGCAGCGGGATATGTGGCGGTCAACGGAGCAGTCCGCCGTAGCGCAGCACACTGCCACAGTGCCGCGCCAACCAGCACCAAAAGCACCCGCGTCCACTATGACCATCGCCCAGCAGC
>ULSG01034179.1_pt1 | contig 10232 bp, 8 predicted proteins | sample 1956191 | NCBI WGS metagenome assembly ULSG01 (sample SAMEA4835703, study PRJEB28245) | human gut metagenome | biome: gut microbiome; material: fecal sample | place: Denmark | collected 2008 | reverse complement strand
AACGGAATGTCCAGGAAGTGGTCGTTGAAGGTGCTGTTCTGCTCGGGGTCCAGTGCCTCCAGCAGAGCTGCCGCCGGGTCGCCCCGGAAGTCACCGGCCAGCTTGTCGATCTCGTCCAGCAGCATCAGAGGGTTCGAGCTCTTGGCGGTGATCATGGCACTGATGATCTTACCGGGCATGGCACCGATGTAGGTGCGGCGGTGGCCGCGGATCTCGGCTTCATCCCGCACGCCGCCCAGACTGATGCGCACATACTTGCGGCCCAAACTTTCGGCGATGGAACGTGCAATGCTGGTCTTGCCGACGCCCGGAGGGCCGACCAGGCAGATGATCTGCGCCTTGACGTCCGGAGCCAGCTTGCGCACGGCCAGCGTTTCCAGAATGCGGTCCTTGACCTTTTTCAGGCCGTAGTGGTCGCGGTCCAGGATCTGCTGGGCACGGTTGATGTCCAGATCATCCTCGGTATAGCTGTTCCACGGCAGGTCCAGGCAGGTGTCCAGATAGGTGCGGATCACCGTAGCCTCCTGGTTGGAGCCCTGCATCTTGGACAGGCGGTCCACTTCCTTGAGCAGCTTTTTCTCGCTGTCCTCGGCCAGATGCAGTGCCGTGATCTTGCGGCGGTACTCGTCGGCCTCGGCGTGGGTGTCGTCCCCTTCGCCCAGCTCATCGCTGATGACGTGCAGCTGCTCGTGCAGGTAGTAGTCGCGCTGGTTCTTGTCCATGGACTCGTTGACCTTGTCCGCGATCTCCTTCTCGATCTTCATCACCTGGCACTCGCGGCGCAGCATCTCCACAAGACGCTGCAGACGGCCCGCGAGGGTGTTCTCGTTCATCACAGCCTGCTTGTCCTCGTAGCGGAACAGCAGGTTTGCGGGCATGTACTCGCTGAGGAACTCCGGGTCGGTGCTGGACACGATGGTAAACACCACGTCCTTGGCCAGACGCGGGTTCATGCCCAGATACTCGTCAAAGCTGCTCTTCAGAGCGCGCAGCAGGGCTTCGGTCTCCACGGCGTCCTCGGTCTTGCCGACACGCACCGGGGCCGGGCGCACGGAAGCCAGCAGGAAATCGCCGGTGGTGTCCAGATCGGTGAGCTTGGCGCGGTACTTGCCCTCCACCAGAACCTTGACCAGATCATCCGAGACGCGCAGCACCTGCTTGACCTCGGCCACGACGCCGTAAGCAAACAGATCCTCCTGGGTGGGGTCACTGAGCTCCATTTCCTTCTGCGCCACAAGGAACACATTGGAGTTGTTGGCCATGGCCCATTCCACGGCGGCAATGCTCTTTTCGCGGCCCACCTCAAAGTGGACCAGATTATTCGGGAATACGACCAGCCCGCGCAGGGCGATGGCAGGCAGATGCAGTTCCCGGCGCTCTGCCTTGATCGTTACTTTTTCAGACATGATGCAAACACCTCCCGGCTGCCGATGGATGGTTCTGTCCGGCAGCCCTGTCAGTCTGGGGTTTTCTCATAAAATCAAAATCGTTTGTTTCTTTATTATACTGATTTCCGGTCGAAATGCAACCGTTGCCGCAGTGGCGTCGGTTATTCGCCCCGCTTTTCGCGGGTGCTGAACCCCAGCCGCCCCAGTGCCGGCAGCAGTGCCTTGAGGGTAATGGACGTCAGTGCGCCCATTACCAGGCCCAGCACCAGCATGACCGGCGCATAGTACAGTGACAGCGACGACGAGATGATAACGCCGGCCCCCAGCAGCTGCCCCACATTGTGGGCCAGTGCGCCGCAAACCGAAAGGATGAACCAGGTGGGCCGCACCGGCACCACATAGTACAGCACGGCCATGACCAGCAGCGACAACAGGCCGCCGCACAGCGAGAGGAACCCCGCCGTGAAGCCGGACACCAGAAAAACGAACAGTGCCTTGAGCACGTCCAGCACCAGCGCCTGCTTGACACCCATGAAGAACAGAGCGTACATTACCACGATGTTGGCAAGGCCCAGCTTCATGCCGGGCAGAAGGCCCGGAATGACCAGCGAGCCTTCAATGAACGAAAGCGCCATGGCCAGCGCAAACAACAGGCCCGACAGGGCGATGTGCCGCGTCTTTTCATAGCTGCGTGGATTTTTTGGCATGCGTGTGCTCCTTTACTCTTCGGCCTGGGACTGTTCGTAGTGTTCCTGTTCTCCCATGGCGGCCTCCCATGCGGCAAACAGCTCTTCCTGATGGAAACGCAGGTCGCTGAGCTCGTCGCTCTTCTGGCGCAGCAGGTCCGGGTCGTTGTACACCTCCGGGGAGTTGATCTCGTTGTCCAGCTCCACCTCGCGGGCACCGCAGGCCTCCATTTCATCCTCGCAGGCCTTGATCTTGGCCCGCAGCTCGGCGCGGCGGCGGCGCTGCTCCTTGCCGTACCCGGCCTTGGCCGGGGCGGCCTCCTTCTGCGCGGTCGGTGCCGGGGCGGCACGGCCCATCAGGGCGTCGTAGCTGGGATAGAGGGTGGCCTTGCCGTTTTCCAGATACAAAATCGGGCAGGCCAGACTGTTCATCAGGTGACGGTCATGGGTGACCAGCAGCAGCGTGCCGGTGTAGGCCATGAGGGCCTCGGTCAGGTTCTCGCGGGTGTAGATATCCAGATGGTTCGTGGGCTCGTCCAGGAACAGCAGATTCGGCCGCTCCAGCACGATCTCCGCAAAGCGCAGGCGGGCCAGCTCGCCGCCGGACAGTGCCTCGCAGGGCTTGAACACCGTATCGCCCCGGAAGCCCAGCTTGGCCAGATGGCTGCGCACCTCCAGCTCAGTCATACGGGGGTACTTGTTCCAGATCACGTCGATGACCCTGCCCTGGCCCAGGCGGTTCTGCTGCTGGGCAAAGATGCTGGGCCGTGCACCGGTGCCCAGACGCACCATGCCGCCGGAGGGGCGGCGCTTGCCGTCCAGCACCTGCATCAGGGTGGATTTGCCCGCGCCGTTGGGGCCGGCAATGATCAGCCGCTGGCCGCGGCACACCGTATAGGTAAAGGGCTCCAGCAGGGTGCGGTCCCCGATCTTGATGGTCAGGTTCTTGAGCATCACCAGCTCGTTCCAGGGTTCCACATCGTATTCAAAGCGGAATTTGAGCTGGTTCGTCTCGTCCTTGGGTGCCTCAGTGATCTCCAGCTTTTCCAGCTGCTTGCGGCGGCTCTGGGCCATTTTGGTGGTGGAAGCACGCACAAGGTTGCGGTCCACATAATCCTGCAGCTTTTCGGCCAGTGCTACGTCGGCATCGTGCTGCTTCTGGCGCAGGGCGTCAGCGGCTTCCTTCTGGGGCAGGTAAGCCGAGAAGTTGCCCTTGTAGGTGGTCATGGTCTGGAAGGAAACCTCCCAGATCTTGGTACACACATTGTCCAGGAAATAGCGGTCGTGGCTGACCACCAGCACCGCACCGGAATAGCCCTTGAGGTAATTTTCCAGCCATTCCATGGTGGCAAAGTCCAGGTGGTTCGTGGGCTCGTCCAGGATCAGCACATCCGGCTTTTCCAGCAGCAGCTTTGCCAGACGCAGCCGGGTCAGCTCACCGCCGGAAAGCACGGCAATGTTCTTTTCCCAGGTATCCTGCGCAAAGCCCATGCCGGACAGCACCTTTTTGATGTTGACGTCCATGTTGTAGCCGTCGGCGGCATCCACGATGTTCTGCAGTGCGTCGTGCTGGGCCAGCAGGTCGGTGTTGTCGGGCTGGGCTGCCATCTTGCGCTCCAAAACCTGCATCTGGGCCATGGCGTCCAGCACCGGCGCAAAGGTGGCGCGCATTTCGCCGTAGATGTCCAGCGTGGGGTCCAGTTTGGCGTTCTGTTCCAGGTAGCCCAGCGTCACGCCATGGGTCACGCTGAATTCCCCGTCATAGTCCTGATATTCTCCGGTCAGGATCTTGAGGAGCGTGGTCTTGCCCGCGCCGTTCTGGCCCACGATGCCGATACGGTCCTCCCGCTCGACACTGGCCGTCACATCGTGCAGCACGACTTTTTCGCCAAAGCTCTTTCCAAGTTTTTCCAAATGTATCAGCATTGTTTCAATCCATTCTGTTCTGCTGCGGTCCCACAGGGGCTCAGCACTGGTGGCGGCGGTTCTTCAGTCCCACATTGGCCAGCTCGTCCTGCTCCATGACCAGCGGATAAAGTTCTTCCAGGCTGGCGATCTCGTAGGTGGGGATCACCTTGCCCGGGTTCTCGGTGTGGTTGGGGTTGAACCAGCAGGTGTCCAGCCCGGCGTTTGCACCGCCCTGGATGTCGCTGGTCAGACTGTCGCCCACCATCAGCACATGCTCGCGGTTCTCCACGCCCAGTGCCCGCAGGGCGGCGTCAAAGATGCGTGCACCGGGCTTCTCGCAGCCCAGCTTCTCGGAGATGAACACATCCTCCATGAAGTTGGACACGCCGCTCTCGGCCAACCGCCGGGTCTGCACCTTGTGGACGCCGTTGCTCACCACGGCCAGTGTGGCCACCTCCGACAGCTCCCGCAGCACGTCCAGCACCTCGGCGTTCATCAGGTCCGGGTGGGTGGACAGCTGCTCCAGATAATAGCGGTTCATCTCTGCGCCGTCTCCGGCGGCGTCAATGGCTTTGAGGAAGCGGCTGAACCGCTCGTTGAGCAGCTTTTCGCGGCGGATCTGGCCTTTTTCCAGCTGACGCCACAGTTCCTCATTGATGGTGCGGTAGGTCTGCACTGTTTCGGCGTCCGGCTCGATGCCGTAGTTCACCAGCGTTTCGGCCAGTGCCTTGCTCTCGGCGGCGTCAAAGTTGAGCAGCGTATTGTCCGCATCAAACAGGATGCAATAGTATTTTGCCATAATATCCCCTCATTTCCTTTTCCGGCCCGCTTTGCAGGGCGGGCATTACAACAGGGAGAAGCCAGCCCTGCGGTGGGCAGAGCTGGCTTCTGTTCATTCCGAAATCATTTCATACGCCTGTACGTCGGTTTGTTCCGGTTTGTTTTCTGAACAGGTTGTTTGGGCGGTGCAGGGAGTGGCATTGCATTTCTGCATTTCCTCCTCCAGTGCACCGTTTTCTACAGTTTCCCAATCGGTATCATAGTAATCCACGCTGCCGTCGGTCACATCTTCTGCACCGGGCAGGCCCGGCACCCGCGGCTCTTCCCAGAGCATCGAACCGCCTCCCTTCCCCTCAGCCTATGCGGCGCAGGGGCAAAGGGTTCTGCGCTCAGGAGCGGGCTGCCGGTTCTTCGGCCGTGTCATTTTCGGCTTCTGCCTTGGGAGCCGGGCTCTCAGAGGAAGCACTGCTGTGAGAGCTGCTCTCGGAACTGCTGTGGGAGGAACTGGCGGCCGCACTGCTGCTGTGCGAGGTACTGCCGCTTCCGGCTTCCGACGAGGAACCGCTGTGAGACGAGCTGCCGCTGTGGGAGGAACTGGTGCTCTCGGCCCCGTTGGAGCTGCTGACGGATTCCTTTTCCGACGAAGAAGAGGAAGAAGAACCGGATGTACTTCCGGAGGAAGCCCCGGAAGAAGTGCTGGAAGAACCAGACGAAGAAGAGCTGCTGCCCGAAGAAGAGCCGGAGCTGCCGGAAGAACTGCTGGAAGAGCCCGAAGAAGCTGCCGGGGCACCGGGCACCGTGATCTCCAGCGTGTTGCTGGTGACGGTGCTGCCGTTGTAGCTCACCACTGCGTAGACCTTGAAGGTAGTGCCCTGCATCTCAGCCGTAATGGGCACCGTCACGCTGGTCTGGCCTGCGGCAGAAGCAGCCTCCACACCGTTGGCATACCAGCGGATGGAATCTGCCTCCAGATGCTTGCCGCTGATCTTCGCGTGGAAGGTGCAGCTGCCGCCCACTGCAGCCTTGCCGCTGCTGCTGATCTTCACCGAGGCGGCAGCAAACACGGCGGTCACATCCAAATTCTGCTTGAAGTTGGCATCCGTGCGGGTCTTGTTGGTCACGCCGTCGCTCCACTTGACGAACACATAGCCCGATGCCGGGACCGCCGTGACGCTGACCGACTGGCTTGCACCGACGCTGTAGGTCAGTGTGGTCTTGCCGTTGTCATTGCCGGCGCTCAGGGTACCGCCGCCGGTCTTATCCACGCGGTAGGATGCCTGATACTGGGTGGTGTCCTCCTGCACTTCGGAAGAAGAGGAGGTCACCTCACTGCTGGACGAAGCCACAGCAGAACTGGGGTCGGGCACATATTCGGCGCGGCTGGGAATGTTGTTGGTGTCCGGGCGGCGGTCCTCGGTCTCGTAGGCATGGGTGCGCAGGTAGTTCAGCAGCACCTTCAGGCCGGAGGTCTTGAGGTGGATGTCGCCGCTCTGGTAATAGTCGGCGTTGCCGTAGCCGGTGGAATCCTTGAGGGCTTCGGCCGTGTTGAGGAACTTCAGGCCCATTTCCTCACACATGGACAGCAATGCCATATTGAAGTCGTCGATCCTGGTCTGGTCCATGTTGGGATAGTTGGAGTGGTCGGCAGGCACCGGCGGCACCGTGTTGACGATGATGTCGGTGTAGGGGTAGCTGGTCTGGATGGCCTGCACCAGCTGCTTGTAATTGCTGATGAAATCCTCCACGGCCATGCCAGTGTCGTTGGTGCCCAGCATGATGACCACACGGCGGGGCTTCATCTTGGCCACAGCTTCCGCGATGGTATAGCGGCTGCTGTCCTTTTTAAAGGTAACGATGCCCTCGTTCAGGGCAGCGCTTGTGCCAATGCCCTCCTTGGCGCAGAACTGCTGCAGGCTGATCAGGCCGTTGGCATACAGACGCACCGTGTTGGAATCGCCGATGAACAGCGTCTCACTCTGGTAGGCGTCACCCGCGTCCGCCGTCTCGGGGAGCAGTGCACTGGACTGTTCGTTGATCTGGTAATGGTCGGCGATGTTTGCATCATCCGCAGGCTGCTCGGTGCCCGGCTGCTCCGAAGAGGCAGCCGGTTCCTTGCCACGGTGGATCAGGACAAGGGTGATGCCAATGGTCAGCAGCGCCGCCAGTGCACACACAATGCACACCAGCACTGCCTGCTTCTGCATGGGCGTCAGCGACTGTTTTTCCGGTTGTGTATTCTGTCTCATAGTTTTCACCATTCCCTTTATTGCGCGTTGTTTCAGGCACGCTGCTCCAGCAGCTGGTCGGCAAGGTCGGCGCAGCTCTCGGCCAGCAGCACCGGGTGGAAGGGCGCAAGCTCCTCGCGGCTGCCATAGCCGTACAGTGCACCGGCAGCGTCCAGACCGCAGTCTGCCGCGCCGCGCATGTCGTCGTTGCGGTCACCGACCATCAGCACCCGCTTGCCCTGCAGCATGGGCTGGCTGAGCACATAGTGCACCACGTCGGTCTTGGTGTCGCGGCTCTCGTCCATGGACGCGCCGCCGATGAAATCAAAGAAGGGTGCAAGACCCTTTTCTTCCAGGATCGGGGTGACCACCTCGGTGGGCTTGGAAGTAGCGGTGCACAGGATCAGCCCGGCGTCCTTCAGGCGCTGCAGCATTTCCGCTGCACCGGGGTACGCGGCGCATTCGTGGCTGCCCTTCACCGCGTAGCTTTCGCGGTAGAGGCGGGTGGCCTGCTCGATCTTGTCCAGCTCGGTGAAGTGCTCGCCGAAGCTCTTGCGCAGCGGCGGGCCCAGATAGCGGCGCAGGTTGACGCCGGTGACGTCCACGCCCATTTTCTGAAAGACCTCTTCCAATGTATGGAGAATGCCGGGAGCGGAATCGATCAGGGTCCCGTCCACGTCAAACAGGATGGCATCGTAATGCAGCAATTGCGGTTTCCTCACTTTCATGGTGATACAGTTTATAGTATAGCACAGATTGACCGTCTCAGCAATTCCAACAAATGCATTTTCCGGTTTTTATGCAAACTTTCCGTGAAGAGACGGTAAACAAAAATGCCCGCCCGGCACCCGGGCAGGCAGAGGGCCTTACTGGTCAGCAGAACAGCCGCTGCCGGAAGGCGGATAGTAGAGGTTGTTGGAGATGAACTCCAGCTTATCCTTGAGCACGAGCTCCAGGTTGGCCACGGCGTGCACCATGTTGGTTGCCGAGTCGTTGACCTCCAGCAGCTTGCACAGGTCCAGCCCATCCAGGCCCATGGCCACCTTCATCTTCTGGCTTTCGGCGCACAGAATGTGGCTGAGGGCCGTTTCCTGCAGGGCGATGCTCTCCATCAGGTCGATCACAGCCTGGTCCAGCGTGACCTTGGGCATCTCCGGGCACTGGGAGCGGGTACAGGTTTCAGCAGACATAGAATACCATCCTTTCCGGTCAAGAGGGTTTGCACGCCCCATCCTATGCCCTGCCGTGTGGCGGCGTTACTGCTGCTTTTCGCGCACCTTTTCAATGGTCTGCCGGTAGCCGCCGGTGCCGTACTGGATGCAGCGGTTGATGCGGCTGATGGTGGCAGTGCTGATCTCCACCGTTTTTACGATCTGCTCGTAGGTGCTGCCGTCCAGCAGCAGCTTTGCTGCCTCCAGACGCTGCGCCATGTCCGAGATTTCCTTGACGGTACACAGATCCTCGAAGAAATCGTAGCATTCTTCCCGCGTTTCCAGGCTGAGGATCGCGTCGAACAGCGCGTCGATGGTTTCGTTTCTTCTGGGATTTTTCTCGGCCATAACAGTTCTCCTTCTTCTGATCACATCGGGTCGGTTCATCGTGTTATTACTTTAGCACTTCAAAGTGTGAAAGTCAAGCATTCTGCGTGAACTCTTTTCAGGAAATGTACTGTTCAATTTAGCTCTTTTCACATATGAATAAAAATCACCTAAAATTCTCTTGGAACTTCTTTGCCGAATTGGCGCATCCTCCGAACTTCCCGGAAATATATTGACAAATTATGAATTCTGCCCTAAAGTAGGAGCAATCATTCGGCAAATGCGACGAACAGGACATGATCATTTGCAGCACCCTCTTTCAGCGAGCCGCCCTTTTTGATGCAACGGCGGCAGTCAGGAGCAAATGACCCTCCCCTGCAAGCAGCGTGTGTGAACGGGACCTTGACCGTCCTGAGTAATGCAACGCCGTCCAGCCCCCGTTACCGGGCAGCATGGCAGATGTGCCATGCGTGGGAGTGGCTGTCCACAGACAGCAAGCGAAGTGGTACCGCGGAGCAGAATCATCCACAACGTGCAGTGGATGTGTGAGCCTTCGTCTTCGGGAAAGATCTTCCGCCCAAGGAAGATCTTCCGAATGGACGAGGGCTTTTTTACACCCTGCGGCCCTGCTTCGTCTGCCGGACGGCGCTGTGCACCTGGCCGGTTTGCCGCGTGAAAAAAGGAAAGAGGTAAAAACAATGAATACGCTGGTCATCGTATTGATCGCCGCCGTGTGTCTGTTCGGTGCTTACGCACTCTACGGTCGCTGGCTGGCAAACAAGTGGGGCATCGACCCCACCACCAAGACCCCGGCTGTTGTCCATGAGGATGGCCGGGACTATGTTCCCACCGACGGTTGGACGGTGTTCGCCCACCAGTTCAGCTCCATTGCCGGTGCAGGCCCTGTCACCGGTGCCATCCAGGCTGCCGCTTTCGGCTGGCTGCCCGTTCTGCTGTGGGTCCTGCTGGGCGGCATCTTCTTCGGTGCCGTCACCGACTTCGGCGCTCTGTACGCTTCCGTCAAGAATGACGGCAAGAGCATGGGCATGCTGATCGAGAAGTATATCGGCAAGACCGGCCGCAAGCTGTTCCTGCTGTTCTGCTGGCTGTTCTGCGGCATCGTCATCGCTGCCTTCGCAGACATGGTCGCAGGCACCTTCAACGCTTACGGCACCGACGGTGCTCTGGTGGAAGCTGCTCAGACCAACGGCGCTGCCGGCATGGTCTCCATCATGTTCATGGTGTTCGCTGTGGTCTTTGGCCTGCTGCAGAACAAGTTCCACTTCACCGGCTGGAAAGAAAACGTCATCAGCATCGTGTTCATCGTGCTGTCCTTCGTGGTTGGCGCAAACGCTCCTGTCATCCTGGGCAAGGCTGCATGGAGCTACATCACCTTCGTTTACATCTTCTTCGCTGCCGTGCTGCCCATGTGGCTGCTGAAGCAGCCCCGTGACCACATGACCACCTTCATGTTCGTGGCTATGATCGTAGGTGCCGTTCTGGGCCTGATTGTCAACCACCCCGTCATGAACCTGCCGGTGTTCACCGGCTTCAACAACGCAAAGCTGGGCACCATGTTCCCCATCCTGTTCGTTACCGTGGCCTGCGGTGCCGTTTCCGGCTTCCACAGCCTGGTTTCTTCCGGCACTTCCTCCAAGACTGTTTCCAATGAAAAGGATATGCTGAAGGTCGGTTACGGTGCCATGG
>ULSG01014196.1_pt1 | contig 10266 bp, 7 predicted proteins | sample 1956191 | NCBI WGS metagenome assembly ULSG01 (sample SAMEA4835703, study PRJEB28245) | human gut metagenome | biome: gut microbiome; material: fecal sample | place: Denmark | collected 2008 | reverse complement strand
ACAAATAAGTTAAAAAGCAAGCGAAGCTCGGACATAGCCACTGTTCCACTTATAGCCCCAGCTGTCCACGCCCCCAAAGCCAGTAGGCACGCGCCACGAAATAGTAGCACTACTCTCAGCCGAAGCCCAATACCAAGTACCATCTCTAAGTGGGTAACATGTACTAGTTGTGAATCCACCACTAGCAATTATCTTGTCACAAGCATTCTTCGTTAATCCACGCATACAAAATAAATCCCATAGGTCAGTTGCATCTGGAAAGAACCAATCTCCAGCCACAGCATTACCAGCCGAGTATTCATCAATATACTTCCAAGCTGGATACACATCTTTATCATTAGTATATCCACTCCAATTTCGCATTATTTCTGTATAATTTTTTCCTTCATATCTTGTACCATTATAAGCTACATTAACATCACTAATATTTGGTATAGGAGTATCAACACATTCAGCTTGTGTTCTAGTCCAAGTTCTAGTAATATCAGCTAATGCTGTACAATATTTTTTAGTTCCATTATCATAATAACATATTCCAATTGGTTTATTATTGGCATCATAAGTGTAATTAATAGGGTCAACAAATGTTTTATCACTTAATACAATTGAACCAACATTATATCCACTAAATTTACGATTTCCATTACCACCTAATTCTAATATCATAGTATTATAATCTGACATATTATTAGAACCAGCAAATACACCATACCATTTCTCCATTCCTTCAATACTATCCCAATCACCACTAATAGGTGCATCTGGAGTAGCAGATGTTAAATTGGTACATAATTGAAACATACCTCTTGCATTTCCTATATTAGACATTTTACTAAATATAGTAGAAGGTATGGTTGTAAGACTTGTACAATTAGAGAACATTCGTTCAAACCAGTTATTAGTACCAGTCATAGATTCAATTAATCCCTCTGGTATTTCTTGTATTCCACTATTGTAAAAAGCATCACGACAATTTATTGAATTTGAAGTGATATTAGCAAAAGCACCAGATTCAAATCCAGTGATACCTTTACAATTGTAAAATGCTTGCCTCATATCTGTTAATTTAGTAAGGTTACTAATAAAGCCAACTTTAATAATACCAGTGATTTTTTGACAATTATAAAATATACGATATATGGTAGTTACATTTGGATTATTTTTAAATAAGTCAGCACTTAATTCACCATCTAAATTACAAGAGGCAAACATTTCACTAGGATTTGTTAAACTAGTCATACCATCTAACATACCTACTGGTATGGAACCAGTAATTTTTGAACAATATGCAAACATACCAGTTGTAGAGGTTACTTTTGGGCATCCATCAATAAATTTAACTGGTATACTTCCACTCAAACTTGAACAACTATAGAAAGCTCTAGCAAAACTAGTTACATTTTCACAACCAGAAAATAGTCCCCTTTCGACATTACTATCATATGGTATTTCTTGTAAAGCAGTTTCTCTAAATATGTCTGAACAATCAGTTACATCAACAAATGAATTAGTGGTATCATACATTGGTATAGACGATAGTTTTTTACATCTATAGAATGCACTTGCCATATTTGTTAATCTAGTATTTCCCCAAGCTATTACTTTAATTAAGTAATTACATCCAGCATAATTACCATTATTTGGTATAGTAGTTCCATCTTTATCTAAGTAATTAGCACCATTTTCTACTACAACACCATTATTATTTGGGCCATTGTAAATTCTTCTAAAATTACCACTAATAGAAACATCATATGTACCACCATTAGCATATGTATGATATATTGCATCAGTACTAGCAGTTGTTGTATATTCAGCAGTTGTTCCATCTCCCCAATCTACAGTAAAAGCATAAGTGGCTTCACTATCAGCTAATGAAGATATATCATTAGTTACAGAGATACCAAGAGATTTCATAGCATTAACCATCTCTATAGTTTCTTCATCATTCAAATATTGTTGTAATTCATCAATTGTAATTGTATAATTACCATCCATAATCTCATTACCCCATACATCATTAATATAAGGGTTAATATTATGTGGTATTTCATTATTATAATCAGCATCTTTCAATTCTAATGTTTGAATTGAATTTGTAGGCGTATATTCAGTATCAGAACTAATTATGGTTTTTGCTATGGTGTTTAAACTTAACCCATATATTGGTAAAACAATTGTTCGTTTATATTTAGTTAAATTACCAGTAGGTATGTTATATTCAAAAATCATAGAGTTAGCCAATTGTAAACGTTTAATCTTATCAGCATATGACTGAAACGTTTCATAAGAGTCTGGTTTATTATCATTTGGTTCTACTGCTGTAATACCAACATACTGTAAAGCATATGATAATGCTCTTTTCCCATCGAGAACTTGTTTTTCTATTGCCTCTAATTTTTCTAATAATGTCATAATTCTTTGTCTAAATCTTTTAAATAAATTTTATTTTATTTGCTTTCAGTGATAAGCTTATCAGCAAGAGCATTTACTCCAGCCAATTCGTTTTCAATTTTCTCCAACTCTGTGTTCACTTGCTTTGTTGTTGGAAGTTGGTTGTCTGCATTTCCAGTTATCATAGCTACAAATTATTTTTTATTATTTAAAATAAATATTTCTACTTTAGTGAAAGTAACATAATATTCTGATAGTAAATAAGTAACTTATTGACTATCAGCAAAAAAAAAGCATAAAAATTTTTCTTACATATGGCGTTTTTGAACTATTTATTAATAAAAACTAACAAATTATGTTAAATGTTGTTAATATAAAATTTTTAAAAGAGCTAACAAGTGGCATTTTGAAAATCAAATCTCCTTATGAGACCATTCAAGATGACTATAAACCAACATATAAAGAATTGAATGAAGGCAAGTATTTCAACAAATTTGTTGATAATATAAATCCCACATTTGTCATTATAGGGCTAAAAGTAAATAATCACTACAAAGATGATGATTTTGTCTATGAGAAAGATGTTGTTTTAGTGTATCCTAAACTAACTGCTATTGTTATTGATTCTGTTAATAATATTGTGCCACCTTGTGGTGCAGAAATACCATTGTCTACCAAAGCAATGTTCAATATTGTTAACAGAACAGTAGAAGAAGAAACTGTAACACCTAAAACTGGATTAATAACTCCCCTATATCGTACTACTAACAAGGATTTTGAGATTAAAAATTCTAAGTGTATTATTGATGCTAATTTAGAAGAAACATCAAGAGAAGCTACATTAACTGCTACTTATATATATAGTGGGTCTAGTCATAGCAGTTCTGTAATAATGATTCAACAGCCGAATAAAGTTAGTGATTGGCTATTTGACTATGATACAACTGATTATATTAATTTAACAGCAACACCATCTATTATATCTAGTAAAGGTGGTAAAAGTTATTTTAAAGTGATTAGAACCTTTACTAAACACTTATATAGAACAGATTCATGTGGTAATAAATTAGATGTATCAGCAACCACTAATAATAAGGAAGAAATTACAACATTATGCCGTTTTGATAATACTAACCCAAAGTATTTTGTCAGAGACACAAATATTATAAATGTTCTTCCACAAGAATATGATGCAAATGACCGTTCAGCCATTATTACTGCACATTATAAAGATTTAAGTGATAGTGTTATGATTTACCAAGAAAAAGGTGGGGAAGTTACATATACATATGATTTAATGTTTAGTGAAAATAATGAAACCACACTAACAAAAACATTAGATACATCACTTTTAACTAAAATTAACATACCTATTATATCTAATAAAAATATGTTAATTGATGGTGAAATTCAATCTTCTATACAATTTGATAACTTAAAATTTGTAAGAGATACATGGTATAATATTTTTATTGATGATTCAAATGAAGATATTGAATTAATAGTAGAAGTAATAGATGTTAATCATAATAGAACAAATCCTAGAGTATCAGAACTTATCATAAAAAATGGAGAAGATAAGAATACATACATAACATTGACACTAATACAACCGCCTTGTGCTGTAATAGAGACCAAATTAGAGCTTATTGCATATGGGGAAGGTACTTATTCAATTGATACCATAAAGAACGCTAAAATCGTCTTAAAACCGTTCAGAAGATTTATATATGAAGATAATACTACTCGTCAGCAAGAAGGGTTAGATAAAGGTCTTAAAGTTGCTTATGAATATACATCTACTAATGATAGAGTATTAAAAGGTGGTAAATTGAAACAGATTGATTTTAATGGTACTAGTGTTATGAAACCTATATTTTCAGATAATCCATATATAGATAATGTGAATTTATGTGTCATTGGATATATTAAAGATGAGAATGGGGATTATGTAGCTGAAAGTAATCATTCTACATTAACATTAAAAGGAGAAAATATAGTAACATATACATATTCTTTATGTTTTGATGATGATACTAAATATAAAGAATTAGTATGGGATTATGATTCAACAATAAAACAACAAGTTAAAATAAAATCATTTAAATATACATATATTAATGGTATAGAGAATAAATGTGAAAGTGTTGATGTATCAATCAATCCTATTAATGGTTGGGATGATTTCACAATTAGAATATTACCTAATAATATTATAGAATGTAATCCTTTTGATATTAATAGTGGAATTGATAATGAAGAAGGGGAATATGAAGTAGTACAAATGGGTAGTGATAATAAGATTAATTTATATCTTAGTCAACATAGTAATTCTTCTAATAAGAACGTAAAATTAGTTGTAGATGCTCATAAAAAAGAAATTAATGACAATATCTGGATTAATGATGGTGGCTATGTTGATATTTTGGAAGAAGGAAAACCATTTAAAACTGTACCATTAAATACTTGTTGGCTTTATCCTAATATTGGAGATAATTCTGATATTATATATGAAGGGGATATAGAATTAAAAATTGGTAAGATGTATAAATTTATTACCAATAATATAAGGATAAGTACACCTTTAATTTGTGGTAATCCATATAAACAAACTGAAATAGAAGTGTTAATTAAACCAGACACAGAAGAAGTTAAAATAACAATTGAATTATAAATAAAAAAGAAGCTAATATATGTTAAATTTATATTAGCTTCTCTTATTTTAAATGTAAGTTATTCTACATCAAAGACTCTGACTTTATAAGGATGCTTTCTTTTAAAGTTGCTTTTAATATGTCTACCCCATACTTTTCTAAATACATCTTTATATTTTTTATTTAACTGATTATAAACTTTACTAAATTCTATATCAGCAGCTTCAGTTTTTGTCTCATTCAATATTTTAAGTATTGGACACAATGACATTAAAATATCATCCACTTCATCATATGAATTAGCACCAAATTGTTCAACATCACTAGATGTAATTCCTAACCCATCAGTTGGTGTTGCATCAACAACTGCTTGTAGTGCTTGGATTTCTTCAACATTAGATAACACACTAGAAGCTAGATGTCTTGCCAATTTAAACACTTCTGTTTTATATAAATCAGCTAATGGAGTAATATCACCAACATCTCCATTTAATGTGTAGAATCCTAATAGGTATTCAGTCATATTATCATTATCTACAACAATACCTTTATAATATTGTGCCAAATCATATAGATGAACCATACGTAATCTTGCTTTGATATTACCCCTTCTTATTTTAGTTGCAATATCTTTAGGATTACAATCTCTTAATTCTTCAACATAAACAAGAGATTGATAATATAGTTCAGTTAAGTCAATAGACATAAAATCTGTACAAAAAGCTTTACCAATGGCTTCTGCACGTTCTTTTTCTTCTTTAGAATTAGTCTCAATATGAATATATCTGCCAATTAAAGGTATTCCTTTTTCAGCACAGATTTCTTTTAAAAGTGCACAATTAACACCACTATCCAATCCACCACTAACTCCAATTACTAAGGCATTAATATCATATTTCCAGAGATATTCACTAACTGATTCTTTAATCTTTTTTTGAATATCATCATAGTTTAAATTTCTATCCATCTATTTATAAGTTTTAATTTTTAAACAATGCAAAAATACTATTTTTTATTGAAAAAAACAAATCTTATACAGTTAAATAATTATAATTTCTTTAATTTTCTCATTTCTGCTATTGGCAATAACAAATCCTCATATCCACTAATAGGCTCACCACAATACTTAAAACAATATGATTTTCTTTCTAAACGATTGTTATATTTACCTTTTTCATAATCAGTACCTTTTCTTACTTTACCATTATAAGACGTAGGAGTCCATTTATTACTCCTTTCAAAATAAGAACCCATTTTTTCATGAATAGTTTTTATATATAATTTATATCCATCACCCATATTAGTAATAATACCACCACAGAAATTACACATTATTGAAGATAATCCAAGTCCTTGAAAATCTGGATTTAAACATATTCTGCTTATAGAATGCCCCCAAGCTTCACCTTTACGTGGAGTGTTAAGAATAGCAACAAAGCCAACTGGTTCTCCATTCCATGAAAATAATAAACATTTACAACTCTTATTCAAGCTACTTGTTAAATAATGGTGTTTGTGGAAGCCTAAATCATACCAAACATTAGGTTCTACTCTTTGAACAGTTAATTTAATATCTGGTTTTTTTCCCTTTTTATGATTAATTAATATATTTTTCATCACTTAATACATCTTTTTCATTAACCTTATTATATGTTTTATATTCAGCATCATCTTCATAAATGAATCTTTCAATTTCAATTGAATCATCAATCTGTTTATTTAAATTATAAACCCAATCTGGTTGTAACCATTCAATTATATCAAAATGACAACTAACTAAAATAATCTTTTTGTTACTGCTTCTTATATATCTTTGTAAAGCAAAACTTAAACTTTTTGCACAAGACCTATTTACAACAGATGTAAATTCATCAATTAAAATTAATTCATCATCATTAGCATTTGCTATTAACCAAGCTAAATCAAGTCTAGCCTTTTCACCATTTGAAAGTTGATTTGGCTTTCTTAGATATGTTGGTATGGAACTTAATCCAACACTACTTAATATATCGCATACTTCTTTTTCACTCATATTTGAAAATTGGCTTACAATTGCTTTATCATTATTATATATAGGAGTTTTAACATCACCAATTGATTTTAATATAGTAGACTTACCACTACCACTATTTCCAAGAATAACTCCTATATTCCAAGAAAATGATAATAATTCATTCATATCAATCATTGGTATTTCAACTGTACTTTTACTTCTATCTTGAATATCAAAAGTATCATAAACAAAATTTGTATAGTTATCATTAACTATAGACGACTCTAATACTATTTTTTTTGCCATAAATTAACATATTTTTATATAATGCAAACATACCAAAAAAAATGTTAAAAAACAATAGTTTGAAGTATATTTTTCCTTCTAGTTTACTAATAAATATAAAATCATGAGCGAAAATAGACATATACAATTAGCAAGAAGTGCTGATTTAAGTAAACTTCCTACTAATACTAGGTTAATAGAAGGAGAAATAGCATTAAACTATAACTTTGATGCCCCTATACTATCAGCTAAATTAAGTAATAATAATATAAGCCAAATAAATGGAGTTGGTAGATACCAATTTACACAAAATACTAGTGAAACGTCTGCAACAACACCTTATTATATAGGAGAAGTGTTTAATAGTTCTACTAATAAAGCTATTGGTTCTGGTTCTCATGCAGAAGGATGGGCAACAAGTGCTACTGGAATATATTCTCATAGTGAAGGTAACGCTACAATTGCTAGTGGTCAAGCTGCCCATGTAGAGGGTCTGTCAAATAGTGCCATAACACAAGCTGCTCATGCAGAAGGATTTAGTACACTAGCAAGTGGAGTAAATTCTCATGCAGAGGGTAACCATACTAAAGCAGTTGGTGTACATTCTCATGCGGAAGGGCAATATACAAGTGCTAATGGTGACAGCTCTCATAGTGAAGGAATCAGTACATTTGCAAGTGGCTTTGGGTCTCACGCAGAAGGTGGTCAAACTTCTGCAAGTAGTAATGCTTCCCATGCAGAAGGTAGTGGTACAACAGCATATGGTTCATATTCTCATGCTGAAGGATATTCTACAACGACAAGTGGAAATGCTTCCCATGCAGAGGGTAGCTATACACAAGCGAATGAAAACTCTACACATGCAGAAGGGTACTTAACAGTAGCAAGTGGACATTCATCACATGCAGAAGGTTTACAAACTAAAGCTAATGGTACTCAATCTCATTCAGAAGGTAGTGGAACTATTGCTGATGGCAATCAATCTCATGCTGAAGGGTATTTCACACAAACTACTAACATAGGTGAACATGCAAGTGGTGTATACAACACTTCAACAAAAGGAAGTCAACAAATTATAAGTGCCTTAACCTCTTCTACAGCTACCTTATTCAGTGTTGGAAATGGTATTGATGAAGATAATAGGCATAATGCTTTTGAAGTAAAGTATAGTGGTAATGTCTATGTATCAAGAAGTCTAGTTGTTTCTTCTGGAGATTATGAATCAGTAATAAAACAAAATGGTTCTAGTCAAATAGGGTTAAACACATCTGCATTGACTAGTGGTTCTCATGCTGAAGGTGCTAGGACATTGGCAAATGGAGCTTGCTCACATGCTGAAGGATATGGGACTACAGCAAGCACTAATGATTGTCATGCAGAAGGTACATTAACACAAGCTAATGGTTCTGCATCACATTCAGAGGGAAGTGGAACACGTTCTAATGGAAGTAATTCTCATTCAGAAGGACGAGGGAGTGTTACAAATGGTATAGCTTCTCATGCAGAAGGATTAGGAACTATTACATCTAATATAGCTGAACATGCAAATGGAAGCTATAATGTTTCAACAAGTGGAGAAAATCAAGAAACTAGTGCAATAACGAGTTCTTCTACTGCAACATTATTTTCTATTGGTAATGGTGTAGATGGTACTAGTAAAAAAAATGCAGTAGAGGTAAAATGGAATGGGGATATATATTTGGGAAATTATCAAAATGAAGAAGTTACTCCTAAATTATATATTGATAGAATAGATTGTGTATTTGATTGTGGAGATTATTAAAAATATTTAATAATTAATATTTGGAAGATATTAATAATTTTCTTATATTTGTATTGGAAATAATATAAAATAAAAAAAAGAGTAACAATATAGTAAATTTTTTATAAACTATATGTTACTCTTTTTAATATAAAAATAAGAATTATTGAGGCAAGTGTGGGAGTCAAACCCACCATAATGGTTTTGCAGACCACTCCCTAGTCGATTGGGTTACTTGCCAAACATTTCTTGTTCTTTGGGTGTACAAGCCCAAATTAAGCTACCATTACTAATATGACCTTCAATCTTTTTAGAACTGATATATTTACGTCTGTTTTTGTTGGTTTTTGGGTCAACATATGGTTTTCCATAGTATACATAATCACCACCATTCATAACACCACCACATATTTCCCATTTTCCATTAACTTTAATTTTATCATATTTTTGATAAGGATGCCTTTTTAATCTAAGTCTTCTAGCATCATCTGACCATTTTTCTTTCTTGGCTAGTATTGCTAGTGAAGTGTCTTTACCAGATTTAATTAATCTTTCGAGTTTCTTTTTTCTTTCATTTCTATCTTTTTCTTTTTTCTCATCTTTTTTGCTAAAATTATTTGTACAAAGGCATCTATTATTACGTCTTCCTTGTGCAATAATAATTGGTTCTGTTCTTACATGTTGTTTAACATCACCATTAGCAATAACAAAAGCATCATTGTAATGAGTTTTTCCTAATCCTTGTTCAATACGTTTGACAGATGTAATATAACCATAGGTAATATCAGCATTTACTTCATTTCTGATTCTATTTCTGATAATATTCATAAATGCCATACCTTTGCCATTACTATGACCTTTGAAATTTTTCTTCTTTTTTATTAGAAGATTCATGTAATATTCTTCATCTTTTCCATGAACAATATCATGATGACAATTTCTGTGTAAAACTACCAAGTTATCATGATTATCTGAACCACCAAGACTTTTCTTAACAAGATGATGTGTATTCCAAGGTTGATTCATATCATATGGTTTATCACAAAGAGCACATTTACCACATTGTTCATCTAAAAGATAATATTTGTTATTCATATAACCATATAATGAACCTTGTTGATATTCAACACCACTTATTTCTGGATTTTTTACCTTTTGAGCATCAAATCTACCATTTT
>ULSG01042238.1_pt1 | contig 10302 bp, 9 predicted proteins | sample 1956191 | NCBI WGS metagenome assembly ULSG01 (sample SAMEA4835703, study PRJEB28245) | human gut metagenome | biome: gut microbiome; material: fecal sample | place: Denmark | collected 2008 | reverse complement strand
CGTGATTGTGATTGACCCGCCGCGCAAGGGCGTTGAACCCGCCGTGATTGACGCGATTGCACAAGCCGCCCCGAAGCGCGTGGTCTATGTGAGCTGCAACGTCGCCACGCAGGCACGCGACGCGGCGCTGTTTGTGGAGAAGGGGTACAGGGTGCAGAAGGTGCAGAGCGTTGATATGTTCTGCTGGACGAGCGGGGTGGAAACTGTTATGTCATTGGTCCAACAAAATCCGGATGATATCGTCAAGGTCGGCATCGACGCAGACGAGCTCGCCGTCACCAAGGCCGAGAGCAAGGCGACCTATGGCGAGATTCAGGCGCGCGTGAAGGAACAGACCGGCTTGAACGTCACGCCGCTGTACATCGCGCAGGTGAAAAGAAAGCATGGGATTATCGAGCGCGAATGCTACAACAAAGCGAAGTCCGAGAGCGCAAAGATGCTGATCTGCCCGCCAGATAAAGAAAAGGCGATTGAAGAGGCGCTGAGGTTCTTTGGGATGATTGCGTAAAGATTTCAAACCGGATCGGTCGGGGAATATTACCCGCTCGATCCGGTTTAATAAATTGAACCGATGTAAATCTGAGCCAGAAACGAATCCGATGGATTGATAGGACGTCGTTCTATGTTATTTTTTCTTCGTGACAAATTTCTTGTTGACGAAATGGAGATTTCATGTTATACTGCCATCAGCGAAAAGGATTTTAAAGGTCCATACCTGTTATTTATTGCTCATGACAAATCGAGGTGAACCCATGAAGTTAGGCGAATTGGCAACCGTCCGAAGCGGACTGGTTTTATCCAGAAAACAGGCGCGCAAAGGCGCCCCCGTCAAGATGCGCTATCCCCTACTGAGCTTTCGCACTATCCACCCAAACGGATACATCGACATGGAACAGCTGGATGGTTTTGACGCCGCGGAGCAGTTATCGCCGGAGTACCTGACACAGGTAGGCGACGTCATCATCCGCCTGACCTCGCCGTACACTGCTGTTCTCATCGACGAAGCATCCGCCGGCATGGTCGTTTCATCAAACTTCGTCATCATCCGTGTTGATCGAAACAGGCTCCTGCCCGGATATCTGGTCTGGCTGATCAACACGCCGAAGATCAGGAAAGCCATTTATGAAAACACCAGCAGCAACATGCTGGGCGCCATCAACGCCAAATTCTTCTCCGAATTTGAAATCCCCCCGCTGTCCATCCTCCAGCAGCAGAAAATCGCCGAACTGTATCTGCTGGCGAAAAAGGAGACGGCGCTGCTTCGCCAGTTGTCGGCAGAGAAGGAGCGCTACTACGATCTGCTGATCCGCAATGTACATTCGACCATGAAATGAGGTATGCACCATGACGACCCGCAACGATATCGAACGCGTTCTCTGGAAGGCCTGCGACAGCTTCCGGGGCAAGATCGACAGTTCCCGCTACAAGGACTACATCCTGTCCATGCTGTTCGTGAAATACCTGAGCGATGTCACCCTCGAAAGGCGCGCCTTGTGCATGGAGCAGTACGACGGTGACGAACGGCGCGTCGAGCGCGCCATGAGCCGGGAGCGGTTCTCCCTCGACAGGGAATCCACCTTCGATTATCTGCACGAAAACCGCACGGATACAGAGATCGGCCAGAAGATCAACGTCGCCCTTTCCCACATCGAGGATCACAACAGTGGAAAGTTGCGCAACGTGTTCCGCGCCATCGACTTCAACTCCCAGGTTGACTTCGGCGACGTCAAGGAAAAGAACGCGACACTCCGCAATCTGCTGGAAGACTTCCACGACCTCGATCTTCGTCCCGGTCAGCTCGGCTCCGCAGACATCATCGGCGACGCTTATGAGTACATGATCGCCAACTTTGCCTCCGACGCAGGCAAAAAAGGCGGTGAGTTCTTCACGCCGAGTCAGGTTTCCGAGCTGGTGGCCTCGCTCGTCAAGCCGCAGGAAAACGACCGCATCTACGACCCCACCTGCGGAAGCGGCGGCCTGCTGCTCAAAGCTTACAAAAAGGTGCCCAGCGGCAAGGTTGCCGTCTATGGTCAGGAGCTGAACGCCCAGACCTGGGCGCTCTGCACGATGAACATGTTCCTCCACGGCGTGGATGACGCCCGCATTTGGCAGGGCGACACGCTCTCCAATCCGCAGAACCTCGAGGACGACAAGCTCATGAAGTTCCAGGTGGTGGTCGCCAACCCTCCGTTCAGCCTGGACAAATGGGACAGCGGCTTCCTCTCGAAGGCCGGTCCGGATGAAAAAGGAAAGAAGCCGGAGAAAATGACCGCCTCTCTGGACGAGCATCATCGGTTTGACTGGGGCGTTCCGCCTTCCTCCAAGGGCGACTATGCCTTCGTGCTCCACATGCTTAACAGTCTGGATGCGGAGAACGGGCGCATGGCCGTCGTTCTGCCCCACGGCGTGCTCTTTCGCGGTGCCAGCGAGGGCAAGATTCGCAAGCAGCTGATTGAAATGAACCTGCTGGACGCGGTCATCGGCCTGCCCGCGAACCTGTTCTACGGCACGGGTATCCCCGCCTGCATTCTGGTGTTCAAAAAGGGCCGCACCCGCGACGACGTCTTGTTCATCGACGCCTCCGGCGAGGGCAATTACGAAAAGGGCAAGAATCAGAACCTCCTGCGGGACAGCGATATTGCCCGCATCGTCAGCACCTACGAGGCGCGCGAGGCCAAGGTGGACAAGTACAGCTACCGCGCCTCCCGCGCTGAGATCCGTGAGAACGACTACAACCTGAACATCCCCCGGTATGTGGATACCTTTGAGGAGGAGGAGCTGGTGGACATCGACGAGGTGAAACGGAATATCGCCAGCATCGAGGCAGAGCTTTCGCAGGTGCAGGCGCAGATGGCGAAGTATATGAAGGAGCTGGGGCTATGAACAACGAGATTGCGCGTTACAGCGAAGAAACCTTTGAAAGCATCAAGCACGTCAATGAGTATGGCAATGAATTCTGGTATGCAAGGGAGCTACAATCCATACTTGAATATACGGAATGGCGGAATTTCCAGAAACTCATTGAAAAAGCTCAAACAGCCTGCGAAAACAGCGGCATAGCTGTGGATGAATGTTTTGTTGAGGTCAACAAAACATCGCCCATGCCGAACGGTGGTGTTAAGCTGATTGATGACTACATTCTCTCCCGCTATGCCTGCTACCTGATCGTTATGAATGGCGACCCGCGCAAGGAGGTCATTGCAGTTGGACAGACCTACTTCGCCGTAAAGACGCGCCAGCAGGAGTTGATCGACCACTACGATGAGCTGTCCGAGGATCAGAAGCGGCTTGCCATCCGCAAAGAAATGAAAGCGCACAACAAGTCCCTGGCCGAAGCGGCGCAAAAGGCTGGCGTTATCAAGTCCTATGATTTCGCCATTTTCCAGAATTACGGCTATCAAGGACTGTACGGAGGCCTCGGCGCAAAAGAAATCCACGCTCGTAAAGGTCTCAAGGAAAACGAACAGATTCTTGATCACATGGGCAGCACCGAGCTGGCTGCTAATCTGTTCCGCGCTACGCAGACAGACGAAAAGCTGCGCCGCGAGAACATTCGGGGCAAGGAAAAGGCCAATCAAACCCACTACGAGGTTGGCAGGAAGGTCAGACAGACCATCGCCGAGCTGGGCGGCACCATGCCGGAAGACCTGCCGACGCCGGAAAAGAGCATCAGGCAGATTGAGAGCGAGCAGAAGAAGCGCCTTAAAGGGTGATAGAATAAATATACTTGCGCAATGCAAGCAAAAATGGTGCAGTATTATAAAAAATAGAACTGTAGGAGGATATGAAAATGACTTTTGAAGAAATTAAGATGAAGCTTGAGCAGTGTGCTTCGGTATCTATTGTGAGCATCAAAGAAATCCAGTATGGAAATTGCATTTCCTTAAGCAATGGTGGAATGGTGAACTGTTTTAATTCCGGAAAATACTCAATTCAAGGAAAAGCGCAAGATGAAGTCAAGGCAATTATTGAAGGTACAACAATGTCAACAAATCGGAAGATTTTTGTTGTATATGGTCACGATGAAACCGCAAAGCTTCAACTCGAAGCATTGCTGAGAAGATGGGATTTAACGCCGATCATCCTCGACCAACAAGCTTCTGCCGGTCAAACGATCATCGAAAAGCTTGAAGAGTATTCCAAAGATGTAGGATATGCAATTGTATTAGCGACACCGGATGACGAAGGCAAAGCAAAAACCGAATCCGCTTTGAAATCCAGAGTTCGGCAAAACGTCGTTCTGGAACTGGGCATGTTTCTTGCAAAGCTTGGCAGAGAACGCGTCGCTATTCTCTTGAAGGAGGCTCCCGACTTTGAGCGTCCATCTGATATTCAGGGTCTCCTCTACATTCCCTTCCAGAACAAAGTGGATGATGTTTCTCTGAGCTTAATTCGAGAATTGAGCAGGCAAGGGTATACAATTGACCCCTCTCGAGTTTAAGCAGGTGATGTTATGACACCCGAAGTTAAAAAACGAATCGAACAAATCCGTCAAGGGATTGTGCCGGAGGGGTATAAGAAGGGTAAGATAGGAATCGTGCCTATCAAATGGAATGAGATTCCTTTTTCAACCCTCTTTACCAGTACGAGTGAATATACCGATGATTTGAAACAATATCCTCTATACAGCCTGACCATTGAGGATGGAATAACCGCAAAGACAGAGCGATATGAGCGTAGCCACCTTGTAAAGAAGGAGAATTCCTACAAGGTGGTTCGTCCCAACGACTATGCGTATAACCCTATGAACATCCGGTTTGGAGCAGTTGCACGTCACAAAGGAGATATTCCCGTAGCTGTATCCGGTTATTATGACATTTTCACTACCGTCCATGAAAGTGACCTTGTTTTCATGGATAGCTTCTTGACCTATGGCCCGATGATTACCTACTACAACAAAGTCTCAACAGGTTCGTTGGTTGAAAAGCAGCGCGTTCATTTTTCTGATTTCCTAGAGTTTTCTCTTGCATTACCTCCGTTAGAGGAACGCAAAAAGATTGCCGAAATTCTCTCCACGCAGGACAAGGCCATCGAACTGCAAGGGCGCAAAATCGAGGAACTGAAAAGGTTCAAAAAGGGCTGTCTGGAAAAGATGTTCCCGAGGAAAGGGCAAAAGGTTCCGGAAAAGAGATTCCCCGGATTTACGGACGATTGGGAACAGCGTAAGTTGAATGCAGTTGTTTCAAGAGAATCTGCAACCCAAATTTCTTCGGCAGAATTTCCAAGTGTTGAGTACGAGGATGTAATTAGTGAGGAAGGTCACTTGAATAAAGATATTTATCAAAAGAAGCCCGGGAAAAATGGAATTGCATTTGACGGTTCACAAGTGTTATATGGAAAACTGCGTCCATATTTACACAACTGGCTAAACCCCGATTTTAAAGGAGTTGCAGTAGGTGATTGGTGGGTAATGAAACCCATTGATGCAGACAAGAATTTCCTTTATCGTCTTATTCAAACTCCTCAATTTAATAATGTTGCCAATCAATCGTCGGGCTCAAAAATGCCTCGAGCAGACTGGAATTTAGTATCAAATACGGAATTCATGATTCCATATTCAAAGGTGGAACAACACAAAATCGGCGAGTATTTTTCAAGCCTCGACCATCTTATCACCCTTCATCAGCGTAAGCTGGAGGAAATGAAAAGACAGAAAAAAGCCCTGATGCAGCTTCTGCTGACGGGGATTGTGAGGATATGATGATGAATCAGGAAAACACGCAGGAGCACCTCACCAAGGAAGCGCTGAAACTCATCGTTGACAACAGCCCGAATTACTCCGATCAGGTCAAGCAAGACCTGAAAAACATCATCGACGCAGGCAACACACCGGAAGAGATCCTTCAAGCAACATTGCTTTACTTTGCAGCCCTGCATTTGAGCTAAGCGAGGCAGCCCCCTGCCCCGCTATTCCTGCGTATAACCCCTTTGCGAAAGGAGGTCTCTCCATGGACAAAGACGCCTATCTGGAAATCAACGCAAGCCAGCGCCCCGCCCTTGCGCTGTTTGAGGTCATGGGCTACACCTACATTTCCCCGGCGGATTGCGACAAGCAGCGCGGCAGCCGGTATCATGTGCTGCTCCGGGACATCCTGCGCGGTCAGCTCCGCAGGCTCAACCGCTATGCCTATGCAGGCGCGGAGAACGAGTTCTCCGCCGCCAACATCGAGCGTGCCATGGAGGACCTCGACGAACCGCTGACGGACGGCCTCGTGCGCACCAGCGAGAAGATTTACGACGCGCTGCTGCTGGGCAAAAGCTATCCGGAGACCGTCGGCGACGGCAAAATGCTCAGCTTCAATCTCCGCTATATCGACTGGGACAACCCGCAGAACAACATGTTCCACGTCACGGAGGAGTTCGCCGTGGACAGCCGGGACAGGCAGCACAACGCCCGCCCGGATATCGTGCTGTTCATCAACGGCATACCCTTTGCCATCATCGAGTGCAAGGCTCCGCATATTCCCGTGGATGAGGCCGTCGGGCAGATGATCCGCAACCAGCAGGCGGCGTATATCCCTCAGCTCTTCAAATTCGCGCAGCTCGTCGTGGCGACCAACAAGAACGCCGTCAAATACGCGACAGCCGGCACGCCCAAAAAATTCTGGAGCATCTGGAAGGAGCAGGATACCGAATGGCTGCAAACCCGGCTGAAAGCGCTCGTCCCGGATCGAATGCCCACTGAGCAGGACAGAAATATCGTCTCGCTGTTCAGCCCCGAGCGCGTGTACGAGCTGATTCGCTATTTCATTCTCTTCGACGCCAACGTGAAGAAGGTCTGCCGCTATCAGCAGTTCTTCGCCGTCCGGGAAATCATGAAGACCATCGCCGAAAGCGACGAGCACGGCAACCGCCAGAGCGGCGTCATCTGGCACACGCAGGGCAGCGGCAAGAGCCTGACTATGGTCATGCTGGCGAAGTATATCCTGATGGAGCTGAAGGACTGCCATCCCCGCGTGGTCATCGTCACGGATCGCAAGGAGCTGGACGCGCAGATTGCCGCCACCTTCGCCCATACCCGGCTGACCCCTGCCAGAGCGACGAGCGGACGTCATCTGGTGGAGCTGGTAAACAGCGCCCGGGCGGACGTCATCACCAGCATCATCAACAAGTTCAACACCGTCGAGCGGCAGGAGGTCAAAAACCCCTCCCGCGACATCTTTGTGCTCGTGGACGAAAGCCACCGCTCCAACTACGGCCTCATGGCGACCCGGATGCGCAGCGTATTCCCCAACGCCTGCTACATCGGCTTCACCGGCACGCCGCTGATGAAAAGCGAAAAGAACACCATGGCCCGGTTCGGCAGGCTGATTCACAAGTACACCATCCGGGACGGCGTGGAGGATGGCGCGATTGTCCCCCTGATCTATGAGGGGCGCTTTGTCGAGCAAAAGGTGGACGAAGAAAATATCGACCTCTGGTTTAAGCAAACCACCCGCCGCCTGACGGAGGCGCAGCGGGAGGATCTGCGCAGGAAGTGGAGCAGCATTCGTCGCCTAACCTCCACCGACGCGCGCATCAAGCGCATCGCGCTGGACATCAGCGAGCACTTCATTGAGGGCTACAAGGATACCGGCTTCAAGGCCATGCTCGCCACCAACTACAAGCGCGACGCGATCCGCTATCTGCAGTGCTTTGAGCAGTTCGGCGACCTGAACTGCGCCGTCGTTATCTCGCCGCCCGACATGCGCGAAGGCGTCGACGACGCCGACGAGGGAGCGGACGATCTGGTCGTCTCCTTCTGGAACAAGATGATGCAGCAGTACGGGGATGCCGACCGCTACGAGGAAGCCATCAAGAACAGGTTCTGCGATGGTGAAATCGACATTCTGATCGTGTGCAGCAAGCTGCTCACCGGCTTCGACGCGCCGCTGTGTCAGGTGCTCTACATCGACAAGGAGCTCAAGGAGCACGGCCTTTTGCAGGCCATCGCGAGGACAAACCGCCTGCACGAGGGCAAGGACTACGGCCTGATAGTCGATTACCGCGGCCTGATTGAAAAGCTCGACACCGCCATGGACATGTACAGTGGCGCTGGTCTGGAGAACTTCGACGGCGGCGATCTGAAGGGCGTCATGGTCGATGTGATGTCTGCCATCGGGAATCTCCGCAGCGCCTATACGCAGCTGGTAGAGCTCTTTGCGCCGGTGGGCAATATCCATGACACAGAAGCCGTCGAGGTGTTCCTCGCCGACGACAAGGTGCGTCAGGATTTCTATACTCTGCTCTGTGCCTTCGGCCGGGCGCTGCATTTGGTGCTGAATGCGGAGCAGGCATACAACGCGCTGAGCAAGGAGGAACGGCAGAAGTATCAGGACACGTTCATCTTCTTTTCAAAGGTTCGCCGCAGCGTCAAGCTCCAGTACTGCGACGCCATCGACAACGTAGAGTATGAACCGATGATGCAGAATCTGCTCGACACGCACCTGTCTGTCGCCGGGCTGAAGAAGATCACAAGCCCCATCGACATTCTGAACAAGGACGACTTTGAAAAGAAGCTTGAGGAGCTGGGCTCGCTGCGGTCAAAAGCTGATGCGATAGCCAGCCGGATGACCCGAAGCATCAGCGAGAAGCGCGACGAGAATCCCGCGTACTACGACAGCTTCTCCAAGCGGATCAGGGATGCCCTTGCACTCTACAAGGAAAAGGTTATCTCCGAAGCCGAATACCTTGCCAAGATGCGCACCATCCTGGGGGATTACCACGCCGGCAGGAGCACCGTCAGCTATCCGGAGCGCATCAAGAATAATGTTCACGCACAGGCCTTTTTCGGTGTGCTGACCGCACTCTTTGACGAGGTGGAGGACGAACGGATTACACCCGATTTCGTTGCAGAGGTTTCCGAGGAGATCACAAAAATCGTCGCCTCCCACAGTCAGGTGGACTGGACGAACAACAAGACCATCCACGACCGCATTTCACAGGACATCGACGATCTGTTCTACAAATACGAAAAGGAGCATGGTCTGAAGCTCTCGTTCGATCTCATCGACAAGATCATCGACAATGTCAAGACTGTTGCCCTGCGGAGGTTCTGAGCGATGGACATCACCAGTCAACGAGTCCTAACCGCCAAAGGGCACGAAATCCTATTCAATCTCGAAAGAAAGCCGGTCAAAAACCTCAATCTGCGGGTGCGGAAGGATGGCAGCGTGTGGGTTTCGGCAGATCCGGGTGTCCCCTGCGAGGAAATCGACGCTTTTGTCGCCAGCAAGGCCCCGTATATTCAAAAGGCCCTTGACCACTTCCATGAGATGGCGCAATACAGGCCTCAGCCGAAGCAGTACGTCAGTGGCGAGGCATTCAACATTCTGGGTCGAGGTCTGCGCCTGCAGGTCACACAGGCCGCAAAGGATTCCATTTCAGCGGACGGCGTCTACATCCATCTAGGTGTTCGGGATCTCCACGATATCGAAAGGAAGCAGCGCGTCGTCAACAGATTTCTGGGCCAGCAGTGCAGAACGGTATTTGGCGACGTGATGGATGCGCTGTATCCGTCGTTTCAAAAATACGGCGTGCAGAAGCCTTCTCTGAGAATCCGGGACATGGAAACGCGCTGGGGCTCCTGTCTGGCGAAGAAGGGAATCATCACGCTGAACAAGCGCCTTCTCGAAGCCCCAAGACACTGCATAGAATACGTTGTCATGCACGAGCTATGCCATCTGGTTCACCCCAACCACTCCAGGCAGTTTTATGCCTTTCTCACGATGCTGATGCCGGACTGGAAGGAACGGAAGCAGTATCTGGACAAGACCGCAGCCTATTGGCTCTGATCACGCCAATAGGCAGCTAAAAAGAGCTTTATGAACACATTGTAAAGGCAACCACACATTCTTTGCACTAATTGTTGGAAAACAGCGGCCATGCAGTTAGTACAATTCCAGCCGGAAATCAAGTAAACCGCGCAGAAAACACAACGCCATCTTCCGAATTCTTGATTTCACAGGAGGCGTTGTGCAGTTCGAGAATCAGCCTGACCAGATACAGCCCCAGTCCGCTCCCGCCGGATTGACGGCTGCGGGACTGCTCCACGCGGTAAAACGGCGTGAAGAGTTGGGGCAGAGCTTCTTCCGGGATGGAAACACCCGTGTTTTCAATCGTCATCGTATGCGCATCCAGCAAAATGCGGATGCTCGCGCCCTGCGGGGAATAGAGGATGGCGTTCATCAGAACATTGTCCAGCGCGTTGGTCAGGAGATCCTGGTTTCCCCGGATTGTCACGTCCGAAGCCATGTGCTTTTCAATGTGCAGCCCCTTTTGCGCAAGCAGCTCTTCATCCAGCTCCAGCTGCCGTTCTATCAT
>ULSG01024419.1_pt1 | contig 10320 bp, 8 predicted proteins | sample 1956191 | NCBI WGS metagenome assembly ULSG01 (sample SAMEA4835703, study PRJEB28245) | human gut metagenome | biome: gut microbiome; material: fecal sample | place: Denmark | collected 2008 | reverse complement strand
CGGCTGGGAGGGCGTCCGCCGGTCGTAGCTGTAGTCCTCCATCTTCTTCCCGTCGGGGTCGTAGCGGGTCAGACTACCGCCCGTCACCTTGTGGTCGTCGTCAGAGAGGGCGTCATTGGGGATCTCGCCGACTATGCCGCCGCCGATGGCCGCAGTTTTGCCGCCGGTGCTTGCGCCTGCCTTGGCCTCCACCTCGGCGTCGCCGGAGATGATGATGTGATTGGGATTGCTGGGCGGCGCATCCGGGTCTATCTCAGACCACGCACCCGCGCCGTCGCCAATGCCTGCCGCGCCGGGGCGGGGGTCGCCGCTGTAGCTGCCGCCCGTGGCCGACACCTTGCCGCCGGAAATCTCGATGTCGCGGCCCGGGCCGTACACACCGCCGCCGATACCGGCAGCACCCTCACCGCCCACGGCTTCTACCGTGCCGCCGGTGATCTCGATGTTTCCGGCACCGCTTTCGTAGCCGCCGCCGATGCCTGCGCCGTCTTTGCCGCCTTCGGCGGTGAGGGAGCCTTTGGTGTCGTTGTCGTCCTTGATGGTCAGCTTGCCGGAGATGGTTTTGCCATCTTCAGACCTTTCATCGTTCTTCTCAAGGCCCGCATTGTTGCTGCCGCTCTTCAGCTCGTTGGCGCCGTCCAGCTCGATGGCGGCATCGTGGTCACCCTGCACGGTGACGGCGGCTTTGCCCGCATCGACTGGGCTGTCACCGCTGCCGTCCCCCTCCTTCTTGCCGCTGACGTCGATCTTCAGGTCGTCGAAGGTGACGTCCACGTTGCCCTCGGAGGTGTCGATGGTGACGGTGTTCTTATCCGACTCGCCGGTGATGACGGTCTCCCCCTCATCCTTCTCGAAATCCTTTTCACCCTGCTTGACATTGTTATAGTTTCCGCTTTCATCGCTCGCACCTTTGACCGTAATGTCGCCGTCGGCGATGTTCCATGTTTTCGCATAGGCCGGGATGCCGGAGCTCACCACGATGCCCGCGATGACGGCGGCGGCCACGCCCCGCCGGAGTGCGCTCTTCAGTCTCATAGTACATCTCCTTTCGTTCTGTGTATCATGCAATGCCGTCGCTGCGGCTCAGAGGCTCTCCTTTGAGATGCTTATTTCTTTGGGCTGCCCCAAGTCCTCCGGCAGCCAGAGCTTTATCTCACCCTGGGTATCCGGCAGGTCGTCCCAGTCGTCACCGATCTGGCTGTGCTTCCATCTCGCATCCTGCGGCAGAGTGACATACTTTGTGCCATCCGGGACGGTGGTTTCCAGCAGGAAAAGCCGTGGCTTATCCTCCTCGGGAGCGGTGTCCTCATATCGGTAAGCCAGCTGTTTCAGGGACTCGTCAAGCCCGATTCTCGGCGTTTCCGTTCTCGCAGGCTCGAGCCACCAATCCAAACTCGGGAGGTCGTCCCTTTTTTTCGCGAGTTGGAAGTCCATCATCTCCCGCTCTTGTTTCAGTAATTCGTCGAGTTCACGTCTGAGTTCTTCACTCGTTTTTTGCTCTACCGTTTCCTCTCTCTCAGGCTCGAGCCACCAATCCAAACTCGGGCGGTCGTCCCTTTTTTTCGCGAGTTCGTGGGTCAATATCAGCCACTCCTGCGGCTCTGGCGTCTGCACCGGCACCCACTCCAGATAGCGCTCTGACAGGTCGTCCCGCGTTTCGCCGTCCAGCCGGAGGCTGATGTCCTCCCTGTTCTGCTTCAGCTCCACGTCAGCGTCCTCGCCCGCCGCGTCGGCCATCTTGTCCACGCTATAGTGGGTCATGGTGTCCTCATAGCGGAAGAAGATGTCCTCCACGCCGTCCTCCCGGAGACTGGAGATGTCGGTGGTGACGGTGGAGCGGGGAGCGGCGCTCTCAATAAGCACCACACCCCCCGGGGTGAGGACCTCTCCGGCGTCGCCGGCCTTTAAGCTGCCGGGCATGGGGTCGGTGCTCTCAATAATGGCCAAAGCAGAATCCCACCGCTGGATGGTGACCCGGCTGGAAAAGAAGCCGCCCACCACCATGCCGCCGGGCAGGGGTTCGGGAGCGTTCTCCTGTGCCGGGGGCGGGACGTCATCATCGTCGTCCTCGTCGTCGTCCGGCTGGGGCTTGGGGGTGGAGGTGTAGTCGTAGCCCATCCCCTCCATCACGGTGCCGTCCGCGTTCAGACGGGTCAGCCGTCCTCCCGTCACCTTATGTTCATCGTCAGAAAGGTTCTCCGTGGGTACTTCGCCGTAGCTGCCGCCGATGGCCGGGGCCTTGGCGTCCGTCATCTGGCTTCCCGCCTTGGCCGTCACCTCGGCGTCGCCGCAGATGTAGAGGTCTCCCGGGTTCGGGTCGTCGGTGTCGTCCGACGCGCGGCCTGCTCCGTCGCCGATGCCTGCCGCGTTGCTCCCGCCCACAGCCTCGATGGTGCCGCCCCGGATGGTGATGTTGCTGCCGGTGCTCTCGATGCCGCCGCCGATGCCTGCGCCGCCGAAGCCGCCCTCAGCGGTGAGGGAGCCGTCCTTGCCCTTGTCGTCCTTGATGGTCAGCGTTCCCTCCGACTCATGGCCGTTCTTTTCGAGGCCCGCATTGTAGTCGCCGCTCTTCAGCTCGTTGTCGCCGTCCAGCTCGATGGCCGCATCGTGGTCGCCCTGCACGGTGACGGCGGCTTTGCTCTCCTGGACAGGGCTGTCATCGCTGCCATCCCCCTCCTTCTTGCCGCTGACGTCGATCTTCAGGTCGTCGAAGGTGACGTCCACATCGCCCTTGGAGGTGTCGATGGTGACGGTGTTCTTATCCGACTCGCCGGTGATGACGGTGTTGGTGTCGTCCTTGTCGATGGTCTCGCCCTGTGAGACCTTGTTCTTTCCTTCGGCGTCGCCCGCTTTCACGGTGATGTCGCCGTTGGCGATGTCCCACCGGGCCGCATAGGCCGGGATGCCGGAACTCACCACGATGCCCGCAATGACGGCGGCGGCCACGCCCCGCCGGAGTGCGCTCTTCAGTCTCATAGTCTGTCCTCCTTTGGTCTGTTCGTCTTTTGAAGAATCAGCCTTTTTCGATACAAGCTTACCAAAAAATCCGGAGAATGTAAACAAAAACTGCGCGAATCGTGGTGTTTTCGGCGTGAGTGGCGCAAAAAAGCCCTCCCGAGCGGGGAGGGCCATAGCCTGTCTTATTCAGAGTAGTGCGCCAAAAACTGCTTGGTGCGCTCCTCCTGGGGGTGGTCGATGAGCTGGCGGGCCGGGCCTTCCTCCACCACGACGCCGCCGTCCATGAATAGGATGCGGTCGGCCACGTCGCGGGCGAAGTGCATCTCATGGGTGACGATGATCATGGTGGTCTTTCGGTCGGCGAGGTCCCGCAGGACACGGAGGACTTCGCCGGTCAGCTCCGGGTCAAGGGCGCTGGTGGGCTCATCGAAGCAGAGGATGTCCGGGTGGAGCGCCAGTGCGCGGGCGATGGCCACCCGCTGCTGCTGACCGCCGGAGAGCTGGTGAGGGTAGTGGCCTGCCCGCTCCGACAGGCCCATCTGGGCCAGCAGATCACGAGCCTGTGCTTCCAGCTGGGCGTGGATGGCCTTTTTGTTGGCCTTGTAGTCGGGCTGCTCCTTCGCCAGAAGCTCCCCCGCCAGCATCACGTTTTCCAGCGCGGTGTACTGGGGGAAGAGGTTGAAGTTCTGGAACACGAGGCCGAAGTGGAGGCGCTTTTTCCGCACCTCGCTCTCCCGCTGGGTGGCAGGGTCGGCGGCGTCCCACATGGTCTCGCCGTTCACCCTGATGACGCCGGTGTCGGGACGCTCAAGGAAATTCAGGCAGCGCAGCAGCGTCGTCTTGCCCGAGCCGGACGAGCCGATGATCGCCAGCGCCTCGCCCTGTTCCAGTGTGAGCGAGATGTCCTTGAGAACTTTCGTCTCGCCGAAATTCTTCCCGATGCCGGAGGCTTCGAGTAATGCCATAATTCAGTATCCTCCTTAGCAGCGGAAATAGTCCATCTTTTTCTCGGCCCAGTCCAGCAGCAGGGTGAGTGCGCCGACAAAGACGAGGAAGAAAATCGCGGTGGAGAACAGCGGCCAGATAAGGCCCTTGGCGCTGTACTCCTTCGCCATCATGATGATCTCCTTATTGGCGATGACATTCGCCAGCGAGGTATCCTTCACCAGCGTGATGACCTCGTTGCCCATCGGGGGCAGGATGCGCTTGACGACCTGCAGGAGCGTGACCTTGAAAAAGATCTGGCTCTTGGTCATGCCAAGCACCTGACCGGCTTCGGTCTGGCCTTTCGGCACAGCCTCGATGCCGCCGCGGTAGATCTCAGAGAAGTAGCAGGCGTAGTTGATGGCGAAAGCCACCACCGCCGCCACCAGACGGCCCGAAGAGCCGGAGGGCCAGGGGTTGGTCATGCCCAGCAGGCCGGGGCCAAGGTAGATGACGATGATCTGGAGCATCAGCGGCGTACCGCGGATGACCCACACGAAGGTCTTGACGACGCCCCGCAGCGGTGCGCACCGGCTCATGGAGCCAAAGGCCACCACAAGGCCCAGCGGCAGCGAGAACAGCAAGGTCAGAAAGAACAGCTCACAGTTGAGCGCGAATGCGCCGGTCAGACGCTCCAAAATCACAGTCACAGAATCACTACACCTATCCGTTTATAATGTAAGTTACTCAGCCAGAGTCAGGCCGTACTTGTCAGCCAGAGTCTGCATGGTGCCGTCAGCCTTCAGCTCGTCGAATGCATTGTCCACAGCCTCGGCTACGTCGCTGCCCTTGCGGAAGGCCACGCCGTACTCCTCGACGTTCAGCTCATCCACCATCTTGAGGTTTGCGTAGTCGGTACCCTCGCCGATCATGGCAGAAGCCAGAGTCAGGTCGAGGATGGCGGCGTCAGCAGTGCCAGCGGCGACTTCCATCAGGCAGTCGGTCTGAACAGCCTTGGAGATGAAATCAGCCTGAGACAGGTCGGCGTTCTCGGTGATGGTGGTCTCACCGGCAGAGCCGGCCTCGGCCACCACTGTCTTGCCGATGAGGTCGGCGGTGGAGGTATAATCGGTGCCGTCCTTCACCACGACGACCTGGGCGTTCTTGACGTAGGGCTTGGTGCAGGCCATATTCTCCTCGCGGTCATCGGTCAGGGTCAGGCCGTTCCAGATGCAGTCGATGCTCTTTGCAGCCAGCTCGGTCTCCTTGGTGTCCCAGTTGATCTCCACGAACTCCGGCTCGACACCCAGCTTCTCACAGACAGCGGTGGCCAGCTCGGTATCGAAACCGGTGAAGTTGCCGTCGGCGTCGGTGTAGTTCATCGGCTCATACACGGTGTAGCCGATGACCATCTTGCCGTTGGACTGGATGTAAGCCAGGTCGCTGTCAGCGGCCACGGAGCTTGCCGGGGCGGCAGAGGCGGCGGCAGAAGAAGCAGCCGTGGAAGTGGATGCAGAACCGCCGCAGGCGGCAAGGCTCAGTGCCATCGCACCGGCCAGAAAAGCAGATACCAGACGTTTCATGTTGTAATTTCCTCCCTCAGATTCAGCAGAAGCGACGCTTCGTTTTACCGCTTTACCATGCTAAATTGTTAAACTGTGACTATAGAATAGCGCGTTTTGCCCCGTTTTGCAAGAGGAAAACCGATTTTTTCGCGTTTTGCCCGCAGACCGCCCCTTTCCGATAGGGTTTTCGGTGTATTTGTACAAAGGACAAAAAGAAAACCGCCACCTCACGGTGACGGTCAGACTTTCCGTTCAATTTATAATGACGCATTCTCAAACGCATCCCCTGCGGCCTTTTGCAGGGCGTCGATGGAGATGGTGCAGAGGGCCGCGAGGTCGGCGTCCGAGCCGTCGGCAGGGATGTCCGCCACCTCTTTCTCAGTCTTGCCCTTGAGGTAGCTGCAATAGCCCTCGCTGTGCTCGTACCACTCCTTGCCGAGGCTGGATGCGTTCCGCATCCCGTAGCTGTCGCCCAGCTCAAGCTTGGAGCGGACGGTGTCCGGGGCGGTGACGCCGCCGTCTGCCGCGATGGTCAGCGCAGGCTCTGCCATGTCGCCGATGGCGCTGGTCACACGGCCATCGGCATCCAGAGTCAGGGCCACAACGGTAAGGTCAACTTCTGCGTTCACATCCTTGTCGTCGGTGGCAGTGATGTCCGAAGAGGCATTCTCCGCCTCCACGCCGAGGCTCACCCGGTCGCCCTTCGCCGCGCCGAGGGCGGACGCATTCGTGCAGGCTTTCGCCACGGCGTCGCGGTACTTATCCACCCGGATGGTGCAGCCGGACAGCAGGTCGGCGTCCACGGCCTTGCCGTCCTTATCCGTTTCCAGCATGGATGCCTGCTCGGGCGTCATGCCGGTGAGGTAGTCGGCGAAGTCATCGGCCTGCTCGGCCCACCCCTTTTTCAGCGAAGATGCCGCTGCCAGCGGGTAGTCGTCCCCTTTCTGGCGCTTGGTGCGGTAGTCGGTGGGCATGGTGACGACGCCTTTGCCGTCGGCGGTAACTTCCACTTCCAGCTCATCCAGCATCACGTCGGCCAGCTTGCCGTCTCCGTCCAGCAGGACGGCGGCGGCGATGGTATGGATGGTGCCGGTGCGGGCCTCGTCGGAAGCCTCGGTCAGGATGCCGAGGCCGGTCTTCCAGCCGCCGGTCTGGGTGGTGCTGGCGCTGCCGGACGAGCCGGACATGGCGTTCGAACTGCTCATGCTGCCGGAATTGCTGTTGCCTTTGCGGCAGCCGGACAGCAGCAGTGCCGCCGCCACGGCACAGCTCAGAAGAGCTTTTTGTCTCTGTGTCATAAGCGTTACGCTCCCTTTCATCTCTTTGGGAGTAGTATAGCCCGACACAGCGCCAATCATGCACATTTGCCATGAGACCGACGTGTTATCTGGCAAAGTTCCAAAATACCAGCGTGTTATCGTCACAAATCAAACTTTGCCACGTTGGCAAACTTAAGGCATGCTGGCAAAGTAGGTAGTTTGCCAATCAGGAGAACTTTGCCAGGTTGGCAAACAATCAATATTGAACGATATATCATTTGATTTATAGAACTTTGCCACTTATTCCACCGCAGTATCGCTCACATCAGCGGGCTCAGCAGGCGGAGCACACTGTCCAGCAGCGTCCCGGCCAGCGAGGTGCGGCAGTCGGCCAGCTGCACTTCCCGGCACTCTGGCAGGGTGCGAAGCACATCGTCCCGCAGAGCAATGACCTGACTGTTATAGAGCAGCAGCGCCCCGCACTCAAAGTGGAGGAAGAGGCTGCGGTAATCCATGTTGATACTGCCCACCACGGCGGCGCGGTCATCGCTGACGTAGCACTTGGCGTGGAGGAAGCCGGGCGTGAACTCGTAGATGCGCACCCCCGCCCGGAGCAGCGGCACATAATAGGAGCGGGTCAGCCGGAAGATGAGCTTCTTGTCCGGGATGCCCGGCAGCACCAGCCGGACGTCCACGCCCCGCTTTGCCGCCGCCTTGAGGGCTTCCAGCATGGTCTCGCCCACCGCGAAGTAGGGCGTATAGATATAGACGTACCGCTGGGCCTGATTGATGATATTCAGGTAGACCGTCTCGGCCAGAGCCTCTTCGTCCAGCGGGCTGTCCCCGTAGGGCTGTATCACTCCGTCCGACTGGGCAGACAGGGACTCAGCCTGAGGCATAAAGGGCGCATAATCCTCCTCGCTGGGGCGGAAGGCGTTCCAGTGGTCGAGGAACATCACCGTGAAGTTCCAGACCGCCGCGCCCTCGGTGCGGAGAGCTGCGTCCTTCCAGTAGCCGAACCTCTCTTCTTCATTGATATACTCGTCGGCCAGATTGATGCCGCCCGTATAGGCTGTATTTCCGTCCACGACCACGATCTTCCGGTGGTCGCGGTGATTCATGACCAGCGACACCAGCGGCACCACCGGGTTGAACGGGATGCAGCGGATATGCGCTCGCTCCATCTGCACCACGAAATCGGACGGCAGACCCAGCAGACTGCCGAAATCGTCGTAGATGAGCCGGACATCCACCCCCTGCGCCGCCTTGCGGACAAGGATGTCCTCTACCCCCTTCCACATCTTGCCGGTGCGGACGATGAAGAACTCGAGGAAGATGAACCGCTCTGCCTTTTCGAGGTCGGCCAGCAGGTCAGGGTACATGGCCTCACCGCAGGGGTAATATTTTGCCGTGGAGTTTTTCCATGCGGGGTACGGCCCGTACTCCGAAACATACCGGCTCAGTCCCCTGCTGGCGGGGTCGAGGGCGTCGGTCTGGCCCGGCTGCTGGGCGAGGTCGGCGGTGTGCTGGCGCTCCACCGCCTGCATCCGCTGGCGCATCCGCTTGGCAGGGGCCTTGTTGCCGAATGCCAGATAGAGCGCACCGCCCAGCAGCGGCATCATGCCGATGAGGACGAGCCAGATGATCTTATAGTCGCTGTTCTCGTCCTTCCGCACGAGGTAGAGGGTGATGAAGAGGCTGAGGACATTCAGCCCCGCATTCACCCACACCTTTCCGGCGGTGAGGGAGAAGAAGGCCCAGAGCAGCCAGCCGATCTGCAGCAAAACAAGGGCCACTGTGACCGTGGCCCTGTTGATGACACGATTGAAGAACCGTACGACCGGAAGCCGAAAGAACATCTGCGCCTCCCCCGCTGCCTTTCGGCAGCATTTTTATGGGAATAGTATAGCGCAGAGATGCGGAGATTTCAAGCTCAGGCGTCCGCGTCCTCGAAGCCCACCATGAGGCCACCCAGCTCGGCGTAGTAGCTGCACAGGCCGCCGCACTCGGTCACCCGCACCTGTGCGCCCTCGAAGACAGCCCGCACCATGTGCATCAGGCGCTCGGCGGCGGCGGGGTTGCCGCAGTGGGCAATGATGACCTTGCCGTTCGTGTAGCCGTGGCCTTTGAGCTCCAGCACGATGCGCTCGAGAGCGCCGTGCTCGCCGCGGGTCTTGCAGAGGACGTCCAGTTCGCCCACATCGCTGGCCTTGCCGATGACCCGGATGTTGAGCATCCGCGCCACAGCAGCCACAGCGGGCTTCACCCGGCCATTCCGGGCCAGATTCGCCAGCGATTCCAGCGAGAACAGCAGATGGGTGTGGTGACGGTAGCGCAGCATCTCTTCGCACACCTCGTCAAACTCCCTGCCCTCTTCGATGAGCGCACGGATATGCTCTGCCAGCAGCACCAGTTCCGGGCCGGCAGACAGGCTGTCCAGCACAAAGACCTGAGCACCCGGGTGCTCTGCCTGATACTCTTCTGCGGCCAGCTGGGCGGCGTTGCAGCTGCCCGACAGGGTGCCGGTGATGGTGATGGCATAAATTTCATCTGCGCCCTCATAAGCTTCCAGCCAGTCGCCGATGTTGGGGCAGGAGGTGCTGGTCTTGCCCTTATAGGTGCGCAGGGTAGTCGCCATTTCCACGGCGTCCAGCGTGCCGTCGTCGAGGTATTCCCTCTCGTCGGTCACGATCTTCAGAGGCACAGCAGCAAAATCAATGCCGTCCAGCTGATACAGGCTGGCAGAAGAGTCCACAACGATTCGTTTCATATCCATCTATCTCCATTCCGGCGGGTGTCCGCCGCATTTTTTACGTTCGGTGAGTCCACTATATCAGTTTTTCAAAAACCTGTCAAGCGATTCGTAAAATTCTTAATATTGTTTTCATAAACGGTTGACCCCGACTCAAAAATGCGATATACTACCACCATGAATCAGGAAATGAAACGCCGTGTCACGGCCTGCGCCGCCGGGTTTTCCCTGCCGCGCTACCGGGAGCTGCCCTCCGTGGGGCTGTATCTCGACCAGACCGTGCAGCTCGTCAACAGCTGCTTCCGGGGCTTCCCCGGGGTGGAGCTCACCCCCTCCATGGTGAGCAACTACGTCAAGAAAGGAGTCATCTCCCACCCCGTCAAAAAGAAGTATTCCCGCGAACAGCTGGCTTCTCTCATCTATATCGTATTGTCTAAAAATGTCCTCTCGCTGGAAAACATCGACACCCTCTTTCAGATGCAGCGGGCTCACTGCACCGCCGCCGAAGCCTACGACTACTTCTGCGACGAGGTGGAGAACTGCCTGCCCTACATCTTCGGTGTCAGCCGCACCATCTGCGGCCTCGACCCGGATGCCGCCGACGAAAAGCGTCTGCTGCGCGGTACCATCGTCGCTGCCGTGAACAAGATGTACCTCGACTGCTGCTTCGTCGCCATGCGGCAGGAGGAAGCGCTCTGGCCGGGGATACTCGGCGACCTCGAATAAAAAGAAAAACGTCTGTACCTCCAAACGAAGTACAGACGTTTTTATTATGCTCTGATTTTAGGTATCCTGCAGCTCACCACGGCTTGCGGCCTTGAGGTAAGCGAAGATGAAGCCGTCGAGGTCGCCGTCCATGACA
>ULSG01023968.1_pt1 | contig 10439 bp, 9 predicted proteins | sample 1956191 | NCBI WGS metagenome assembly ULSG01 (sample SAMEA4835703, study PRJEB28245) | human gut metagenome | biome: gut microbiome; material: fecal sample | place: Denmark | collected 2008 | reverse complement strand
GGCATCCGGGACGAATGGCACCCGGCAGGTCTTGCACAGCTTTAAACGCGGAATTTTGCCCTTACAAAAAAGCACTTTCCCTTATTTGCAATGCAAATAAGGGAAAGTGCTTTTGTCTTGCTCACTATGAGGTTACTATCGCAAAGGATACGGTCAACTCCCAATAGCGAAAAGATAATACGGCAGCCTTCACTTTTTCAGCACTACGCACTCATAGGGGCGCAGCGTGTCGGCGGTGTCGGGGTAGTTACCCAGCAGTTTCTCGGCATCGTTCCAGCCTACGGGCAGGGGCTTGGCAATTTCCCGCTCCCGCAGGTTGCAGAGAACCAGCAGCTCCGTCTCGCCGTCGTACCGGCGATAGGCTAACAAATCCGCGTTGTCGGGGTACAAGAACTCGATTTTTCCCGCACTGATGACCGCCGCGCCCCCTCTCCTGATGGGAAAGTCAGGGCATCGGCTGCGTTTTGATGTCATTTGCCGGAACACGCCCGCGTTCCTTGCTCCCCTTTGTAGAGCAACTGTTGAGCAAAGCGAGACTGAGAGGTTTTATCCTGCCAGCTTGCGGTAGGCGTTCAGCACCTGATAAGCCGGGATGCTGCTGCCCGGGGCAAATTTGCCGTTCAGGCGGCGCTTCATCAGGCCCTGCTCCACGCACCACTGGGCTGCCTTAGCGGTATCCGGGTCTGCCACGTCTGCAAAGGCCGGGGCCTCGGCAGGCTCGGGACGGCCTGCGGTGTTCCACAGCAGCAGCGCGGTCTGGGCGCGGTTCTCGGGTGCAGCCACGCCTTCCGGCAGCAGGGCTTGCAGCTTGCGGCCAGAAACATAATTGTACACGCCGTAGCCCACAACGCCAGCCGCCACTGCGCCTGCCGCTGCCACGATGACGACCGCACCGCCGCCGTCACCGCCGCCGGTAGAGCCACCCGGGGTAGAACCGCCGCCCGGGTTATCGCCGCCGGAGGGAGGCGTTACCGGGGGAACCGTGCCGCCGGTGCCAGTCACATCCAGTGTGAAACTTGCATCCATCATACCACCAGTTATGCACTGATAACCATAGTACACTACGTTTGTGCCGTCATTGACCGTCAGAATGTTCCCTTTGACTGTGCCATTGACCCATTCTGTAACCCGGTTTATATCAAAGTCCCCGGGCAGAGTGCTCAGGTCAAACGTACGGTCAGGGTTCAGGGTAACGGTGTAAACATTATTAAAATCGGAATTGTAAAAATCCGTATAAGTGAAATTGAGGTTCGGATTGTTGTCCAGATTCAGGCTGGTAAGCTGGTTATTCTTAAGCCACAATGTAGTCAAGTTTGGACTGCTGCTGACATCCAACACGGTCAGCTGGTTGTTGGCGCAGTTCAGTTCCGTCAAGGAAATCATATTGTTCAGGTTTAGCTGAGTCAGCTGGTTGTTGGCACAATTCAGTTTCCTCAGCATTTTGTTCTCGCCCAGAATCAGCGATGTCAGCTGGTTGTTTTGGCATTCTACCCTTACCAGATTGGGTTTATGGGTCACATCTACGTCCAGCACTGTCAACTCATTCTTGGAACAGTCGAGTTCTCTCAGCCACTTACTATTTTTGACATCCAGTTGCTCCAGATCATTGTGCGAGCAATAGAGATACTCCAACTTCAGATGCGACACGTCCAGCTGTTCCAACTGGTTCTCGGAACAATTCAGATAGTCGATATCCGGGTTCTTGCTCAGGTCCAGCTGGGTCAGTTGATTCTTATTGCATTTCAACGTTATCAGCATTGGATTCTGTCTCAGGTCTAATTTCTGGATAGAATTGTTTCCGCAATCCAATTCGGTCAGGTTAGGGAACGCCTCAATGCCTTTTAAGTCACTGATATCCTTTTTATTGATATTGATTATTTTGACTTTGCTTCGTTCTTCCACCGTGAGGACATCTCTGCCACCTGCTATGTTGCCCTTGATGTACTTTCTAAAGTTAGCGTCGGGGAAATTTTTCTCATTGATGGGCAGACTGGTTTCAAAGATGAATGTGCGGTTTACTCCATCGCCGCAATTGTATTGGTAGCTCACCTCGTCTGCGCCCGCATTCACTCTTAGAGTTTTGTCGAAAACAGAGCCGCCGTTCCAGTCGGTGGCTTTGCTCACGTCAAAGCCGGGCAGGGTGTTCAGGTCAAACGTTCCGTCTGTACGGACAGCAATGGGACACCTGTTGCCATCAGCTGTTATCGTGCCGCTGATTCCAGTAACGTCTACACAAGCCAACCGATTTTTTGCACAATTCAGTTTACTCAAACTGTGATTTTGGCTCAGGTCCAGCGTTGTCAGCTGATTATCATTGCATATCAAAGATATCAAGCCGCCATTCTGTTTCACGTTCAGTTCTGTCAATTTATTATTGCTACAATCCAGCTGTGTCAGTTGCGTCTGGTGCCCGACATCCAACTCCATCAATTGATTTCCAGAGCAATTCAGTTCTTCCAGCTTGAAGCATTGGCTGACATCCAACGTCATCAGGTCGTTGTTGGAACAATCAAATTTGACCAGTTCCCCCACGCTATCCATTACGATATTCGTTATTTTGTTATTGGAGCAATTCACCTCCTCAAGATTCAGCCCATAGAGAATGCCCAGATTCATGTAGGTCAGTTTATTATTGGAGCAATTCAGTTTTTTCAGTCCGCTCGAAAGAATATCAACCGACTTTTTCAGTTGATTCTGGGAACAATCCAGCTCCTTCAGTTTGAAATTTTTGCCAACATTAAGTGTTGTCAAGCCGATACCGTGGCAATCCAGCTTTTCGAGATCTTCAAAGAAACGGATTCCTTCAAGACTTTTGATTGCATAACTGGTTGGAATCGTCATATTCTTGATATCCACATCGAGCTTGCCATCGCCGTTTTTGTCACAGCATTCTTTGAGAAAGCGCCGAAATTCCTCATCCGGGAAATTAAGCTTAAAATCCGGCGAATTAAAATCAATTTCTGTGTTCGCCGCAAAGGCACTGAAGGGCAAAAAGGTAAACACCATTGCCAGCGTCAACAAGGCGCTGACAAGACGCGTTCGGGTTGAGAATCGCTGTTTCATGGGGTGCTCCTTTCGTTTTATGCGTTGTTTTTACTGTGCGGCAAAGGGGTTCAGCCGGTCTGCCCGGTAGAAGGCAGAATGGTCATTCGTCCGTCCACCACCGCATCCAGCATCTCGTGCTCCCGGAAATACTCCATCAGGATATCCTGACAGGAGGTTGCCACGCTACGGGGCTTCTGGAGCTTGCAGAGGGTGTCGTAGGAGATGTTGAAAAAGCTTTCGATGTTTTTAAAGTGGTAGTTCTGCAAGCCCACGGTGAACAGGGCGTCATCGCCGATTTCCTTGCCCACCTCCCTGCCGCAGTAGGTAAAGTAATCAAAGTCGCCCTTGCGGCGGTCGTACCGCAGCCGCAGGGTGGAGGGCAGCTGGTAGAACTCCGTATGGCCGGTGTAGGCTTCCTCCCGCAGCATGTAATGGAGCATCTGGCGCAGCTGCTGGCCGGTCACCTTGAACATGAATACGCCGTCATCGTAGGAGAAGCCCTCGATAAGGTCGCCGTGGGTAACGATGGGGCCCAGCTTTTCGGCCCGGATGCTGCCGGAGCCGATGAGCATGACATCCACCCCAAGGCTGCGGGTAAAGATATCGGCAAACAGGTTGCCAAGCTCGGTCTCCTGCGTGCGCTGGGGGTGGGTAAGCTCCCGGCGGAAGCGCCCTACGATGTGGCTGTACTTTTCGTCCACCTGACTGGTGAAGCGGTGCAGCACCTGCTCCATGGCGGGGTTGCGAGGGCAGGTCTCGGCGCAGATGGGCACGGTGCGCCATGTGTAGGAATCGATGCAGTTGTTGTCCGTGTCCACGATGATGTCAAAGCGCCCGATCTGATCGGTGCCGGTGCCCGCCTGCGCAATGACCACGCCGTTTTCCTCCACCGCGTGCTCCGGCAGGGTGTGGCTGTGCCCGCCGATGATCAGATCCACTCCCCACGCCGGGTCCAGCTGGCGCGCCAGATGGCGGTCCTCCTCAAAGCCGATGTGGGTCAGCAGCACGGTAAAATCAATATCGATGCTGTTGTGGGCGTTGCAGATCTTGCCCACCTCGGCGGCAGCGGCGGCGGTGTCCACAAAGGAGCCTACCAGAGATTCGGACTTGGTCTGGTTGATCACGTCCTGCGTGATGATGCCGATGAACAGGATGTTCATGCCGTCCATCCGCAGGATCTTGTAGGGGGTGAACAGCCGTGTGGGGGTGTTTTTGATGTAGAGGTTTGCGTTGATGATGGGAAAGCGCGCGCATTTCTCGATGAACAGCAGATGCGCGATGCCGTAGTCCACCTCGTGGTTGCCTATGGTAACCACGTCCGGGGCAAGGGCGTTCATGATCTCGATGGTGGAAAGCCCCTTGTATTCGGAATCAATGACCGAGCCCCGGAACATATCCCCTGCAATGACGTAGATGGTGTTGGGCTGTTCTGCCCGCACCTTTTCGATGTAGCCGGACAGCATGGAAACGCCGCCCACCAGTTTTTCGTCCACCTGCTCTGCCAGAAAGTCTCCGTGCAGATCATTGGAGTGGAGGATGGTGATCTTTTTGGTTTGTTTCATGGTGCATTCCTCCCGGTGTTGGGGTGCGCGCCGGTCAGCCCATGGCCTCCTGCCGTGCAAAGTAGACAGTGTTGACAAGGCTCAGGTAGCTCTCCCCGCCGTCCAGATAGAACTTCAGGGCAAGGGTGTCCTCGTCCTCCAGCGTGACGGCGTAGCGGGAGCCGTCCTCCCCGGTAAAGGTGGCGTACCACTCCTGATTGGAGCGGAAGGGTACCTCCGGGGTGCCCTCCTGATAGAACAGGTCGGCTTCCTCCACGTTCAGCTCCGGGTAGGGGGTGATGTAGCTGGCGGTCAGGGGCAGCTGGCTACCCTCGGTGTCGGCATCGGTGGGCAAAAAGCACATCCGGTCGGCGTCTGCGGGGTCGGTGTCAAAATAGCCCTCGTCGGTGTCGCGGCCGGTCTCCAGCCAGTTGCCTTCCAGCGACCATGGGCTGGTGTCGGTCTCCCAGTCGTCCCCTTCCGGGTAGATGGTAAAATCGCACACGCCCTCGGCTTCCACCACATGGCCGTTCTCGCCGGAAAGGAAGGGGCTGAACACCAGCTCTTCGCCGGTGCTGGGGTACAGCTCCACCTCGGTGTTGGGGGCGATATCGCTGATGTTGCACAGCAGCAGGATGGGCTGACCGTCCTCACTGTAATAGAGCTGTTTGCCGCGCTGGAGCGGGTTTTCGGCATCGTCTGTCAGGCTCGTCTCGTAGACGAACAGGGTGGCATCCGGGTCCTGCGGGAAGATGCAGTACAAATCGCACCCGCCATCCGGTGCCACGACCCAGTGATCCTGCGGGATGTCATAGACGAAGCCCCACAGATCCCGCAGATCGGTCTGGCTGTCCAGCACCTTCTGCACATCGGTGGTCACCTCATAGGAGCCGCCCAGATACAGCACACAGGCGCGGTATTCGTCCTCCCCTGCCAGAAGGCGCATGTAGGTCACGTCCTCCGGCTCTTCGTAATCCTGCTCTTGGGTGCTGGGTGCGGTCATGCCGTCACCGTCCAGCTTATTTTTGGATGCAGAACTGGCCGGGTTGCCGCCCTTGGACGACCCGCCGCAGCCTGCAAGGCCGATGGTCAGCGCCAGCAGGGCTGCCAAAAGTTTCAGGTTTTTCATAAGTTCTCCTTTCTCATGCCCTGCCGGGGCGCACCTCAGGGGGCAGCGCCGGGCGCCGGGTGTTGGGAAAAATCGTCTACGCCCTCCACCGGCACAGGGCGGCCGGTCTCGGCGGAAAGCTGCGGGTTCCAGTCCAGCGGGCGTCCGGTGCTGCAATAGACCGTTACCATGGTGTCGGTGTCCTCCCTGCTGCCGTTGCACAGCAGCAGAATGGGCTGGCCACCCTGCCTGCCGTAAAGTTCTTTCCCCAGCTGCGCGGGATATGCGGGGTCCTGTTTTTCATAGACAAAAAGCGTATCCTCCCTGCGCACGGCAAAGATGCAGTACAGCTCCCGCCCGCCGCCCGGCGCTGCGACCCAGCGGTCTGCCGGGATGTCCGCAACAAACTGCCACGGCTGTTCCGGTAAGCTGTCCAGCACGGCGTGCACATCGGTGGTGCGCTCCGGGACGCTGCCCAGATAGAGCACCCCAGCAAGGTCTCCGTTTTCCCCGGCCAGCTGCCGCATTGCGGCAAGCTGCTCCGGCTCAGCGGAATCAGCACCGGAAGCCGCTGTGCTGCTGCCCCGCCCGGCGCTGCCGGGAGCGGGGCGGACGGGGGCGCCGTCCACCGCACCGCACCCTGCCAGACTGAAAGCCAGTGCAAGCAGTGCTGCAAAAGTTCTCATGGCTTTCATGTCAGCCCCTTTGTTTTATGCCCACGGGTCGGCCGATGTCGGGATGCGGATACCGGTCATCAGGTACTGCTCCCACAAGAACCACTGCCCGTCGCCCTTGCGGCGCAGCTTGATGGGGCGGGGGCTGTCGGCGCCGCCGCAGGGGATGAACAGCTTGCAGTAGCCCTCCTCGGTGTTGGAGGTGTGGTTGCTGCCCACCAGCAGGGTGAAGGGCTGGCGGGGGGTATAGCCGTTTTCCGGCGACGCACCCACAAAGTAGGAGAACGGGATATAGCTCTTGCCGTCCCGAAAGCGGTCGTTCAGGAAGGAGATCTCCTGCCCGTTCAGCGGGCGGGGGCCCCGCAGCCAGTTGAGCATCTCCAGCCCGATGTTTTTATCGGCACCGTAGGCGCACAGTGCGCAGACGGTGAGAGCTGCGGTCTTAAAGGGGGTGTCCAGACTGGCCTCCGGCAGTGCCTGCATCTGGGCAAGGCTTTCCGGCAGAGCCTGAAAGGTAAAGGTGACGGTCTGGTTGCCGGAAACATTTGCGGCGGCCTGCTTCATCTTATCAAAAAGTCCCATGAAAATACTCCTTTCTGTTTCAGCTGTGAGGGTTCAGCTCCGGTTCGGGTCATGGCGGGGCACAGTCCGCCTGCGAACGATCTTCTGGTTCAGATCCAGACTGAGGTTTACAAAATAACCGTTTTCAAAATACCATGCAAGGTCCTTTGTGTCCATGCCAACGCTGTTGCACAGCCACCGCAGGGGCACCTCCGGCCCGGAGTAGCTCTCCACCCTGCGGGCGATGGTTCTTGCATGGTAGCGGCGTTTTTCGTTGCGTGCGAACAGAACAAGGGGCACTGCGCCCACCACGATCCAGAACACATACCCGACAACGTGGGAGGTGTCCTTGGCCTGCAGGTCCAGACAGAGGGTATACAGCCCGCCAACAGAGCAGAACACGCAGAAGGCAAGCCCCGCGTTCCGCAGCCATTTGAGGACACGGGGGATCTCACCCCGGGCTTTTTCCGAGAGATAAGGGTTCATAAACATGCTCCTTTCAGAACGAGCCGCCTCCACCGCCGTGGGTGGTGCCGCTGGAAGAGGTGTGGGTGGAGCTGCCGCCGGAATCGCTGGAGCGGGACTCCTTCGGTCGCTCGGTGCGGTGCACGTCACGGTACAGGAACAGCTCCCGGCTGTTGGTCAGATTCATGCTGCCCTCCCGCACATAGCTGGCGGCATTCTCCTGAAACGCCACGCTGCGCAGCTGGCTTTTCATTACGCTGACGACGACCCATGCCAGCACAAGGCCGATGCCCAGCGCAAGGAACAGGTACATGAGAGACAGCGGCTCCCGGGGCAGGTTATTCACGTCGTAGGGGTGGCCCGCCCGGGCAGCGTCAATGTAGGTATCCGACCATTGGACAAAGGTGCGGAAGGCACCGGCGTAGTCTCCATCGGCCATGAAGGGGGTCATCTGTTCGCCAAGGTACTGGATGCCGGCATCCGTAAAGGCGGTGATGCCGTAGCCGCAGGTGGAGATGTGCCATTTGCGGTCGCCCACGCTCACCAGCAGAAGCACGCCGTCCATCTCCGAGCCGTAGCCGAACTGGCAGAAGTCATACAGGTCATCAGCATAGGCCTCCATGTTGTCGTAGTCCACGCTTTCCAGCGACTCGATGGTGGCAATGGTCACATCGAAGCTCTGGCGGAGGCTCAGCTCCTCCAGTGCATCCTCCAGCTCATTGTCCTCGTCCTCGGTCAGGACCCCTGCGCTGTCGTTCATGCGGTAGTACAGGTCGGCAAAGCCGCCCTCCACCGCAAAGGCCGGAACAGCCAGCGCCGCCGCAAGAATCAGTGCTGCCAACGCCGCAAAGAGGGAGTGCAGTCGGTTGGAAGTCTTTTTCATCGTTCGTCCCTCCTTTACAGAATCCGTGCCAGCCACAGCAGCCACATCACGCCGTAGGACGCGGCGGAAAGGGCAGCCGTAAGGCCCAGCATCCACTTGCGGGCAGCGCCCTTGTCCATGGGCAGGTCACCCACGAATTTGCCGGTCTGACCATTCATGGCAAACAGATAGTTTTCGCCCCGCCAGCTGGTGCTCAGCAGCCAGACCGGGAACAGAGCGTACTTTGCCTTGCCGCCGTGCAGCTGGATGCTGCTGTTATCCACCTTGACCGAATCGTAGCCGGTAACGGTCTGCTGGAACGTCTCCTCAGTGGAGCGGCGGATGCGTTTGTTGGCCCGCTCGATGCTGTCCTCGGCGCTCACATCGTATTTGTCCGCCACATAGCCTGCCAGATAGGCGGTCTGGAACGGGATGGCGTCCTGCATGGCGAAGGGCTCGATGGATTCCATCAGGTCGTCCTCGATCTTGGACGAGCCGTCCACCGGCACCGCGTCAAAGCCCAAAGTGCCATCCCGCCGGACGGAGTAGTAGTTAGTCTCGGTATAGTCGTATTTGCTGTCCGACCAGCATCGGGTCCGGGTGGCGGTGAACCGCAGCTGAGCGTCGGCGTCGCTGTCAAAGAGCCAGAAGGGCACATACACGCCCTTGATCTCATCGATGTGGTTCTGGCTGCGGAACACCCGGGGCAGCAGAGTCTTGCCCTTGAGATGCTCCTGCAGCTTTGCCTTGGCGGCCTTTTTGTCCAGCTTGAAGGGGATGATGAGGTCGGGCCGCAGGGCCCCAGCAAACTGTCCGGTGAGGACGATGGGGTTGCCGCAGAAGGGGCAGGCCGAAGCGGCCATGGTGTCGTCGCCCACGATCTCGCCGCCGCAGCTCTTGCAGCTGTAAGTATGCAGACCGGCGGTCTCCCCTTCTGCCCAGCTGCCGCCGGGGGTGGTCCACTCCATCTCGCTGGGCTTTTCGTCCTTCAGCTCCTCGTCATAGCCCTTGAGGGTATCCACGTCGAACTCGGTGTCGCAGTAGGGGCATTTCATCTTCTGGGTGGCGCTGTCAAATTGGATGGCGCCATCGCAGCAGGGGCACTTGTATTCCAGCATTCCTGCCATAGCGTTTCCTCCTGTTGTTTCAAAGGGGGCCGGGGGCTCTTCCCCGGCCCCGCTGTTTTTGCGTTGGTCTTCCCGCCGAAGCGGTCGGCTCAGAAATCCGTAGTGATGCGGAACACCACCGGCTCGTCCGACTCGGTGGCTTTGCCGTGGTGGCCCACTGCCAGGAAAGCGTTTTCCTCCAGCGGCAGGAAAACATCAAAGGTGCAGAAGTCGCCGCACAGCTGGCACAGGGTCTCGCGCTCACCCACGGGAAAGGACTTTTCCAAAAAAGTGCCGTCCGGCGCGTACAGCTCCCACATATAGCCCGTGTCCAGCAGATAGCCGTTGGGGCGCTTCATCATCACGGCGTCAAAGCTGCCCACCGGCTGCGAGCTGCGGGCCAGCTCATTGCCGTCCAGATCAAAGGCGGCAAAGTAGTAGTCTCCGCTGGAGTCCGGCTCGCCCACCGTCAGCAGCTCGTCTCCGCTGAGGTTCAGGGAGGGCATGCTGCAGAAGGGGCCGATCTCGTTGTCGCCCTCCAGCGTCAGCTCAGTGTACTCGCCGTCCTGCACCAGCACCGGTGCGGAGTCGGTCCAGTAGATTACGGTCAGATCCCGATCCTTGGAGGAATAGCAGCTGCCCATGTAGTCCAGTGCGTCGCCGGGCTCTTCCGGGTCGCTGCTGTTCAGATCGTAGCAGTAGACATCAAAGGGATCCATGGCGTACAGGATGCCATTGCGGTCGATGCTGAGGGCGTTGCTGCCGTCAATGTTGTACTCTGCCACCGGGGTCATCCGGTCGTCTTTGATGGCATACTCGAAGATTTTAGCAGACTGCTCTTCATCGTCCTCGTTGTAGAAGCTGAAGAAGTAATTGCCCCGGTAGCTGTCCGCATGGATGCAGTGATGCGCTCCGTCCAGTTCCCGGCGGACGTCAAAGGGGATGTACTGCGCCTTGAAGGTGTATTCGCCGATGGTCAGCTCCCCGGTCTGGAACTGGGTCACAGGGGCCCCTGCAGGGGCGGCTTTGTCCACTGCTGATTCCGGCTGTGCCGAAGCGGACGGGGCACTGCTGCTG
>ULSG01003219.1_pt1 | contig 10467 bp, 8 predicted proteins | sample 1956191 | NCBI WGS metagenome assembly ULSG01 (sample SAMEA4835703, study PRJEB28245) | human gut metagenome | biome: gut microbiome; material: fecal sample | place: Denmark | collected 2008 | reverse complement strand
AGTCAGACCTGTCCAGCGAGCCATATCCGAGCCGGTAAGTTCTGCTCCTTTGGCAGCATCCGGCATTACGGCAACACCGTCACGGGTGAAACCTTGTTCGCTGACGTCACTACCCCATGCGAATGTATATCCTTGCTTTACAGCGTTGTCCATTACAGCCATGAACTCGTCGAGCGGAAGATTGTAGGACAAACCATTACGCCAGTTGTCCTGAATCTCGATAGCGAATTGAGAATAGAAAGGATGGTGTGTATATGAAGTTAGTGACACATAATCTTCAGCTTTCAGTCCGAGCGATTCAGCGAAAGTCTTCGGAGTATATTCCTTGCCTTTGTAAGTGAAGTTCTCCGGGCACGTTCCCAAATAAGTATCGTAGATGGCGCTAAGACCTTTCTTCCATACCGGAGTCAGTTTAGTGAGTTTACCTTTGGCGATCGCATTGATGTATCCTTCTGCAACAGCGTCCAGTTCATTGTGTACCGGCAGTGTATCACCATACATGATACCCGGCATTGCTTCTTGCGGAACCAGTCCGTAATTCTTCATACAATAGATGATGTCATAGAAACTTCCGCCGGGAGAGAAAGAACTGTCGCCATGATAGCGTACATAGTTTGTTCCGCGGTCTTCCATTGTTTTGTGTACAACGAACATTTCCGAAAGGTCGTATTCACCTTTACCCAAACGTAGTAGTTCTGATTCCAGAAATCCCAAAGCAGAGAAACTCCAGCAAGTACTTGAACGATTCTGGTTCTTGATAGAAGTAATCGGATTTTCTTTCACTGTTGTGAAAACGAAGCCCTCTTCGGGTTTTGCGTCTTGTGCCATTGCGCTCAGGCTGAACAAGCCTAAGGCAGCGATAAGGATACTCTTTTTCATTCTGATGAAATTAATATTAAATTGTTTTGGTTACAAAGATATGGATTCCTTGGGGGAATTCCATATTCTTGCATAGATTTTGCATAAAAAAAGAGTAGAAAATGCTGTATCCCACCTTCTCTACTATACAAAAAGAGGAAAAGGCAATCGTATGTGATCACCTTTTCCTCTTTCTACATTTATTTTATTTTGATTCCGAGACTTTCTAAATCATCGAGAGTAACAGTATAATTCTCTCTGCTTTTCATCCGTTTCATTACTAACTGTCCGACTTGTTCGGCATCCCTTTTCTCCATGAAAGGTTTTTTACCGGAAATACAGGGTATGAAAGGCTGAAAAATCGTTATATGATTGTTGTGAGATATTTGATAGCCATATCCTCCGTTTACCTCAATCACTTCCATTGAAAAAGAAGGATCAGAAGAATCTGTATTAGAAAAAGATGCTTTGGAAAAAGACAGACAAGCGATTACTGTCAATATTCCTGCAACAGAGCATCCGAGTATCTTTTTCTTAGTCATTCTCTTCCCATTCATATGGATGTAACTCCCATGTATCGTCATAATAATAGCTGCTACTGCCTCCGGTAGTGATAATACCTCGTCTGCCGGTAGCGAAACAAACCGCTTTGATGCGTGAACTTCCTTTGAAAGGAGTGTAGTCAAAACCATCTTCCGTTTCACTGCTGCGCCATAAGTCTTTAGCAGGATCGTATATCCAGTAATTACTTCGGAAGCTACCGGAGGCTGTTTGTCCTAAAGTGATATATGCCTGATCGTCTATAATAAAAGCACAGCCGTAGGTGCGGGTGATTGATTTGTAATCGTCATCGTAGTCGTCACTGCTCTGGTCTGTAATGTCACGGAGACGTACCCATTTGTTCTCTTCACTTTTGCTGGGATCGAACTTCCAGAAGTCATCGACATCCTTACCATTGTTTGTTCCTCCGACAATGTAGGCGACATTATCGATAATAAAGGAGAGTCCGCCGGTTCTTTTCTGACCGCCGAATCCGTTGACGATAGTCGATTGGCTGCCGGAAGCGGCTGTCGGATCAAAGCGGTAAAAGTCCTTGGTCTGTTTATCATCTTTAGACTGACCGGTGCCTACATAACCGTAATTACCGATAGCGAAGGCTATGGCGTTGATTCGGGCATCTCCGGGGTAGTCATCCATCTGTTTCCAGGTGTCCGTTGCCGGTTCATATTCCCATGTATCTTTTAAATATGCATATCCTCCGGTATGTAGTGGATCGTCATCTCTGTATACGGTATATCCCGTAGTCACATATCCTTTGGAGTTGATCGCAAATCCGACAGCCCCGTTCCGGGCCGCCGCCTCTTCGGGAAGGTCGGCACATTGCGTCCACCAGTCGTTATCGATATTATATTCCCAACAGTCTCTTTCCCGCTGGTCTTTTCCCCGATATCCACCGCACAAATATCCCCGGTTATCTATCACAAATCCGGCTGCGTCCTCCCTTGCCCTTCCGTCGAAATCAGAACGGCGATACCACACACCTAATGTGTCGTCATCATCATCTGAACATGAGAACATGGATAGCATAGCTATTGATACTAATAACAGTTGTAGTTTTTTCATTATTTCCATTCGTTTTATTACGTTTTAAACTTGGGGCAAATGTAGCTATCAATGCGGTTGAAGAAAAAAGATATCGACAAATAGCCCTATTTTCTCTATCGAACAAAACCGAGTCTATAAATAGCGGGAAATAGTCGATTAATTTTGGGGATGCTTTCCTAAAGGGGTTCCTTTGCAACTCAAAAATAATATTCATTATGAGACTATTAATTACACTTTTTTATTCATTACTCTTATTTTGTACAATATTCTCCTGTAGGGATGAATCTTCTTCCATTGGAAGTAAATGGGTAGAGAGTTCTTTTATAAATGTAGTGACAGATACGTGTATGGTGACTCTGAGCACATTATTAGCCGACTCGCTGGCAACTTCGGGAGATACGATCTGCCAGATCGGGCGATTTAAGGATGCTCTTTACGGAGAAATAAAAACTTCGTTTTATGCAGAATATCAAGTACCTTCTCACTCACTTAATGAGACTACTGACTATCAGTTTGACTCTATCACGTTCAAATGGTATACTTCCGGGGATTATCTGGGGGATACGCTGGTCTATCATCGTATTGACTTATATAGTTTATCGCAAGGACTCTCTCTGGAAGATAACGGTTACCTGTTTAATAAGACCAACGTTAGCTATAATCAGAATAATCATCTTGGTTCTGTTTCTATACGTCCTACACCCGGCTATCGGAACGAGTTGCATGAAACGCGCCTGCCTGACGAATGGGGAAAGAAGTGGTTTAATTTAATGCTGGAAGATGATGAATGTATGGAGTCTCAGGATCGTTTCCGGGCTTTCTTCAAAGGAATAGCTTTTATTCCCGATGAAAACGGGACGTGCATTAACGGCTTTCAGGTGAACGATTCGAGTTTTTGTATTACCCTTTATTATCATGAACTGAAAGAGAAGCCTACGGAACAGACCTTAGTGTTCAATGCCAGCACTTCACTGAACTACACCAAGGTGGAACATGACCGTACTAATACTCCTTTGGAGAATCTCAAGGCAGGAACAGATTATGAACTGCCTTCTTCCGAGAGCGAACATCAGGTGTATCTGCAAGGGCTGACCGGTATGTATATCAATGTCGAATTTCCCTATCTGAATAATCTGAATCAGACCGGAAGGCTTGTTTCCATTGAAAGTGCAGTACTCAAGCTATATCCTATCAAGGGTACGTATAACGGCAAGTATCCATTGCCGAAATCGTTGTCTCTCTATACGGCAGACCAGAATAACGCCACTCAGAGTGTCATTACTGATATCTCGGGAAATACCGTACAAACGGGAAGCCTGGTGGAAGATAATGTCTATTATGAAGATACTCACTATTCGTTTGATATCACCTCGTTTATTCAGAATAATCTGGGGACAGCGGGGGAGAGCCGTGAGAAACTGCAAATATTCCTCTCTGACAATGCTTTTTATAATACCGTTCAGGGAGTGGTGCTGGGAGATAGCAAACACCCTGTGAATGACCATGATAATAATGTATCACTCACTATTTATTATAAGACATATACGAAATGAAAAGAAGAGTTTTATCTATCCTTATACTAGGTGCGAACTTATTGAATGTAGCTGCCCAAAATATGACGAGTTCTCCGGTTTCCATGTTCGGACTCGGCGAATTGTCCACCGGAGAAGGCGGAATTTATTCCGGTTTGGGTGGAGTCGGCATTGCATTGCGTGGAGAAAATGTGATTAATAGTGCCAATCCGGCTTCTTTAACGGGATTATTGCCGCAGTATTTCTTTTTCGATTTGGGTGTCAGCGGGTCTTATCTGAAATATTCACAGTCAGGAGCGAGCAATCATTCTCTGAATGGTAATCTTAATAATTTGGCTGTTGGATTCCGTATAGCTCCCCGTTGGTATGGAGCTATTTTTATGGCTCCTGTCAGTAGTGTAGGGTATGCCATATCGCTCGATCAGGATGTGGCGGGTACGGACGGAAGTACGGTGACTTCACTTTTTCAAGGTGAGGGAGGGGTATCCAAAATGGGCATCAGTGTTGCGCACGAACTGTGGAAAGGGCTTTCACTGGGTGCAAACTTTTCTTATGTGGGAGGAAGTATTTCACAAACAGAAACTCAAGGGAGTGCAACAGAAAGTAATAGTTCGCATAAACATACGATTTATGCCGATTTCGGATTACAGTATACCTATAAGCTGGATCATTACCGTTCGGTGGTGGCAGGAGTCGTATATGGATATTCTCAAGACTTGATGCAGGATAATGATCATGCGGTAAGCAGTAGCAGTTCCAGCGGAAACATTGAAGAAAAAGGAAAAAAGTATCGCACTTGTTTGCCGCAGTTTATCGGCTTCGGAGCGTCTTATACTACGTTGCGCTGGATGGCTTCCATCGACTATAAATTTGTTGACTGGAGCCGGCTGGAGTCTTCGCATTCCAGTATAAGTTTTCGTAATCAACATCGTTTGATGCTGGGAGGCAGCTATACATTGGGAAATCCTTATAGTAAACCGGTACGTTTATTGCTAGGAGCAGGTATGGGCAACTCATATATTTCAGTGCATGATAAGACGACAACGAATTATTATCTGAGTACCGGACTTAATTTTGAGTTTCGTAGCCGCAGTACGCTTTCTTTAGGAGTGAAATATACAGATCAACTGAAGGTGAATTCGGGGAGATTTAAAGAGCAGAAACTTTCTTTTTTTCTGAATCTGACTTTCTCGGAAAAGACTTATAAGGCAAAATTGAAGTAACTGGCGGGGTACTTTCTTTATCTGGCGGGGTAGGGAGAGCATTCATAATATAGAAAAGGGTACCACCAACGGTACCCTTTTCTATTATTTATTGCCTTTTGGTGTCACTACATAGTCTTCTTTTATAAACTCATCATAAACCCGTTTAGGATGATCGAATGCTGCGGTTCCATTCCTCTGTTCGTTGAAGTTTTCCCGGCGGAATTGTTTCAGCTTCAGGTTGTCTTCGGCATATTCTCTTAACTTCTTATGTTCACGTCCATAAAGTGAACTTTCAGTAACATCAGAATCAAGCAGGCTTTCTTTAGGAGTGATGGTGGGCAGGAGCACTTGTTCCAATAGTCCACGATAGGCACCGTTATATTCACACCAGACAAGATCGTTGGCAACGAATATACGATAGAAGTACTTTGACCATGCGGTTTTGATTTCGATGGATTGAGCGTAAATCTCAATCGTTGCTTCTGAACCATACGCTTGGTCACGGATCACGACGGTCGTCCGACCGCTGATTTCTTCCTTCACGGAAGTTTGCCATTTGTCGGAATGCAGGATTTCCTCAATGAGTTCCGGCAACTTTTCTTTAATTTCAAACTGTATTCTCATGGTGCTTGCCTGCGGGCAGGACTTTTTTTGAATTTCCTACTTAAAACAATTAAGCTAGCCTAAAGTTACATAGATTGAAGCAAAAAAACAAGATTTTGTTTGAATATTTACTATTTTTGCCAAACTATCTGCCTTTTTCGTTTGTTTTTATTATAATTATGCAACAAATAGCAAAAAAACAAGTTTATGCAGAATAAAGCCCGGAAGAATTATATTATTTATGTACTTATGCTCCTTCTGTTTGGAGGGTTGATTTATGTTGCTATTGAAGAGGGCGACAGGTTTTCACATCATGCTGCGAACACGTTAAACACGGTACAAGATGGGCCTTTTGCCATGTTTCTACAATTTATGCAAGATAATCTGCATCATCCGCTGACGACGTTACTTATTCAGATTATTGCCGTATTGTTGATGGTACGTCTTTTCGGTTATTTGTTTAGTCTTATTGGGCAACCGGGAGTGATTGGAGAAATCGTAGCAGGTATTGTCTTGGGGCCTTCTGTTTTGGGACTTTTTTTCCCGGAAGCTTTTCATTTTCTGTTCCCTGTCCATTCGCTGACCAATCTTGAATTGCTGAGTCAGGTCGGGCTGATCCTTTTCATGTTCGTTATCGGTATGGAACTGGACTTCAGTGTGCTGAAAAATAAGATAAATGAAACGCTGGTGATCAGTCATGCCGGTATTTTAGTACCTTTCTTTTTGGGTATCCTGTCTTCTTATTGGATTTACGAAACGTATGCCGCCGATCATACTCCTTTTCTGCCTTTTGCCTTGTTTATAGGCATCTCCATGAGTATTACCGCTTTCCCCGTGCTGGCGCGTATCATTCAGGAACGAAATATGACCAAAACTCCTTTGGGGACTCTTGCGATTGCTTCTGCAGCTAATGATGATGTGACTGCATGGTGTTTGCTGGCTGTTGTTATTGCTATTTCAAAGGCAGGTAGCTTTGCCAGTGCTCTCTATTCTGTGGGATTGGCTGTAGCGTATATTGCAGTCATGTTTTTGGTTGTGCGTCCGTTTTTGAAAAAGGTGGGAGAGGTGTATGCCAATAAGGAGGCGATCAATAAAACGTTTGTGGCATTTATCCTGCTGATTTTGATTATTTCTTCCTGTCTGACAGAGATTATCGGTATTCATGCTTTGTTTGGCGCATTCATGGCAGGAGTGGTGATGCCGTCGAATCTGGGTTTCCGAAAGGTGATGATGGAAAAGGTGGAAGACATTTCTTTGGTTTTTTTCCTGCCGTTATTCTTTGCTTTCACAGGTTTGCGTACGGAGATAGGTCTGATCAATAGTCCGGAGTTGTGGATGGTGTGTTTGCTGCTGGTGACAGTGGCCATAGTCGGTAAGCTCGGTGGCTGTGCCATAGCTGCCCGTCTGGTAGGTGAGTCATGGAAGGATAGTCTGACAGTGGGTACCTTAATGAATACGCGTGGATTGATGGAGCTGGTGGCATTGAATATTGGTTACGAAATGGGAGTTCTTCCCCCGTCTATTTTCGTAATTTTGGTCATTATGGCGCTAGTTACAACCTTTATGACCACTCCGCTGCTACATTTGGTCGAACGTTTCTTTGTACATCGGGAAGAAAAGTTATCTTTGAAGCGCAAACTTATATTTTGCTTTGGTCGTCCGGAGTCCGGGCGCAGTCTGCTTTCCATTTATGATTTGTTATTCGGGAAGCAGTTGAAGAAAGAACATGTGATTGCAGCGCATTATACAGTGGGTACGGATTTGAATCCGTTGGATGCACAGCATTATGAAAGCGAAAGCTTTGCTTTACTTAATCAAAGAGCTGTCGAACTGAATATTCAGGTAGACAATCACTATCGGGTGACGGATAAGCTGGTACAGGAAATGATTCATTTTATTCGCAAAGAGCATCCTGATATGTTGCTTTTAGGAGCCGGTAGCCATTACCGTCCCGAAATGCCGGGAACTCCGGGAGCTATTTTATGGCTGACGCTCTTCCGTGATAAGATTGACGACATAATGGAACAGGTGAAATGTCCTGTTGCCGTATTTGTGAATCGTAGTTATCGGGAAGGAGCACTGGTTAGTTTTGTTCTGGGAGGAATGATTGATGTATTCCTGCTTTCGTATCTGAATATAATGTTGCAAAACGGTCATTCGGTGCGCCTTTTCCTTTTTGAAACGGACGATGAAGAGTTTCATCAGTGCATAGATGACTTGTTGGCTCATTATGCTGATCAGATAGTAGTGGTGTGGTTTGCAGGAGTGGAAGAATTAGTAACCAAAGAGAAAGATGGATTGCTGGTAATGAGCCATCTTTCCTATACAAAATTATCCGAGGATGAGCTTGTGATGCGGGAATTGTCATCGTTGCTGGTTATTCGTCGGAATAAGAATAAGGGAGAAAAAAATGAAAGACTTGAAATTGGATGAGCATACAGGTTTAGTACTTGAAGGAGGCGGAATGCGGGGAGTATTCACTTGTGGGGTACTTGACTATTTAATGGATCATGATATTCGTTTTCCTTATGTGATCGGGGTATCGGCAGGAGCCTGTAACGGCTTGTCGTATGCATCCCGTCAGCGTGGTCGTGCCAAGTTCAGTAATATTGACCTGCTGGAGAAATACAATTATATCGGCCTGAAGCATCTGTTCAGGAAGCGTAACATTCTCGACTTTGATTTACTTTTCAACGAATTTCCCGAACATATTCTTCCTTATGATTATGATACATACTTTGCTTCTCCCGAACGTTTCGTGATGGTAACCACGAATTGTATGACAGGAGAAGCTAACTATTTTGAAGAGAAACGGGATAAAAGCCGTGTGATTGATATTGTCCGGGCGTCCAGTAGCCTGCCTTTTGTTTGTCCTGTCACTTACGTGGATGATGTTCCGATGCTTGATGGAGGAATTGTTGATTCTATTCCCTTGCAGAGAGCTATTGCGGACGGTTACACCCGTAATGTGGTTGTACTTACCCGTAATCGCGGTTACCGGAAAGACACGAAAGATATCCGTATTCCATCCTTTGTCTACCGGAAATATCCGAAGTTGCGCGAGGCATTGAGTCGTCGGTGTGCAGTTTACAATAAACAGCTGGAAATGGTGGAACAGATGGAAGATGAAGGAAAGATCATCGTCATCCGTCCGCAGAAACCGGTAATGGTGGACCGGATTGAACGGGATGTACAGAAACTGACAGAATTTTATGAGGAAGGATACGACTGTGCAAGAAACCTGTTCGAATTTTAAGTAAATAATAAATGACCTGTTTTGTTGATAGTCTGCATGAAGAATGCGGACTATATCTGTGATATTTATATATTTCTGTATAATATTTCTACAAATACTCTTCTTTTTCTTCAATTAATCCGATTTTAAGTCATTATTAATTCGTTTTTGTGGTATTTATTAAGGGATGCCCCTTTACTTTGCTGAAAAATATTTTTGGGCAGACTTAATAACATAACATGAAAAATAAAAGAATAACATGGTAAAAAGGTTTGATTGGTTGTTGGTGTGTTTATTGTTTTCAATAGGGGTGATGGCACAATCCGGCGGGAAACAGTATAATTCTTACAAGGGATTGGTCATGGCAGGTTATCAGGGGTGGTTCAACACCCCTGGTGACGGCTCGGGCCGTGGTTGGCATCATTATAATGGGCGCAATGGGTTTCGTCCGGGGTCATGTTCGGTGGACCTTTGGCCGGAAGTATCGGAGTATAAGAAGCTCTATAAGACTGAATTTTCCTTTGCTGATGGTAAACCAGCTTATGTTTTTTCTTCTCATGATGAATCTACGGTAGATGTACATTTTAAATGGATGCAGGAGTATGGACTGGACGGAGTATTTATGCAGCGTTTTATCACGGAAATACGGAACGAAAGCGGATTGAAACATTTTAATAAGGTGTTGAATTCAGCGATGAAATCTGCCAATAAATACGAACGGGCTATCTGTGTGATGTACGACCTGAGCGGCATGCAACCGGGAGAAGAACAGTTGTTGCTGAAAGACATAGCAGAAATAGCAGAGCGCTATTCTTTAAAAGACCATGCAAAGAACCCCTCTTATCTGTATCACAACGGTAAACCGCTGGTTACGGTTTGGGGAGTCGGATTTAATGATAATCGTCGCTATGGACTGAAAGAAGCCGCTCATATTATTGACGGCTTGAAGTCACAGGGATTCAGTGTGATGCTTGGAGTACCTACGCAGTGGCGGACACTGAATGGGGACACAGAATCAGATCCCCGTCTGCATGAGCTTATCCGAAAATGTGATATCATGATGCCTTGGTTTGTAGGGCGTTATAATGAAACGACTTATCCCAAGTATCAGAAACTGGTGGAAGAAGATATTCAGTGGGCAAAGAAGAATCAGGTAGATTATGCTCCACTGGTTTTCCCCGGTTTCTCATGGGGAAATCTGAAGGGGAAAGATCATAATTCGTTTATTCCCCGCAATAAAGGTTCTTTCCTTTGGACACAATTGATGGGAGCCATTCGGGCGGGTGCTGAAATGATCTACGTGGCTATGTTTGATGAAATAGATGAAGGGACGGCCATCTTTAAATGTGCAAAGAAGGTGCCCGTAGGTAAAAGTACATTTGTGCCCCTTGAAGAAGGCGTGGAAAGCGATCATTATTTGAAATTGGTG
>ULSG01032892.1_pt1 | contig 10478 bp, 10 predicted proteins | sample 1956191 | NCBI WGS metagenome assembly ULSG01 (sample SAMEA4835703, study PRJEB28245) | human gut metagenome | biome: gut microbiome; material: fecal sample | place: Denmark | collected 2008 | reverse complement strand
CCCCCAGCCGCTGATATTTGAGAGCCACGGTATGGACGCTCGCTATCGACAGATGGGCAGTGTGGCTCCGGCCATGTCGGCACGCTGCGGCACCGGCGGTAACAATGTACCGCTTGTGGGGGAGCAGGTCTACTGCCTTGCAGGGAATACGATAGACCGCGAGCCGGAGAACGGTGGAAATGGTATGGGGTATCAGGAGAATGTATCCTACACACTGACCGGCTTTGACCGGCACGCAGTGTTCCGCCGCCAGCGTGTGGATGCGTTCACTGCTGACGAGATCGCCGGAACGCAGAGTGTACGGCAAAGCAAGGACGCCACCGACCTGATACTCCATACCTGCGAACTGATGGGCGACAAGGAACTACCCATCCTGCTCATCCGCCGCCTGACACCCCTGGAGTGCGAGAGATTGCAGGGATTTCCCGATGGCTGGACAGATATCCCCGGCGCGTCTGACAGCGCACGATATAAGGCGCTGGGCAACAGCGTGGCCATCCCCTGCGTGGATTTCGTGATGAAGTGTATGGCGGACGCTATACGGGGAAGCGATTAAACATAACTTGTCCATTGTGCTTCGTTTGCGCCTGCTTCTTCGTTGTACTTGCCAATAGCTTTCCCATCGCGCTTCGGCTATGCTTTGCTTGCCTCGGAGGGAGGCGGAAAGGAGCACACCATGGAGGAAAAGAAAAACCTCTGCGCGCCCATTCCACTGTCGCTGCATCAGCGGCTGCGAGCGGAGCAGGAGCAGCGTGGACAGACGCTGTCCGACTACATCACGGACATACTCAACGAACACTTTGAAGGAGGAGCAAAAACCATGGGCAATACCAATCGCACCATCGCCTTTCAGGTACCGGAGGAGCTCTTTGACCGGCTGAAGGATTACCTCGCCAAACACGGCTTGAAGCAGAAGGACTTCATTCTCGGCCTCATCGAGCGGGAGCTGAACGACGCAGGGGATGCGGAATAACAACATACAGAGCCGCAGGCGTGTGCCTGCGGCTTCACTTTTTTGGAGGAGAACTATGTACCTATACCCTGAAAATCTGACAGCTCGCCCGATGCTGTGGCTGTGGACGCTGCGGGACGTGGCGTTCATCGGCATCGGTCTGCTGCTGTCGGTATTGGCACTGACACAGGCCGGTACCGTGGTCCCATTGGTGGTCACAGCGGCGCTGGCCTTTCTCTGTATTCGGCACGGCGGCGTCAGCATGCTGGACTTTCTGCGCTACGCCGCAGCGTTCTTCTTTTTCGGGCAGCAATACTACGAATGGAGGGAAGGAGTATGAGAAAGAAGAAGTCCACGCAGCAGCTGGTGGGCATTGAGAGCGTGACGGACAGCAGCGTGCTGACGGCAGGCGGTGACTTGACCTTTTACCTTGTGCAGCCCACCAACCTGAACGTGCTGCCGGAGTCGGGTGTCCGTGCGAGGGTGACAGCACTGCTGAATGTGCTGAAGGCCTCGGCAGAGATGGAGCTGCTGGCGTTAGACTCTAAGGAGTCCTATCAGGATAACCGTCTCTATTATCGGCGCAGAACAGAGGAGGAAGGCAATCCCGCTATCCGCGCTCTGCTGGCGCAGGATCGGCGGCATCTGGACGATGTGCAGACCATGATGGCATCATCCAGACAATTCTGCTTTGTGCTGCGGCGCAGAAAGACGGACGGGGCGATCAACCTCGCGACAGTGGAACAGCGGCTGCGGGACAGTGGCTTTACCGTTCGTCGAGTGGAAGGAGCGGAACTATTGGAGCTACTTGCGATTTATTTTGAACAGGACGCCACCCACGAGGTGTTTGACCTCGTAGACGGTGCGCGTTGGCTGACGGCGGAAATGGAGGAAGAAAATGCGGATTTTGAAAGTTGAACCGGGCAAAGCACCCTATGTAAAGGATATGAAGGATGGGTTGGAGGCGATTCAGCAGGAGGTGCAGGGACTATTCCAGCCGGTATATGTGGAGGATGGCGTGATCCTCTGCTGCAATGAAGAGGGAAAGCTCAATGGCATGAAGCCCAATCGGTGGCTCGAGGATGATATTATCTGCGGGCCGTTTTTCCTGGTGGGGGATGACCACGAGGGCGGCTTCTGCTCCCTGACAGACGAGCAGTTGGATCGGTACACGCAGCGATTTCGGGAGCCGGAGCAGTTTACCGGTCACGAACCGGAGCTGGAGCCGCGCATGAAATTTTTCTGCTGGTGAGGTGGATGGAATGAAAAACCCGTTTCACAAAAAGGAGATCTCGCCGCAGGAGGCATTTATCCGCTCCTTTCTGGATTGCATCGCACCGGGCGTGGTGAAGTTCGAGGTGGATCACTACATCTTCGGCAATACCTACCGCTGCGTCTGGGCGCTGCGGGAATATCCCGCCAGCACCGAATCTCAGGCCATCCTGCGGCACTTGGGCGAGAAAAGCGGCGTAACGCTGCGGCTCTACTGCCGGCAGGTGTCCCCCGGCGAGGAGGACAGGATCATCGACAATGCCAACAAGAAGAACAAGCTGGACGGCGCAGACCCCAACAAGCTGCGGCAGGCAGTGGAGGCTGAGAGCAACCTGCGGGATGTAGCGGAACTGGTGCATAAGATGCACCGAGAGCATGAGCCGCTGCTCCACTGTGCCGTGTATCTGGAGATGACGGCGGACAGCATGGAGCATCTGCGGCAGCTCCAGACGGATGTGCTGACGGAGCTGGTTCGCTGCAAGCTGAATGTGGACAAGCTGCTCCTGCGGCAGAAGCAGGGCTTTTACTGTGTCAGTCCTGTGGGCTATAACGCACTTGGCCGTGAGTTTGAGCGTGTGCTGCCCGCCGGCAGCGTGGCCAACCTGTACCCGTTCAACTACTCCGGCAAGACAGATCCCAACGGCTTTTATATCGGCAAGGACAAATATGGCAGCAACATCGTGGTGGATTTCGACCGCCGCGACAGCGATAAGACCTCTGCCAATATCCTCATCCTCGGCAACAGCGGACAGGGCAAGAGCTACCTTATGAAGCTGCTTATCTGCAACCTGCTGGAAGCGGGTAAGTCCGTAGTCTCACTGGACGCGGAGCATGAATTGGAGGAACTTTGCGGCAAGCTGGGCGGCTGTTTTATCGACCTGATGGCCGGCGAGAAGCGCATCAATGTGCTGGAGGTGCGGTGTTGGAACGAGGACACAGAGGCGGATGAGTCCGCGCCGGAGGCTTTCCGAAAGTCCACACTGCTGGCGCGGCACATCTCCTTCTTAAAGGACTTCTTCCGTGCCTACAAGGACTTCTCCGATCCGCAGTTGGATACCATTGAGATCATGCTGTCCGCGCTGTATAAAAAATGGGGCATCTCAGAGGAAACAGACTTCCGCCGGCTTATGCCGGAGGACTACCCCATTCTCTCTGACCTGTATGCGCTCATCAATGATGAACTGGTGAATTACAGGAACGGTAGCCTGTACACGCGGGAACTTTTGCAGGAGGTTCTGCTGGGGCTGCACTCCCTGTGCGTGGGTGCGGATGCGCCGTTCTTCAACGGGCACACCAACATCTCGGACGACAGGTTTCTGGTATTCGGTGTAGGCGGCGTACTGACGGCGGCCAAGAGCCTGCGGAACGCCCTGCTGTTCAATGTGCTGGCGTATATGTCGGACAGGCTTCTGACGGCGGGCAACACGGTGGCGGCATTGGATGAGCTGTACCTGTGGCTGTCCAATCCGGTGGCCATTGAGTATATCCGCAATTGCTTGAAGCGCGTGCGGAAACGGGATTCTGCGCTGATGATGGCGTCCCAAAACCTGGAGGATTTCGACCAGGAGGGCGTGCGGGAAATGACAAAGCCGCTGTTCGCTATCCCGCCCCATCAGTTCCTGTTCAATCCCGGCTCCATTGGCAGGCGGTTCTACATGGATATGCTGCAGCTGGACGAGGCAGAGTTCGAGCTCATCCGGCGCACACGGCGCGGCGAATGCCTGTTTAAGTGCGGCGCGGAGAGGTATCATCTGAAGGTCATAGCACCGGATCATAAGGCGGTATTGTTCGGAACGGCAGGTGGAAAGTGATGGCGGCGCCCGTATTGGCACGAGTAGCGGCTGCCTTATTGACAAATGAGGAGGGCCGAAAGACAATCGGTTGGGTATTGGCGTTGCTCTTGTCGCCGTTGATCCTGCTGGTGGTGTTCCTCTGCTGCTTCGGTGACGGCGCGTCCCAGCACAACAACGCCGTGGTATCCGCGGCGTTCTATGGCGCGGAATTGTCGAGCCAGATTCCTGCGGAATACCGAGCGCATATCACAGAGATGCAGGAGGCATTCTCACTTTTGGATTCGGCGACAGTCTATGTCAATCAAAAGACGGAGGGCGGCAGCCTTGACCCCGTACAGGTCAAGGCTGTTTTCTTTGCCCTCTGCTTTGGTGACAACGCACCGACCCGCGCTGCCGCAGACCGCTTTGTGGATTGCTTCTACAAAACGGAAACGCGAACGCGGATGGTGACGGTGACCCAGGAGGACGGCACAGAGGAACTGGTGGAGGAAACATACGAGGTGGCTGTGCCCCTGCCGACGGCGGAGGTCTACGAAAAGCTCTCTGCCTGGCGTGGCCGCGTGGTGACAGATGCGGAGCGTAGCAACGCCGTGGACATCTACGCGATGATCATGGGCAGCATGGGCGGCGATACCTTCAACGGCGCGTATGAGCCGGGCGGCAGCGCACCGATCGAGCTGGATGCATCCATGCTCACCGACCCGGCTACGAAGAACGCCGCTGACCTTGTGACCTACGTCATCAACGCATGGAACTCCGGCTGGGGCTATGTGTGGGGCACCTACGGACAGGTGCTGACGCCGGAGCTGCTGCAGTACAAGCAGACGCAGTATCCGGACGGCGTCGGGAAATACGCGGACTTCATCCGCGCCAACTGGCTGGGTAAACACACTGCCGACTGTGTAGGACTCATCAAGGGCTACGGCTGGCTGTCCACCGACACCATGACCATCGACTACGGTACACATGGCATGCCGGACATCGGCGCAAACGAGATGTTCTACAACGCCACACGGCGCGGCGGCATTGATACTATGCCGGATACGCCGGGGCTGGCGGTGTGGAAGTCCGGACACATCGGTGTATATATCGGCAACGGCGAGGTCATCGAGGCCATGGGCACCAAATACGGCGTGGTCAAGACGCAACTGGAAGGTCGCGGCTGGACGCACTGGATGGAGATACCGTATATCAACTATGCGTAAGGAGGAACGGCATGAGTGAAACCAATATCACAATCAATTTTGATGCGGCCAAGCTGGATGCGCTGGAGTTTGTCCTCCGCAAGCAGCGGTCTTCCGTACAGCGGCGCATGGCGGAGATACTCCAGCAGCTCTATGAGTCGGAAGTTCCGGAGGCGGTGCGGGAGTATGTGGACAGCAGATCCGCACCTGCCGCAAAGCCCAAGCGCCCTGTAAAATCAGCCGCGCCCAAAGGGCAGATCAGCGAAGTGAAACTGAAGGAGGACAGCTGATATGGAAACGCAGAACGAAGCGGCCTGTACCTGCGCTGCATACCGCGTAACGGAAAACGGACAGACATGGTGCTTCACGACTTCGCCCGGTGAGGAGCTGCTGGATGCTGCGCAGACGCTCCGCAGATATTGTACGGACACAGAGTACAGCACCGGCAAATTCATCTCTCTGTATTCGCAGGCGCAGTCCATCACGCCGGAGGAATACCAGCAGCTGATACACCTCCGCATGGAGAACACCGGGAAGGTCACCGGCGTGTTTGATCTGGATTTTGACAAGCGGGAATTCTCCGCAGTCCACATCACGGACGGCTGGACAACGTGGGCGATGCGGGATGTGATCCCGTCTATCTATCAGGCCACAAGTCCGCGGTTCGCAACGGCGGAGGAACAGCTACGCAAGCTGCTGGAGCTGCTGGACGGCATGGAGCTCACATCGGCGGGACATCTCACCGCACAGAATTTTTCGCTCAGCGATGAGGTCATGGTGGAAAACGGGAAGCTGAATTTTTATGTGCAGGCGGACTTCGATGTGGATGCCGCCTTCGGCACCTTCGTGTGTACAGATGAGAACGATGACTGGCTGAACATCTACGCCAACTACGATTTAGAGCGGGACGCTGTATGCGATACGCTGGAGCTGAATCTCTGCAAGGGTGATGGTACAGAGGAATACTGGAGCTATCATCTGAACGCTGCCGAGCAGGAGGTGTTGGCTCGGAAGATGGAGGCGGTCTGCCAGCAGCAAAACGGCATGAGCCTGCACGATTTCGCCCGGCAGCTTCAAGAGGAGCCGGGGCCGCCGCCGCAGATGCAAATGTAGCCCCGTGTTTGCCCTTGTGGGCCGATTTGTGGCTTCGCAGGAGCGCGGGAGGGTAAGGATAGCGGCCCCAGGGATTTGGAGCGTTTTTGCCCGCTTTTCGGTGCGCCGAAAGCGGAGCAGGAGAAAGGCATTGACGCTTTTCTGCGCCAGTGCCGGTCACGGCAGCCCGCAGTGCGGACTGCCACGAGGGTTTGCGGCGTTTTGAAAATGGCGCTGATTCTCAGAACGCGGATAGGTTTTGACGCTATTATTTGCAAAAATACCCGTCAGCCCCGTGTTTATAAGGCTTTCGGGACGCGCAGGCACACGCAGGAAGGAGGTGTGACTCGATGGATAAAAACGGAAAAAGCCGGCACTCTGTTTGGCTGTCAGACGACGTGTGGCGGGAGGTGGATGCGCTCTATAAGCTGGATAATTGCCCCACCCGCAACGAGTTTGTGGAGAAGGCACTGCGGCACTATTGCAGCCGTCTGCACGCCGAGCGGACAGGTGCGTACCTGCCTCATGCAATGCAAGAGGTGCTGGAGGGTACGCTGGGCGTGTTCGGTGACCGGCTGGGCAGACTGCTGTTCAAGCTGGTGGTGGAGCACAACATGACCAACCATCTGCTGGGCGGTGACGTGGATATGACCCGCGACGAGTACAGCAAGATGCGCGGCAGCAGTGTCCGTGAGGTGGCATCCACCCACGGCAATATCTCCTTCAAGGACGTGCTGCTGTTCCATCAGGAGGAGTAACGCATGGCGCGGCTGATACAAAAAAGCGGCTACATCAAAGCGGGTAAAGCGACCGGCTACATGGAGTACGTCGCCACGCGGGACGGTGTAGAGATCATAAAAAGCACCGAGCCTGTGACCAAGAAGCAGGAGCAGTTCATCAAAAGACTGCTGAAGGACTTTCCGGATGCGAAGGAGCTTTTCGAGTACAGCGACTACCTTCAGACCCCCAATCGAGGTACTGCGTCCGCATTTATTGCTACCACACTGGAAACACATCTGCACGAAGTGGAATCCGAAAACGGCTATATGTCCTACATTGCCCAGCGTCCCCGCGCCGAGAAGCACGATGGACATGGCCTGTTCAGCGAGGCGGACGTCACCGACCTCAAGGCGGCAAAGGCCGAGCTGGAGGCTCATGACGGAAAGGTGTGGACGTTTATTTTCTCCCTGCGGCGTGAGGACGCGGAGCGACTTGGGTACAACAAAGCCGCCGTGTGGCGGAATCTGCTGAAGCAAGAGAGCGCCGCTATTGCGGAGGCCATGCGTATTCGGACGGATGATTTTCGCTGGTACGCGGCGTACCACGATGAGGGACATCACCCCCACGTTCACATGATGGTGTGGTCAGCTGAACCGAAGAAGGGATATCTCACGCGGGAAGGTATCGCTGCCATGCGTTCCAAGATGACGAACGCCATCTTCCATGAGGAGATGAAAGAACTCTACATCAAGAAGGATGCTGCCTACAAAGAGAGTGTCCAGACCACGAAAGAGTCACTGCTGATGTACATCAGGATGCTGGAGAACAGCGAGTCAGCCGATCCTGTCATAGAACAAAAGCTGTGGGAGCTGTCCCACGCATTGGAGCAGGTCGATGGCAAACACGTCTACGGCTACCTGCCCAAAGAGGTCAAGGCGCAGGTGGACGAGATCGTGGAGCGGCTGGCGCAGCTCCCGGATGTGGCGGCTTGCTATGACCAATGGTGGCGGCTGAAGGATGAGATCGCCGGTTATTACGGACGGAACACGCCGCCCCATCAGCCACTGGTACAGCAAAAAGAGTTCCGCACCATCAAGAATATGATCATTCAACAGGCGGAAACATTTCGGCAGCCTGTGCCGGAGCAAGCTCCCGTCAAGGCAGAGCCTAATGAGCAGCAAGTGCCGCCCTCACCTGAATCGGCTGTGGCTATGCCGCAGCCGCAGACGGTCACGTCGCAGATCAAAATAGAGGGCGGCGCGGTCATTCAACTGCTCCATCACATGAGCCGTGTATTCCGCGGTAATATGCCGGTCATCCCGCCTGCGCTGCGTATCGACTCCAAGCGCCGCAGGCGACTGATGGAAAAGCGCATGGCCATGGGCCACAAGCGGGACGACCACGAGGACGAGCAGCTCTACCATGTCAACGACAACACCATGCGATAGGAGGTAAAGTGCATGGGCAAATTTGTATATTTCACATCCGCGGAGAAACGGCAGGCCAACGAGGTTGACCTGCCGTCTTTTCTGTTGGATCGAGGCGAGAAACTCATTATGGCCGGACGGGATTACCGGCTGGCCAGCGACCACAGCATCACCGTGCGCGGACCGATGTGGTATGACCATGCCGCACGAAAGGGCGGACGCGCCATCAGCTTCGTACAGCAATTCTATGATAAGACCTATCCCGAAGCGGTGACCATGCTGCTGGGGCGGAACGGCCAGGGCATCATCCCCATCGTCAAGAAAGAGCCTGAGCCGCGTGAGCCGAAGCCCTTCGCGCTGCCGGAGGCCTATCTCAATATGCGGCGGCTCTACGCCTACCTGACCACCCACCGGCGCATTGACCGGGATGTGGTCACGGAGTTTGTGAGGGAGAAGCTGCTCTACGAGGATGCCCTGCACCACAACTGCGTGTTCGTGGGCAAGGATGAACGAGGCGAGGCCAAGCACGCCCATCTTCGCAGCACCAACAGTCAGGGCAAGGTGTTCCGCATCAATGTGGAGGGCAGCGAGGCAAAACACAGCTTCCACAAGGATGGCACGGACTGTTCTCTCTACGTCTTTGAAGCACCCATCGACCTGCTGTCCCATATCACGCTCTATCCGGCGGGGTGGCTGGAGCATAGCTATGTGGCCTGCTGCGGTACGTCTGTTCAGCCGGTGCTGGAGCGGCTGCGGCAGAACCCAAAACTGAATATGGTGTACCTCTGCCTCGACAACGATGAGGCGGGCGAGGATGCCTGCGAGAGCATGACGGAGGTGCTGGCGGACATGGATGTGGACGTGGAGCGCCTGCGTCCGCAGGGAAAAGACTGGAACGATGACCTGTGCGCGAAGCGAGGTGGCCATGGATAACCTCTGGATGCTCTTTGCGGCGGCAGGTGTCATGGTGGCGGTCATCGTTACGCTGTCGCTGCTGGGCAACCACTACACACTGAACAACATCAAGTCCAAGACCGTGGGAGACGGGCAGCATGGCACGGCGCGGTGGGCTACTGATGCGGAGATCCGCAAGACCTACGCTCTCGTCCCCTTCCAGGTGTCGGACTGGCGGACGGGCAAGAACCTGCCTGACGCGCAGGGACTGGTGTTGGGCAGCATCAGCGGCAAGCATGGCATCACCGCATTGGTGGACAAGGACGATGTGCATTGTCTTATGATCGGCGCGTCCGGTGTGGGTAAGACTGCTTACTTTCTGTACCCAAACTTAGAGTATGCCTGCGCCAGCAGTATGAGTTTTTTTGCTACGGATACCAAGGGTGACCTCGCCCGGAACTATGGCGCAGTGGCGGCGAGGTATTATGGCTATCATGTTTCTGTAGTGGATCTGCGCAATCCCACGCGCTCGGATGGCTACAACCTTATGACGCTTATCAACCGCTATATGGATACCTCATTTCATGAACATAGCATTGAAGCGTATGGCAAAGCGGAGAATTTGGCAAGTATTCTGGCTCACAGTATTATTGCGCCCAAAGGCGATGAAGACCGTGGTCAGAACGATTATTTCTACAAAGCGGCGGAAGGTGTGGTGGCCTCAGTGATTCTGCTGCTGGCGGAATTCCTACCGCCAGATAGTAAGCACCCAACGGAGCGACGTCACCTCGTATCGGTGTTCATTCTGATTCAACAGCTTTTGGCACCCTCTGGCGTGCGAGGGAAAACCTATTTTAAACAACTGATGGATATGCTGCCGCCCCACCACAGAGCGCGAAATCTGGCATCGTCCGCCTTGGAATCATCTGATCAGGCAACGGCTTCTGCTATGTCCACAGCGTTGGCACAAATGAATACGTTTATGGATATCGCACTGGAGCAGGTGATCTGTTTTGACAGCAATATAGATGCGGAAAAATTTGCAAAAGAAAAGACGGCCATATTCCTGGTTTTGCCAGAGGAAGATAGGACTAAGAATTTTATGGCAGGTCTTATGATACAAAATTTATCCAAAGAACTGTTT
>ULSG01037598.1_pt1 | contig 10592 bp, 10 predicted proteins | sample 1956191 | NCBI WGS metagenome assembly ULSG01 (sample SAMEA4835703, study PRJEB28245) | human gut metagenome | biome: gut microbiome; material: fecal sample | place: Denmark | collected 2008 | reverse complement strand
TTTGACTTATACTCCCATAACAGATTATTTATATCTGTATATTTGATTACAAACCCTTCCATTCTTCTCCCCCATCCTTCTATGGATGTTCCAGTAAATCTAACAATGTATTACTTTCCTTTAACTGATTACTCTGCTCTCTGTCCCGTTCTATCCAGGAATTTGATATTTCAGATATATTGCATATATCCGAAATCAATATCTGTTTATAAGCACTTACTATATTTGCAAGACTCTCATAACTGCTTAAAAACTTCTCTAATGCTTCTGATTTTCCACTAATATCTGTTGTTGTTGCCTCCAGCGAAAGACCACATGCATCCATATACATTTTTCCGATATCTGATTCCGTGGCTATCTCATCTAAAATAGTTATCATCTGTTCCACTCCTGTTTTAAACATTCCTGCTAATTAAAAAAGTTTCGAATTTTTGTACATAAATCATCCCATGCATTTACCAGTTTTGAAAGTGCTCCATATTTCTCATTCTGTTTTTCCTTTAAAGCATTAATCTCCCAGTTGATTTCATCTTCTACACTGTCAATACCGGAAATATATCCATCATAGTCTATTTTCAATCCGCCACTCTCACAGATTTCATAAAAATACTGTGCCTTATTTCCCGTCCATAATGATTCATAGAAAGTCGGCATATTACTATGAATATTCTTTATATCCTCCAACGCTTCCTTTGCATCATCCAGGGTATTATAAGCAGACCGAAGTCTCTCAATCTCAGCTTCTATATCATTAATTTCGCTTTTGTATAATTCCTGTTTTTTCTCATTTGCACTTTTCTGTGATTTTAAACTTTGATATTTGGAATTGTCATATTTTTTAGCCATATTAATTCCTCATACTCTGCTTCAGTCTTCGAACATCTGCCCGCTCTACATCAAGACTCTCCATTGCTTTTTGAATATTATCAACCATTATTCTCTCATCATCATCCGTATACCCCTTAAATACTACCTTGTTAATATCAGATGCCTGAAAATACATTAACCGGTCTCCCATCATTCCTTCCGGATAAGTACATGCTCCATAATCAAAAAGTTTGTAATCTCCATTTATCTTTAGCTGTAGTCCTCTTGCTACGATTACATACTTTTTTACACCTCCATGCACAATAACAACACTTCCTAACGGCAGATAGTCCACTCTCTCTTCCATTTTGCCACCTCATATGCATACTTATTCTATTTTTATTGCCTCATATCATTTGGGATTATCACCGGAGAATTCCGGAATCTATGAATTGTACTATCTAATCATTTCATCTCATTTTTTCATAGCTCAGTACTCCCGCTGATTCTTCAGCAACTACCTATCAGATTAACCATTTTACATTTCTTTGTCAATTGTCATTTTTATTCAAATTATGTTTCCGTTTTTGTATATATTATATAAACGCAGCCTGCGCCTGCAGTGCCTGTTACCGGCAGCTTCTTACAGATGCACGGCAACAAAAATTTCAGCCTCATGTGTTCCACTCGAAACACATGAGGCTGTTTTGGGTTGCTCTTAAATATTCTTCACGGTTGCAATATCTACCAGAGTAAGCTCTGACTGGGCATTCTCCAAGCTGGTTGCCAGTGCATTGGCTGTATCCATTGCTGTGATACAGTATACGCCGGTCTCAATTGCATTACGACGAATCAGGAATCCGTCACGGTTCTTATCACCATTTCCTTGGGTAGGTATGTCGATGACAAGGTCAATCTTATGGCCTAAGATTAAGTCCATAACGTTTGGTGACTCCTGGGTAATCTTATTGACACGCAGTGCATCTACGCCATGCTCCTGTAAATATTTTGCAGTACTTCTGGTTGCATAAATCTTGTAGCCTAAGGCTGCAAAACGTTTTGCTACGCCGACTGCTTCCGGCTTGTCCGCATCTTTTACCGTCATAATCATCTGCTTATATTTCGGAAGCTGAACACCTGCTCCTAAGAAAGCTTTGTATAAAGCTTCATCAAAGGTCTTGGCAATTCCCAAGCATTCTCCGGTGGACTTCATTTCCGGTCCAAGGCTGATTTCTGCTCCACGCAGTTTCTCGAAGGAGAATACCGGCATCTTGATTGCGATATAATCTGCGGTTGGTGCAAGTCCCGGTGTGTAGCCCATTCCTTTGATGGTATTTCCAATGATAACCTTGGTTGCCAGGTCTACGATTGGGATACCGGTAACTTTACTGATATATGGTACCGTTCTTGAAGAACGTGGATTTACTTCGATAACATATACCTGCTCGTCCATTACGATAAACTGGATATTAATCAGTCCTACTACATGTAATGCCTGAGCCAAACGCTTGGTATATTCTACCAGCATTTCTCTTACTTCATCACTGATGGTCGGTGCCGGATATACGGAAATACTGTCTCCGGAATGTACTCCGGTACGCTCGATATGCTCCATGATACCTGGAATTAAAATATCTGTACCATCGCATACGGCATCTACTTCGATTTCCTTACCCATCAGGTATTTATCAACCAGAATCGGGTGATCCTGCGCAATACGGTTGATGATTCCGATAAATTCTTCAATCTCTTCATCATTGTATGCAATCTTCATACCCTGTCCGCCCAATACATAGGAAGGACGAACCAGTACCGGGTAACCCAGACGATGCGCAACTTCTTTGGCTTCCTCTGCGGTAAATACAGTTCCGCCTGCTGCTCTTGGGATTCCGGTCTTCTCTAAGATTTCATCAAAGAGCTCTCTGTCCTCGGCAGCATCTACATCTTCTGCCTTGGTTCCAAGAATCTTGACACCCATCTTCATTAAGCTTTCGGTCAGCTTGATTGCGGTCTGTCCACCGAACTGAACAACAGCTCCGTCCGGTTTTTCTAATTTTACAATTGCCTCAACATCTTCCGGTGTCAACGGCTCAAAATACAGTTTATCTGCAATATCAAAGTCTGTTGATACAGTCTCCGGGTTGTTATTTACGATAACTGTCTCCCAGCCTTCCTTGGCAAATGCCCAGGTGCTGTGTACGGAACAGTAGTCGAACTCGATACCCTGTCCGATACGGATTGGACCGGAACCTAATACCAGTACTTTCTTCTTCGGTGTTGTCTCTGTTGCTTCGTTTTCACTGCCAAATACGGAATAGTAATATGGAGTGGATGCTTCAAACTCTGCGGCACAGGTATCAACCATCTTAAAGGCTGCTACGATACCATTTTCGTAACGCATGTCATGAATTTCTTTTTCACTCTTTCCGGTAAGTTCTGCAATGACTTTATCCGGGAATTCCATACGTTTTGCTTCTTTTAAAAGCTCTACGGTAAGTGGTTTTGTCTTTAAATCCTGCTCCATCTCAACTAAGATAGCCAGTTTGTCAATAAACCATTTATCAATCTTTGTAATCTCATGAATTTTATCATAAGATACGCCACGGCGCAGTGCTTCTGCAATAACCCAGATTCTGCGGTCATCTACTACATGTAACTGCTCCTGTAATTCCTCATCAGAAAGCTTGCTGAAGTCATAGGATAAAAGACTGTCTACATGCTGCTCTAAGGAACGGATTGCTTTCATCAGGGCACCTTCAAAGTTATTGCAGATACTCATAACTTCTCCGGTTGCTTTCATCTGTGTTGTTAACGTACGTTTTGCAGTGATGAATTTATCAAATGGAAGTCTTGGGATTTTTACTACGCAGTAGTCTAACATCGGCTCAAAACTTGCATATGTCTTTCCGGTAATTGCATTCTTGATTTCATCTAAGGTATAGCCCAGTGCAATCTTTGCAGCAACTTTTGCAATCGGATATCCGGTTGCTTTGGATGCTAATGCAGAAGAACGGGATACACGAGGATTAACCTCGATAACACAATATTCGAAGGTTTCCGGATGCAGTGCGTACTGTACGTTACATCCACCGGTAATATTTAATTCGGAAATAATATTAAGTGCAGAAGTACGTAACATCTGGTACTCTTTATCACCTAATGTCTGGGAAGGTGCTACTACGATAGAGTCTCCGGTATGTACACCAACCGGGTCAATGTTTTCCATATTACATACAGTAATACAGTTTCCATTGGCATCACGCATTACTTCGTACTCGATTTCCTTCCAGCCTGCGATACAACGTTCTACCAGCACTTCTCCGACACGGCTCAGACGAAGTCCGTTGGATAAGATGTCGATAAGCTCTGTCTCATTATGTGCGATTCCGCCACCGCTTCCTCCTAAGGTATAAGCAGGACGAAGTACAACCGGATATCCGATGGTATTGGTAAATTTGATACCATCTTCTACATTGTGTACTACCTGGGATGGTGCACATGGCTCACCGATTTTTTCCATGGTATCTTTAAATGCCTGACGATCCTCAGCCTTAAAAATTGTCTCAGCAGTTGTACCAATCAGTTTGACACCATGTTTCTCTAAGAATCCGGATTCTGCCAACTCCATACCAAGGTTAAGACCTGCCTGTCCGCCTAAGGTAGGAAGGACGCTGTCCGGTTTTTCTTTTATGATAATCTGCTCTAATACTTTTGCAGTTAATGGCTCGATATAAACTTCATCTGCAATATCCTTATCCGTCATAATGGTAGCAGGATTGGAGTTTACCAGAACAACTTCGATTCCTTCTTCTTTTAAAGAACGACATGCCTGTGTTCCTGCATAGTCAAACTCTGCAGCCTGTCCAATGACAATCGGACCTGAACCAATTACTAATACTTTTTTAATATCTTTATTCTTAGGCATTATTTCGTTCCTCCCATCATCTCAATAAAACGGTCAAAAAGGTAAGCAGAATCCTGTGGTCCCGGACATGCTTCCGGATGGAACTGTACGGTAAAAATGTTCTTTCCGACATACTCTAATCCTTCGTTGGTTCCATCGTTTACATTTACAAATGCCGGTTTTGCAATTTTCTCATCCAGGGTATTGGTATCTACTGCATAACCATGGTTCTGGCTGGAAATGTATACACGGTTGGTCTTTAAATCCTTAACCGGATGATTTCCTCCACGATGACCATATTTCAAATGATATGTGTCTGCACCGGTTGCAAGTGCCATCAGCTGATGTCCCAAGCAGATTGCAAAAATCGGTGTGTCAGATTCATATAATTTACGAATCTCTGCAATAATCTCCTTGCACTCCTTCGGGTCTCCAGGTCCATTACTTAACATGATTCCGTCCGGATTCGTGCTTAAAATTTCTTCTGCTGTGGTGTGTGCCGGATAAACGGTAACTTCACAGCCTCTTTTATTTAATGACTGGGCGATGTTTCTCTTAGCACCAAGGTCTAACAGTGCTACTTTTTTGCCCTTTCCAGGCAATACGCTTTTCTCTTCACAGGTTACTTTATCTACCACATTTCCTGTGGTGTAAGCCTTTAATTTTGGAATAATCTCATCCAGATTGTAATTCTCATCTGTTGTAATCATTCCATTCATTGTTCCCTTTTCACGTAAGAGCTTGGTTAATGCTCTGGTATCAATTCCTGCAATTCCCGGTATATCGTATTTTTTCAGAAAATCCTGAATGGTTCCTTCACAACGGAAATTACTTGGCATTCTGGATAATTCTCTTACGATATATCCATCTACCCATGGACGTCCTGACTCCATATCCGGTGTAATTCCATAATTTCCAATCAAAGGATATGTCATTACTACCGCCTGTCCTGCATAAGATGGATCTGTCAGTACCTCTAAATACCCTGTCATCGACGTATTAAATACGATTTCACTGATGACTTCCCGTGTTGAACCGATGCTGGTTCCGGTAAATACATTGCCATCTTCCAATATAAGAAAAGCTTTCATTTGTTCACCCTGTCCTTTCTATTCTTCCGATACCTGCGCAAAAAAAAAGAGTCAGTCATCTCTTTTTCCTTCCTTTTGCATAAAAAATGCACCAAACCTGCACAGGCTACCTAAATTGTAAAAATTCTACCATATCGGGAAGGTTTTTTCAACCTTTTTCGCAAAACAAATAGTCACTAAGTTTGATGCATATTTATCCATTTTTTATGCATTTTTTCTTTTTCTTTTATTTGAGTTTACATAAATATATTTTCTGAGAATACTATTTCAATAACTTTTTCAGGAGTGGCAGACGTTTCCCATAAGGCGGATAGCGGAATGGAATGTCCAGCCAGTTGCCCTTTTCCATGATACTCTTTTCCCGGCTGAAGGTCTCATAGCTATGCTTTCCGTGGTACGCTCCCATGCCGCTGTTTCCTACTCCGCCAAATGGAAGCTTCTCATTGGACAAATGAATAATGGTATCATTGATGCAGCCGCCGCCAAAGTTCACCTTGGAAATCACCGTTTTCTTTGCCCTGCTGCTATGGCACCAATCAGTGGAATCAATGTCAGCTGCACCGGATAATTCCACGGTGACATAATAAGCACGCTGCCATAAGGCTCTCTGTAAATTGTGCTGACAGACGGAAAATGCACGATTGGCGTGCCTACCCGCTTCGGTTTGTCCCACTGTTTCAAATGAACTATCGTATCAGCTAATTCCCTTCGCACAATTCCAACCTCTGTCTCATAGCCTTCAAAGGGTGCTTTCGCCAAATCCTTCTGCAACGCCAGTAACAGTTCCTTTTCATGCCTGATTACTGCTTCTTCCAGCCGCTTTAGCATGGCAATGCGAAAGGCGAGCTTCTTTGTCTCTCCTGTATAAAAATATTTATGCTGTGCTTCTAAGATTTCCTTTATTTCTGACATTTGTTTCTCCCTGCCGGTTGATCCTGTTTCTTCTATAAATAATATCTTCTATATTATATAACATTCCCAGACTGTCGTATACACTTTCTGACAACCCAGAAAGGAAGCAAACCAGAAAGGAAGCAAACCAGAAAGGAAGCCGCATCTCTGCAGCTTCCTTTCTGGTTTGTTAAAGAATATCTTTTATCTATAGGAGTACGATTATTTCACATTAAATGCTTTCATTCCTGGATATACCGCGCTGTCACCTAATTCCTCTTCAATGCGGAGTAACTGGTTGTATTTTGCAACACGCTCACTACGGCTTGGTGCACCGGTCTTAATCTGGCAGGTATTCAATGCAACTGCCAAATCTGCAATTGTGGTATCTGCTGTTTCACCGGAACGGTGGGAACTGATTGCGGTATAACCAGCCTTATGTGCCATCTTAATTGCCTCTAAGGTTTCAGATACGGAACCAATCTGGTTTAACTTAATTAAGATTGCATTTCCTGCGCCCAGTTCAATTCCTTTGGAAAGACGCTCGGTATTGGTAACAAATAAGTCATCACCTACTAACTGCACTTTGTCTCCAAGTCTTGCAGTAAGCTTCTGCCATCCTTCCCAGTCTTCCTCGTCCAGACCATCTTCGATAGAGATGATTGGATATTTCTCACATAATGCTTCCCAGTGTTCAATCAACTGCTCTGCGGTATATTCTGTACCAGCCTTTGGAAGCTTATAGTATCCTTTTCCTTTTTCGCTCTTCCACTCGGAGGATGCAGCGTCCATAGCAATCTTAAAGTCTTTGCCCGGCTCGTAGCCTGCTTTCTTTACTGCCTCTAAGATGGTTTCAATTGCTTCTTCGTCTGATTTTAATGCAGGTGCAAATCCACCTTCATCACCAACAGAGGTTGCAAGTCCTCGCTCTTTTAAAATAGAAGCAAGTGCATGGAATACTTCTGCACACCACCTTAAGCATTCTTTGAAGCTTGGTGCGCCTACCGGCATAATCATAAATTCCTGTACATCAAGTCCGGATGATAATGCATGGCATCCGCCATTTACAATATTCATCATTGGTACCGGAAGACGATTTCCGGAAATTCCGCCTAAGAAACGATATAACGGAATATCTAAAGAAATGGCTGCTGCTCTGGCTGTTGCAATGGATACTGCAAGAATTGCATTTGCACCTAATTTGGATTTATCCTTGGTTCCATCCGCTTTGCGCATTGCCGCATCTACTGCATAGATGTCAGATGCATCCATTCCGATAATTGCATCGTTGATGATTGTATTGATATTTTCTACTGCTTTTGTAACACCTTTTCCAAGGTATCTTGATTTATCTCCATCTCTTAATTCCAGAGCTTCAAATTCTCCGGTAGATGCACCACTTGGTGCAGTTCCTCTTCCTACTGTACCATCCACAAGATATACCTCTGCTTCCACGGTAGGATTTCCTCTGGAATCCAAAATCTCACGTCCAACTACTTTTTCAATCTCTAAGTAATTCATGTCCTATTATCACCTTTCTTTTCATTTTGTCAGATACAGGACTTTTCCTCCCGGAAGAATATTTCTTCCGGTGAATATGGATATTGCCGTCTCCATATTCCAAAGGAGTCCCTATAATTCACGCGAAGTTAGTCATTGCTAACTTCGTTTATTGTATACTAACTAAGCAAAAAGTGCAAGGGGCTTGGCGATTCGTTTTTCTCATTAAATTTTTACTGTGGCGGGTTACATCTTGAGCATGGTGTCAAACCCATGTTCTTCGCCTCTGACAGAGTCACCTCATGGTCACTCTTTTTCAAATACGAGCAGCCTGCCGAATGATATTTTGAACCGGTGTCTGTAATATGTACCATAACGGAACTGCTGTCATTATTTGAACTGCCGGATGCATCTGCAGCTATACCTGCATCACTGATGCCTGATGATGTAGTGCTGTCTGCTGTGGAATTATTTGCTGTACTATCACTGCTTCCGGTCGGTTCTCCTGCTTTCCAGCTTTCTGATGGAGAGCAGTTCCAGGTGATATCATTTCCATCCGATGTTGCTACAATCGTACCCTGTTCATCGGTACGAAACACGGATATGCCGGCTGCCCGCAGACGGTTCAGCACCTCTGCATGAGGATGTCCGTATTTATTGCCTTCACCGGCACTGATTACCACATAAGTCGGTGATACCTTATCCAAAAATGCCTGACTTGTGGCTGTTTTGCTTCCATGATGCGCTGCCGCATAGACATCTGCGGAAATATCAATTCCATTATTTAAAATGTCCTCTTCCGCTTTTTCTTCTGCATCTCCGGTGAAGAGGAAGCGGTTGTTGCCATTCTGCACTAGCACACCCACCGACCAGTCATTCATGTCATTTCCATAGTCTGCATTCGGTGCCACGATGGTAAAAGTTGCTCCGCCCAAAGTATAAGTCTCTCCAACTACCGGATAAGTAGTCTGATAGCCCTTGGACTTCATTGCCTGCACCACATCATCATAGGTTCTGGTGTCATTTGCCACATCCGGCATGATAATTGTATCGCAGTCAAATTTATAAATTACTACATCCAGTCCGCCAATATGGTCTGCATCCGGGTGCGTTCCTATAACATAATCCAGTTTCTCTACACCCTGGCTCATAAGATAGGACTGTACCGTTGTTCCTTTGTCATTATTGCCGGCATCTATCAGCATGTAATGACCATCACAAGCTATCAAGGCAGCATCGCCCTGCCCTACATCTATGAAATGCACCTGCATCTGTCCGGCGGAACTGCTATCTGTCTTATAGGTATTACTGATGACTCCCTCGGTAACAAAATCCTCCGTATCACCACCAGGCTCTGTATTGCTTTCTGTCTCTGTTTCAGTCTGTGTTTCCGTGGCAACGGAACTTTCCCTGTCAGGTTTTTCTTTCTTATTATCCGAATGATTGCCGATTGCTCCGGCTATCATCAATACGAAAATAATAACTGCAATCCATAATTTCTTATTTCCGGATTTCGATTTCATTTTCCTAACTCCTCCGTTTTTCTTAAAATTTCTTTTTTATTATAATATTTTTTTTATGTTTTTTCCACAGAAAAACACTCCAGCCTAAGCCAGAGCGTCATCCCACTTCCATATTAAACTACCTTAATTTACTTCATAATATTTATTTCTTTTATATTTCTCAGTTACTTTACTAGGTGCCACATTTCCGACTCCTGCACAGCCATTTTTTCGGCTAGATGATGGTTGCTTTTCTGACTCTGTTATAGCCATCTTTTCAACCGCCTTATTGTCAACTGGCTGTAAACCTATCTCATCAAATGGAATTTTTACATATAAATGATTAGGTTTTGAAAATCCACCGAATCTGCGAACCAATAATCCCTCATCATCTAATTCCTTCAATGTTGTTTTTACAGAAGATTTGCATTTGCCGATTTGAACAGACAATTCATCTATTGGAAATATCAGATAAACGTTTCCATACTTGTCTATCCAGCTATTCTTTCTCGATATCCGCGCCCGGTCATACAAAATCATATAAAGGAATTTTGCAGTTTGAGAAATTCGCAGTTTTAGCAAAAACTTCGGAAACCGGAAGTACTGAATCCTCTGCTCTGACTCCTTCATGTATTCATATTTCATTCTTTTCTCGCCTCATTTCTGTTTCTAACTGTTGTAAAAATCATTTTTATGCCGGCTAAAAAATGTTCTTACACATATATAAAAGATGAAGGGCATAAACACAGGCTCTTGATAAAAATTTTTTATTTTTCCTGCAAAAAATACCCTTTCATTAATACGAAACGCTGAAAGGTATTTTTACAGCCCCTGAGGAAAACTTTTTTACTTTTTCAGTTAATTGAATATTTGAAAACAAAAAAAAAAAAAAAAAAA
>ULSG01007544.1_pt1 | contig 10635 bp, 9 predicted proteins | sample 1956191 | NCBI WGS metagenome assembly ULSG01 (sample SAMEA4835703, study PRJEB28245) | human gut metagenome | biome: gut microbiome; material: fecal sample | place: Denmark | collected 2008 | reverse complement strand
CGTTCCTCCGGCTAATACCTTAACGGCCTTACAGATCTTGCACTCCATGCGATCAAAGTCCAGCTTGATAGGAGTGCCCTTTCGCACGATTGTCCCTTCCGCCAACTCAGTGGTTAATTTGAAATCTCCGGGAAGGGGAGAGCATTCCCCGCGCCAAAAGACGGGGAACGATCCTTTAATCTTTGTTTTGTTAAATTCGATACCCATAATCTTTTACTTTAATTAGCGTCCGGCAATGATTTGGCCCAATCCTTAGCGAGCTCCTTGCTCTTTTCCTTGGACGTAGAGACAGAGAACGCCGAACCTTTTTCCTCTAATCCCTTTGCGACCTCATTTTGTCTCACCTTGGACAGATAAGTATCAATCGCATTATCGTCCATATCGTCCGTTATAGCGAAGCCCTCCTCTATCCGTTCCTTTGAGATCTTAAGGCTCTTGGCCTTGTCAAGGATCAGATTGTGTCTTTCAGCACGTGCTTTCTCCTCCTTAGCTTTATCATTCTCGGAGGTCAAGAGCCGGATTTTCTCGTCCTGCTCCTCACGATACTTCTTGAACCAATCCGGCTCCTCGTTTTTATCTGGTTGCTGTTGCTGGCCGCCCCCCTTGCCTCTCAACTCCTCTAATTCCTTCTTGTAATTTGCGCATTCGGTTCGCACCTTATCCAAGGAACTCTGGTAAGATTTCAACATTGATTCTTGCCCTGCTACCGCAGTTTCAAGATTATCGTCCGTAATCAGGCCAGTGGACCCCAATGATTCTGCCACGGACCTCAAAACATCCTCCGTTAACCCAAGATTTGAGTACTTCTGTTTTAACTGCTGGAAAATCTTCTCTTTCATGCTATCACTTTTATTTTTCGCATAAAAGTATTGATACATAAGCTTGTAATAAAATAAAAACAGGCTATATACATGACAATAGACCGATTGTCACAAAAACAATAATATTAAACCATTCGTGCCTATTGCTTGATAGGCTGCGCATGCGCCGGTACATCCTTTAAATCGAACGGTCCGGGTGTCATAGCTTGTATGCAGAGATACAATACGCCATCCTGCGTGTAGTACTTGTTGAATTCAAGCGCCATATTTTGTGTATATGGAATAGGATCTTCCATAGTGCCGGCGTGTCCTTCCGCGTCTACTCTTTTCCACAGGCTTAGGGTGGCTGTGCTAGGCTTCCAGTTCTCTTGCGTGAGATGGTCTTTGATACATTCCCACAGGATGTCCTCGACCCGGTATCGCTCACCGGCTTTGACATTTATCCCGGTCTTCCATTCCGGGTATCGATCCTTGACCTGTAAGGCTTCCGACGGGGTAAGGTTATACGTGTTTATCTCCTCGGTAGCCTCCTTGTCCAGTTCGTCCAATGCCAACAATCTGCTGAGTTGCCTATTGATTACGGGTTGTTCTTCTTCCGGATAAGTCCATTCGTCGCTATTCAATAGCTCTATTAAAGACGGGTCGTCGAAATTATAGCGAGGGAAGTCCTCCTCGGCAAAGGGAGATAGATACTCCTCATGCAAGACTACCTTGCTTTGATCCACACTCGTTCTCATTTCGGGCAATATCTCGATTCCGTGAGATTTAGCCCATAATAAATCCACTATAGCGTACCTCATATCATTTTGCTTTTAATGTTTGTAAATAATCATATGCTTTGATACAGTCGTCTTTGGATAGGATGTGGTTGTAAATGGCTAAATTCTTTAAGGCGATTTTAGTAAAGTGGTTTCCATTACTACCAATCATTAAGTACTTATTACTACTTGCGATAGGTTGTTCTTCACTAACTAGCATTTCAGACCAATCATCATAATATACACGTCCATCTGAGCAAATAGCCTTTAAAGATTTAGTATTTAAAACTTGTCCTTTACTTGTGTTATTTATGTATATTATCAATCCATTATCTTTGTTAAACACAAATAAAGAAGAAGGTTTTATGATACCCGCAGACCCCATCCCGTCAGCCACCAGCTTCCACTCACCAACAATCGTAAATTCCTTATCCATTACAAAATCCGACGAAACAACCTTATCATCCACCCCATCAGTAATCAGATAGCCCGCATATTCACCTTCTTGATTATACCCGCTACCTTCCGCAAACCCAAAATTGGTCAGCTTAAGATCATTACCATTGCCTGTAATATTGGCGATAGTAGCACGATCACTATCCTTGTTGGTCTTGCCGGCCACTGTCCATGCTTGGTCGGGGAAAAGCCAAGGGCGCTGGGAATCATCGCCGGAACCGCCACGCCCTCCAAGCCCCAGCTTTATCCCTCGCAAGTCTATGCCCGAGAGATCGATCTTGGATAAATTGATGTCGCTTAGAGCTATCATTGCAGTATCGATATTTTAGAGATTTCTATTGTCGACACGATCCTTACTATCTGTCCAGATTTACCTACTACCCCATTCTCATACAGCTTGACATTTCGAGCTAGATAAGCTGCAACTACCCAATTATCACCAGTAATACTTCTCTCTAAGACAATATTACCATTATCTTTAAGTTCTACATGTAGAACTATATCGCTTGATTGGAGCGATATAGAATCCGATATATACTTATCTCCTTCCTTTCGGAACATTACATCCTTTACCATAATATTTAAAATTCAATTTTGTGAATAAATATGCCTTTATATACCATTTAACAGTATTTTTTATTTAAATAATTCCGTAAGACCTTTAATTTCGATTGGAATCATCCGGGCTTTTGGAATTTTCAATCTTCTCTTTTCTATTATCTTGCGTCTTTTCCCGCTTATCCTCTAATATCCGTCGAATCTCCTCCTCCGGCTTATCAGTCAAGGACAGCATATCTACCGCCGTTTGAAGGGACACCAATCCTGACTCATAGAGTTTCGCTATCATATCTATTCTCTTATCCTTATCCTCGGCGAAAGGCTCGGAGAACTCATGTTGCAGGTCGAGCCTGCCTAACTCCTCTCTCATGCCGATATGAGTTACGTTCATCATGATAGCCAATATAAGATTCTTCTCACGGTCTATTAATATATCATATATCTCTTTCAAGTTATCCCTTTTCATGTATCCAAGGGCCAAGGCCCTTTTCAATGCCTCCCCGGATAATGTCCCAAGCCCCTTCATGTTCTCGTAACTGAAATCCGGGGTGAACGTATCGAATAGTATGCTTGATGACAGGTCTTTTTTCTCCGCCTCTTTCATCGTGGAATAATCGGGCGGAACTAGGTACTCGGCAGCGCTTTTGTCCTTATCGGACATGGTGATAACCTCTCCTACCATATTAGATCCTCCTCCTACTATGCTCTGAATGACATCAGCGGTTAATTTCAATTTTGGATCGGAGAAATAATTATTGGAATCCGCCGCCTTGCTATCAACCGCTTCCTCTCTGTCTATACGCTTTTGCACCCCATACCATGCCTTGTTTTGACGATAGTAGATAACATTTATTTTACCCGAAGGATTAAACAATGGCGTAACATCCCATCCGATATCCGCTCTCTTGCATCTATAGATGTATTCCGGGGTCTCTATATCAAAATGCTCTACGGACTTATCGCCCTCAAGCAACGTATATCCATAACCAAAAGCTATCATGTTATCCCATTGATCAAATAAAGGCCGCAATGTATATCCTTTTGATTTGGATATAACCTTAACCTTTACTTGGGGCATACCATTTTCCCTGTATATATGATAAACCTTAGCGCTCTCCGTCTCCGCCCCAGCCAAACGCTTGGCCTCCCGGATTGTCGTGTTGAATCGAGTATCACGGAGAAAATCACCGAATGCCCTGAAAGCCTTATCCGTATCATCCGATACAGCTTTCCACAAGATAGGCTGCCCGAGGAGAAAAAACAACTCGACCTCATTTATATACGCTTGCCTTCCTCTTGGCAATTTCTCCGTAATATACGGTTCTTGATTTTTCCTGTGCTTATTAGGACGTTTATTAACCTCATGGGATTCCGGGTTATACTCCAAGATCGCTTGGGAAACATCCCTGTCCCGGCATTGCATCATTGACATGGCCCGGCTTATATCCCTATCCTTGATAAGGCTGACAAAGTCCCTCTCCACTCCCAACGAGTTCAATATCTTGTTTTGGAAAACCTGAAATATAGCGTCTATGTAATTCATGTTAAAATCCTAACTCCTCCTTCGAGTACAGTCTTGTTGTTAATACTTTTCCTAGAAGCTTGCCTATCGTCCAATAACGTGCCCCATCGATAAGATGGTTATACCCGTCAATAGGCTCATTGATAAATTTACCGTCCTTGTTTTGGGCGTATACATAGTTCCTAAGCTCTTTTATCAAGTTTAAAGATCTCTTGGTGACACAAATCTTATACTCCATCATCTTGATAATACCTCCCATAACAGATCCCTTGTACTTGTCCGCAGGGTATATGATTATCCCCGCATTTGATATTTCTTGTATAAGCCTTGGATCGGCGCTGTCAGCGTAAACCACCAAGCCTAGGTCTTTCAATACCTTAATAATCTCCTTGGTTAACATATGGGTACGGTAACATTTTTCGTCAAGATATAACCTATCATCAACCAATCCGCATCTAACTATAGCGGTAGGGTCATAGCTATATCCAAAGTCAAGCCCTAACGCCACATGCTTGGCATAGGAAGGGAACTCGTCCACGATCTCGAAATCAGGGAACACCAACCCTTCGGCCATCGCCCGCTGCCCTAACCCATAAACCGCCCAAAGCACCTTATTCTTATTCTTCAATGACTCTATCTCATCGATGATTGTTTGCTCTAAAAAAGGATTGTCCTTATAAGTGGATATAAAATGATACGTCCTAGGGTCATTGTTCAGATCGCAAATCCAGTGCTCGTCACTGAACGACGGGTTATAATCAATGACAGAGAAAAGAGTGGTACGCATCACCAGTTGCTGCCACTCAAGATAAGATATCTCATTTCCCTCGTTACAATAAAGTATATCACGTTTCCTTCCTCTTATCTTCTGTTCATCATCCGTGGAAAAGAACTCCACGAATGATCCATTTGGGAACGAGTAAACCATCTCCGACTTGTTCATGCACCTATTATCCCATATACGGAACTTATCGATCATGATTTCCTTGAAATCCCGGAAGACAGATCCCTTCAGCGCCGGCAATGTCTTCCTCACGATAGATAGAGACAGCTTAGGGTTATGAAGGATATACGCTATAAGGAATATCAATATGTTATAAGTTTTACTGCTCCTTGAAGATCCTTGGGCAGATATGATCTTATAACCGCTATCCAAAGCGCCCTGTACCTCCGTATATATCCTAGTCGTCTGTATCACCATTGATAACGTCCTCCCTCTTGTCAATAACCTGAATAGTTATGGATTTATCCTCGCCATCTATATTGACCTCCGATTTGACAGGCGCATCCCATCCCATCATCTTTGAAAGGCGATCCAAAGCGTCTATCTTGGAATACATCTTTACCTCAAAGCCCTTATCCGTACTTTTGACCGATTGGATAGCTAATTGGAAAGACAAAGGCAGTTTAGACAAATCTTTTATCAAGAAGATCACATAGTTCTTCCCCCTCTTGATTTGCAACATATCCACGACATTGGCCCGTGCTATATTCTTAAGGATATCAATAGCCTCGTCTTTGGTTATATCCGATCTTCTTTGTAAATCAGCTTGCAACTCTTTTACCCTTACCGCTATCTTACCGTTGGCTAGAAGCTCGCAAGCCCTTATATTAATAGTCTCGGGTCTCATATTCTCGCAAGAATAAGCACGCCTATACGCCTCGGAAGCATTGCCTGATTCCAAGTAATAATTACAGAACTTCTCTTGCTTGATTGTCAATTTCATATCTTTGCCTTGAATAAAGATCAAGACCAAAGTTATGTCATCGATATTTATGGTCATAAATAAAGAAAGGGCGATTCGTGACATTCTACCTGTTGTCACGAATTACCCCTAAAAAACCACAAAATTTATTTGGTCTTCCCCAGCCGAACCGATATCTCAGAGAAAATACGCTCTATATCTTGCCTAAAGTACTTATACAATTGATAAGAAAAAACTATGCCATTGATATTGTTGGAAACGACCGTCTTCTCCTTAATCCCTAGCACGTTCCCTAGTTTTTCCCTCAACCCAGCCTTCATCTTACCGCCAGCCAAGGTCATAGGGGAATAAAGATATAATATTATGAATATGAATTTTTTCCTTTGTGGTACATTCCCTTTAGGGATTGGCTTCCCTCCGAGGGCTATCTCCTTGAACCACTCATATAGGGTATCGATCATACCCAAGTCGGTCAACACAGGTTTAGCGATCTCCGATTCACGCTCAGAGAGTCTGTACTTTTGCTCACGAATGGATTTGAGCTCAAAAATATTTGAAAACATATTTTCGTAACTTTACGAGTTACGCACCTGTCCCGCAAATATACGGAATAATATACATGGCAGCCACACCGTATCCATAAAATATGTTATTAGGCATAATTGGGAGTTGATAAGGAAAAACGTTATATTTGTCACGATGGAGAATTAAGACATCAAAAATCCTATAAAAAAAACGCCTTTTACGTGTATTTTTACGTGTAGTAACAAAAACAGCCTTGACAATCAGCAGATTACCAAGGCTGTTGTGGAGATGGAGAGATTCGAACTCTCGTCCAAACGAGGAATTAATTTGCTTTCTACATGTTTATCTTCGCCTTCATTGTCGGGGAAGAGCAAGACCGAAGCCACCCACTCATCCCTTATCCTCTAAAGTTTCGCCTGAGACCCGAGGCTTATCTCAAACTATCTCCGATATTGCTGCACCACCTGATCGGAACGCTTCGGAGCCACAGCATCCGGGTGATGTCACGTCCCCGCAACTTTTGCAGGGATTAAGCTTGAATCTACTATACTTCGATTAAGCAGCGAGAGCGTAATTATTTTCGCCAGTTAATTGTTCGTTGTCTGAGATTTAAGTGCAAGCCAACCACGCACTACATGCTTACAAACCACTTCTACCCGCTGTCAAAACCGGTCATCCCCATGGTTTTGTAATATTTCTTTTGGCAAAGATACATATAATTTCGAATTTAGCAAAGCCCCATAACTGATTCCTTACGATTAGGATTATTTTAATGTAAACGAAGCTGTTTTCACCTCTTTACTATTTCCACCGATCATTACCTGAAACTCACCCGGCTCAGCGACATAATCTAAGGTTGAATCGTAGAATTTCAACATATCCACATCAATATCAAAGGTTACTTTCTTGCTTTCTCCCGCTTTTAACGCAACTCGCTTGAATCCTTTCAATTCTTGGACCGGAGGGGTTATGCTGCGTACGATATCACGTAAATAAAGCTGTACGATTTCCTCTCCATCCTGAGCCCCGGTATTGGTAACAATCACGGATGCTTGAATTTTTCCATTTGCATCCATAGAATTCGTATTCAAAGATACATCGCCATACGTATAAGTCGTATAACTCAAACCGTAACCAAATGGATAAAGAGGCTCATTCAACACATCTATATAATTGGAGACATAACGAGTGTACCAAGCATCGGGAGACATAGGACGTCCTGTCATCTTATGATTGTAATAGATCGGACATTGGCCTGTTACACGAGGAAAAGACATGGTTAACTTCCCCGTCGGAGAAACCTTTCCGGTCAAGACATCGGCAATAGCCGCTCCTGCTTCCGTACCACCGAACCATACGTTCAAGATCGCATTCACCTGCTTTTCCTCGGATTGTAATGCCAAAGGTCTTCCGGTAAAAAGTACCATTACGATCGGCTTTCCTGTCTTTTGGATAGCATCCAGTAATTTTTTCTGCGTTTGCGGCATTTCAAGGATGGCTCTACTAGCGCCTTCTCCACTCATATCTATCGATTCACCCAAAGCAGCGATAATCACATCAGCGCCTTCCGCCACTTTTAGGGCCTCGGCGATTAATTGTTCATCGCTTCTATCATCCCGGGTTGAACGATTTTGATCCGTAAAGTTTGCTTCATAGACGGAATCATCGACTAGATTGCTGCCTTTTGCAAAAACAACCTCTACTCCATTTCCCAAAGATTCCTGTAAATCCTCTACCAATCCATGATAAGATTTAGTCTGCTCATCATATTTCCACGATCCAGCCATATTCGCCTTGCTATCCGCTAAAGGACCGACTACAGCGACCTTACGACATCCTTTAAGTGGAAGCAGATTATTGTCATTTTTAAGTAACACGAAAGACTCCGCCGCAATACGACGGGCCGCGGATACGTTATTTACCGACAAGAACTCTTTGGCGGCTCTTTTCGGATTACAATATTTATATGGATCATGGAACAATCCCAATTGGTATTTTGCGATTAGTATTCTCCGGCAAGCAGAGTCAATCTCAGCCTCTGTTATTTTCCCTTCTTCCAATGATTTCTTTAATACGGCATGATAACAGTCCGCTATCATATCCATATCGACACCCGCCTTTAGCGCCTTGACTCCGACTTCCTGACTATTACCTATTCCATGGTTTACCATCTCCGCTATTGCCGTAAAATCAGACACGACAAAGCCGTTAAATCCCCATTGTTTACGCAACACGTCATTAAGAAGCCAAGTATTTCCGGTCGCGGGGATACTTTCAAATTCGTTGAATGAAGTCATGATACTTCCTACTCCTGCTTCTACAGCAGCCTGATAAGGACGCATGTAATAATTCATGGCAGTCACACGGCTCATATCTACCGTATTATAATCCCGACCAGCCTCGGCCGCTCCATAAAGCGCATAATGCTTTACACATGCCATAAGAGTCGTATCAGCCGATAAATCATTGCCTTGATAACCACGCACCCATGCTTGAGCCATTATACCTCCAAGAAACGGATCCTCGCCCGCTCCTTCCTTTACTCGTCCCCACCGGGCATCATGAGATATATCGACCATCGGGCTATATGTCCAACAGATACCATCAGCACCAACTTCCTTTGCGGAAATTCGAGCGACCTCTTCTATATTCTCCGGTTTCCAACTACACGAAAGACCTAGAGGAATGGGAAAAACAGTTTTATAACCATTACAAATATCAGCACCAACAATTATAGGAATCCCCAACCGACTTTCTTTAACCGCGACTTCTTGTAACTGCCGGATCGCATCGACACCGAATATATTAAATATACCACCAACCTCTCCTCGTACAATACGACTGGCTATCTCACTCTTTTTAGGATTTGGCATTACGTTTCCATAACTAGGAAGATTCAATTGGCCAATTTTCTCATCAACGGTCATTCGACTCATCAGACCATTTATAAATTCATCCGCACTTTTCTGTTCAATCTCAGCTCTTGTGATTCTCTCACTTTTTTCTCTCGCTATCGAACAAACAGGCACTATACATGCCATTGAAATAAATAAAACTGAACTTTTAAGGAATTTCATAACTTAGCTTTTTTACTTCAAAAAAAGCCCGAATAACAGAAAACAGCAATAAACTCACTACTTCAAAGATACGATATGCTATAGAACACGCTTTCCTAGACTACGCTTTTACTACGTTTACCATCAATAATAAACTAGTAATAAATAAATTGCACAATCGATTTTAGAATCTACTCCGCAAGTCTCCAGAAAAGATATCTGGAGTTCTATTCGATTAGACCGATCTCACGAAACCAATCTTCAGCCCGATCCGGCCATTCATTTACAGACGCTCCCGTATCTCGTAACCCGTATCCATGGCCACCTTGACTATATAAATGCATCCATGCCGGAACACCAGCTTCCTTTAAGGCATAATAATAGAAAATACTACTGTTAATATAAGATTTATCATCTTCCGCTTGAATTAACATGGTTGGAGGTGTGGCAGATGAAACCTTTAACTCTGGTGCCAATTGGAAGTTCTCTCCATCTAAATAAGCAGGATAAACCAATAAACAATAATCCGGACGACAACTTACTTTATCCGTAGCATCAATAGCCGGATAAGTACGTTTCAAAAAATTATTGCTAACCATGGCAGCCAAATGGCCACCAGCCGAGAATCCCATCACACCGATCCGCTTTGGATCTATATTCAAGTTCTCAGCGTTCGCTCGAACATAACCAATCGCACGCTGTACATCTTGCAAAGGAGCTTCGTGTTTTTCCAGTCCTTCTCGTCTTGGAACCCGGTATTTAAGTAAGACCGCAGTTATTCCAAGATTATTAAGCCATTCACAGACTTCATCACCTTCCAAATCATAAGCTAAAATATTGTAACCACCACCGGGACAGACAATCATAGCGGCACCCGAGGCCACTTCATCCGGAGCATGATATATAGTAATCGTTGGCTCACTTACATTCGTAATACGCAAAACACTCTCACCACCGGTTTTTCCACCGTCCGTATCAGCTTTCTCTATTAATTTAATAGTTTCTCCCGGCGCCCCTTTTGGGAATAATAAAATCGGATTTTCTTGTGCCATAGACGTATTGATTAAACAAACCCCAATCAATAAAGGGAATATCCACTTCTTAACCATACAACACATTATTAAGTTATAGGGAGCGAATATATACATCTTATTTTATTTATCCAATCAGAATCGAATAAATAAAAACAGAAAAAGGAGTCACCCCTTACGGACTGACTCCTCTCCATCGGCT
>ULSG01032601.1_pt1 | contig 10672 bp, 9 predicted proteins | sample 1956191 | NCBI WGS metagenome assembly ULSG01 (sample SAMEA4835703, study PRJEB28245) | human gut metagenome | biome: gut microbiome; material: fecal sample | place: Denmark | collected 2008 | reverse complement strand
GTCCATGTCATTAATACAGGGGATTCCTGCGGGATTTCTTTGATTTGTCAGAGCAGGTGCCCAAGGAAAAGCCTGCAGATGTCCGTACGCAATGCCAAAAAGAGAGACTTCAATTCGTCAGAAATCGTGGCAAAGTCAATTGAGAGTGTGCTTTTGTAATGTCGACGGCCGAATTCCTGCGCCAGTGTGCGCTTGCCGACTTGCTGGGCTCCTTTGATCAACATTACGGTTTGCCGGTTGCTTCTCTTCTTCCAGGCGAGAAGTTTTTGCGTGGCTTTTCGCTTAAACATATGTAGATCAAAAAAAGACGGACGATATCTGCACGTTTTGCGGATGTGAAACAGCCTCTTTTGCACGTTTCTCAAATAAGCTACGGAAAACATGCCTCAATAGAGGTATATCAAACAATGCGCAAATCGCCGCTTGCCGCCCCAACAAGCGAAGCAAACACGATGGCGGCGGTTTCTGTGCGCAACACGCGAGGTCCAATCAGGGCACACTGCCAGCCTTTTTCGCAGGCCAGCGCAATCTCGGCATCATCGAAGCCTCCTTCCGGACCTACGGCAAACGTACAGGAAGTAAGGCCCGAAAGTTTCGGAGCGGATGCCGCGCCCGGCGCCAGGATAAAGCGCGCTTCATCCTCCAGTTCCAGAGCCTGAACCAGAGGCATAAAAGAAATACTGGGTACGACGGCGCGTCCGCATTGTTCGGCGGCGCCGGCGGCAATGTCGGTGCATTTGGCCAGACGCTTTGCCGCCCGCTCAGCAGTGAGTTTCGTGACCGAGCGGGCAGTCGGCACCAAAACGATTTCCGAGATGCCTGTTTCAACGGCCTTTTCAATGATCCAGTCCGTTTTTTCGGGGCTGACCAGAGCTTGAACAAGGCGCATGCGAACCGGACTTTCGACGGTTGATTGAGTGAGGCTCTCAACCACAATAAAACCGTCTTTGCCTTCAAATGCGATGGGGCCCGAGGCCTCCATGCCTTTTCCGTCGAAAAGTGTGGCCGTCTCGCCCGCCTTCATGCGCAGAACACGGCCGGCATGATGCCGCGCTTTCTCGGGCAACACGCATTTTTCATGAAGAACGAAGGTCGCATCGGGGCAGTAGAAACGAGGCATAAGAAAGAAACAAAATGGTTTGATTGAAGAGGTATGGCGAATTGTAGAAAAGCATATGCGAGCACGGCAAAGAGAATCAGGGGCGGCGGAAATCGAAAACTTCGGCTACGTCTGCACGCATGGTAAAATCGGGCCACTTCAACAAACAGCTCCGAGATGCTTCCCGGAGCGCTTTCATTCGCATTTTTTTATCCGATATAAAAATGACCGAAACAGTCTCCGCCAAGACAATGGCCGCCGCTGTCCGCGCCCTTTCCATGGATGCGGTCGAACGCGCCAAGTCCGGCCACCCCGGCATGCCCATGGGCATGGCCGATATCGCCGTGACGCTGTTCACGCGACATCTGCGTCACAATCCGGCTGATCCCAAGTGGCCTGCACGCGACCGCTTCATTCTTTCCAACGGTCACGGCTCCATGTTGCAGTACTCGATGCTGCATTTGACGGGCTATGACGTTTCCATCGAAGACATCAAGAATTTCCGCCAGCTCGGGAGCAAAACGCCGGGCCACCCCGAAGTCGGCATTACGCCGGGGGTGGAGACCACGACCGGTCCGCTCGGTCAGGGCATTGCCAACGCCGTCGGCATGGCGCTTGCCGAAAAGATGCTCGCCGCGGAATTCAACCGCGACGGATTTGAAATCGTCAACAACCGCACCTATTGCTTCCTTGGCGACGGCTGCATGATGGAAGGCATCAGCCACGAAGTCTGTTCGCTTGCCGGCGTCTGGGGACTCAACAAGCTCATTGCAATATACGACGATAACGGCATCAGTATTGATGGCGACATCAAGGGGTGGTACGGCGACGACGTACGCGGCCGCTTTGAAGCATACGGCTGGAATGTGATCGGTCCGATTGACGGCCATGATGCCGAAGCAGTGGATGTTGCTCTGACGCAGGCCGAAGCCGAAACCGCTAAGCCCACGCTGATCATCTGCCGCACCGTCATCGGTCAGGGCAGTCCTAATCGCGCCGGTACGGCCAAGGCTCACGGCGAAGCGCTCGGGGGCGACGAAATCGCGGCCACCCGCGCCAACATCGGCTGGAACTATCCTCCCTTTGAAGTGCCGCAGGAAATTTATGCGGCCATGGATGCCCGCGAAGCCGGCCGCCGCATGCAGGGCGAATGGGAAGCACTCTTTGCCAAGTACGAAGAGGCTTATCCGGAACTGGCCTCCGAATTCAAGCGCCGTCTCGCCGGCGATCTGCCCGCAGGCTTTGACGAAGCGGTGATGAACGCGCTTTGTGCTGCGGCTTCCGCAGCCGAAACGGTGGCCACTCGCAAAGCAAGCCAGAAGGCGCTCAACGCTCTTGCACCGACGTTGCCCGAATTGTTGGGCGGCTCGGCCGATCTGACCGGTTCCAATCTCACTAACTGGACCGGAGTTGAGCGTCTGACGCATGACAATATGCGCGGTCGCCACATCAGCTACGGCGTTCGCGAGTTCGGCATGAGCGCCATCCAAAACGGCATTGCGCTTTATGGCGGCTTCATTCCCTACAGCGGCACGTTCCTCACATTCTCGGACTACGCTCGCAACGCCATCCGCATGGCCGCACTGATGAAGCTTCGTTCGATCTTCGTCTACACGCACGACTCGATCGGCTTGGGCGAAGACGGTCCGACGCATCAGTCGATTGAACATGTTTCGAGCTTGCGTCTGATTCCGAATCTCGACGTGTGGCGTCCTGCCGATACGGTCGAAAGCGTGGTGGCTTGGTCGGCAGCGCTTGAGCGCCGCGACGGCCCGGCGGCTTTGATCTTCACGCGCCAGAACTGTGCTTTTGTCGAACGCGACGAAGTGGACGCCGACGCCATCGCCAAGGGCGGCTACATTGCTGCCGAAGCGCCTGCCGGCGCCGACAAGGTGCAGGCGGTGATCGTGGCGACGGGTTCCGAAGTGGAACTTGCCATGAAGGCCCGTGCTCTTTTGACGGCCATGAACATTCAGGTTCGCGTCGTTTCAATGCCTTGCTGCGATGTGTTTGACCGCCAGGATGCTGAGTACCGCAACGCGGTTCTGCCGTCCGACAAGCCCATTTTGGCGGTTGAAGCGGGTACGACCGCTCTCTGGCACAAGTATCTGCACGGCAACGGCGACGTTCTGGGCATCGATACCTTCGGTGAATCCGCACCGGCATCGGTTTTGTGGAAGCATTTCGGCTTTACGCCCGAAAATTGCGTGCAAAAGGTTTTGGCGTTGATCGCCAAGTAATTGAATAAAAAAGGTTAGGAGATATTCCAATGACGATTCGTGTGGCAATCAACGGCTTTGGTCGCATCGGGCGCAATGTTCTGCGCGCTCATTATGAAAGCGGCAAGAAGCACGACGTTGAAATCGTGGCGGTCAACACGCTCGGTTCCGATGAAATCAATGCGCATTTGCTGCGCTACGACACCGTGCACGGTCGCTTTAACGGCGAAGTGTCGACCGACGGCCCGGAATGGCTCATTGTCAACGGCGATCGCATCCGCATGTTCTCGACGCGCGACCCGCGTGAAATTCCGTGGGGTGAATACGGCGTGGATGTGGTGCTCGAATGCACGGGTGCCTTCACGAGCAAGGAAAAGGCTCTGGTGCACCTTGAGCAGGGCGCCAAGAAGGTTCTGATCTCGGCTCCCGGCAAAAATGCCGACGCCACTGTTGTGTATGGCGTCAACGACGATGTTCTTACCTCCGACATGACCGTTGTGTCCAACGCTTCCTGCACGACGAACTGCTTGGCTCCGGTCGTGGCTCCGTTGCATGAAGCCATTGGTATCGAACGCGGTCTGATGACCACGATTCATTCCTACACCAATGACCAGGTGCTCACCGACGTCTATCACAAGGATATGCGCCGCGCTCGTTCAGCTACGCACTCCATGATCCCGACCAAGACCGGTGCGGCTGCCGCTGTCGGTCTTGTGCTGCCGGAATTGAACGGCAAGCTCGACGGCTTTGCCGTGCGCGTGCCTACGATCAACGTGAGCTTCGTTGATCTGACCTTCACGGCCAAGCGCGATACGACGGTTGAAGAAGTCAACGCCATCATGAAGGCCGCCGCCGAATCCGATCGTCTCAAGGGCGTTCTCGGCTACAACGATCTGCCGCTCGTGTCGATTGACTTCAACCACGATCCGCACAGCTCGACTTTTGACGCAACGCTCACCAAGGTCTCCGGCGGTCGCCTGGTGAAGGTGACGAGCTGGTACGACAATGAATGGGGCTTCTCGCATCGCATGCTCGATACGGCTTGCGCGATGATGGCTGCCAAGTAATCGAAGTACTTTTGTTCGACAGACCGGCTGCAGGAAATATTTCTGCAGCCGGTTTTAAAAATTCCTATAGAGACTCAGAGTTATGCAAGTCCTGACCCTGGAATCGCTTGCCAAGCAAGGCGCTCTCGCCGGCAAGCGCGTGCTGATCCGTTCCGATTTGAATGCCCCGCGCGACGAAGCGGGCAACATCACCGATGAAACCCGACTGATTGCCAGCGTGCCTGCCATTCGCCTGGCTTTGGATGCCGGCGCCGCTGTTATGGTGATGAGTCACTTGGGTCGACCCACCGAAGGCGAATGCCGTCCGGAAGATTCTCTGGCTGGCATCACCGTTCGTATGAGCGAACTCGTGGGTGTGCCTATTACGCTGTCGCGCCGTTATTTGGAAGAGGGCGTGCAGATCAAGCCCGGCCAGGTGGTGATGCTTGAAAACTGCCGCTGCAACAAGGGCGAAAAGAAGAACAACGAGGAACTCGCCAAAGCCTACGCCGCGTTGTGTGATGTCTATGTGAACGACGCTTTCGGTACGGCTCACCGCGCACAAGCCTCGACCGAAGGTGTGGCCCGTTTTGCGTCCGTGGCTTGCGCCGGCCCCCTGATGGCTTCTGAAATCGAAGCGCTTACCAAGGCTGTGGCTCAGGCTGAGCATCCTTTGGTGGCTATTGTCGGCGGTTCGAAAGTTTCGACCAAGCTCACCATCCTCAACAATCTCGCTCAGAAGGTTGACCAGCTTATTGTGGGCGGCGGTATTGCCAACACGTTCTTGTTGGCTGCCGGCTACAAAGTGGGCAAGTCGCTTGCCGAACCCGAACTCGTTGACGAATGCAAGAAGGTGCTGGAAACGCTCAAGGCCAAGGGTGCTACGCTGCCGCTGCCTGTTGACGTGGTTGCCGCCAAGAACTTTTCGCCTGAAGGTCCGTACCGCACCTGCGCGGTTGAAGATGTGGCTGACGATGAAATGATTCTCGACGTGGGTCCGAAGACCGCTCAAATCCTGGCTGACTATGTTTCGAAGGCCAAGACGATCGTTTGGAATGGCCCGGTCGGCGTCTTTGAAATGGCTCCCTACGCTCAGGGCACGGCCGAACTTGCCAAGGCGATTGCTCAGGCAACTTCCGACGGCGCCTTCTCGATTGCGGGCGGCGGCGATACGGTTTCTGCCGTTTCCGTTTTCGGTGTGGCCGACAAGGTGAGTTATATCTCCACCGGCGGCGGTGCGTTCCTGGAATTCCTGGAAGGCAAGAGTCTGCCGGCGATTGCCGTACTGCAGCAGCGCGCTGCCAAGTAAGGCGATCTTGCTGTCGGTCTAAACGAAAGGCACCGGTTCTCCAGCGGAATCGGTGCCTTGTTTCGTTTGGTCGAAACTAATTAACAGAACCGTTTAGGATCGTTCCATCTTGTCTTGACGGCGCAACTTGTCGGCTAGGATGTGAACGTATTTCCAGCCGATAGCCACAACCACGGGCCCCATGGCAGCGGCGATGACGCCCAGTAAGAGGATCATCGAGAGATTGTTCTTGACGATCGGGATGTTGCCGAAAAGATAACCCACACCGATCAAAGAGACAGCCCAGATGCAGGCGCCCAGACCGCTGTAAAGCTCGAAGCGGGCCATGCTCATGCGGGCAGCACCGGCCACCAACGGGGCAAAGGCTCGTACAATCGGCACGAAACGAGCAAGAACGATCGTCTTGCCGCCGTGCTTTTCGTAGAAGATCTGCGTCTTGCGCAGTTTTTCGATGTTGATCCAGCTGATGGAGCCGTCATAGATTTTGTTGCCGAGCCATCGGCCGGTATGAAAGCCCAGCGTGTTGCCCAGACACGCGCCGAGAATCACGGCAAGCATTAATCCCCAAGGGCTCATGGTACCGGCTGCAGCGACAGTACCTGAAACAAAGAGCAGCGAGTCACCCGGCAAGAAAGCCAGCACCACAATGCCCGTTTCCAGAAAGAAAATCAGGAACATCGCCAGATAAACGAACCAGCCGTATTCGGTGGCGAGTACCATAAGGAAGTGATCGGCGTTGGTGAAAAGCTCCAGAATGAGACTTGTGATGTCCATGTTTTTCTTTCTTCGTGGCGCCGAGAGAAAACAGAAGGCGGCGCAGGCAATAAACAAAGCAAGCGCCGAAAAAAATGCAGGCGCTTCTGCAAGGTCTGCTAAGAATAACACAGCGCTTTTGCACTGTTGTAACGTTCGCGTCAACAAGGTTGCTGAAGATTGCCGCGCAGCGCCACGACAAAGGCAAAACAAGCGACAGCAGACGCTTTCCAATGTGGAAAAAGCGAGTGTCGAGCGCGGAGTCTGACTAGTACAATCCTTTTGAATTGATTTTTGTATTTGAGTTTTTTTCATGAGTGAAGAACTGCAGCGGGAGCCGACGGCACCGCGAAAGATTCAGGAGCTTTCCGATCGGCTGATCAGCCAGATTGCTGCGGGCGAAGTGATCGAGCGTCCGGCTTCCGTTGTCAAAGAGTTGGTCGAAAACTCATTGGACGCCGGTGCAACGGATATTGAAGTCCGTTTGGAAGAGGGCGGCATTAAGCGCATCGTGGTGGCCGACAACGGCTGCGGGATCCCTAAGGAAGACCTGCCGCTGGCCCTTAAGCGTCACGCCACAAGCAAAATCCGTACGCTCACTGATCTTGAGAGCGTCGCGAGTTTCGGCTTCCGAGGGGAAGCGCTGGCTTCCATCGATTCGGTAGCCGACGTGACGATCACAAGCCGAACAGCCGAGGCTGAAGAAGCCTGGGCCATCAGCCGCGACGGCATTGTTCCGGCGGCCGGCCAAAAAGGCACTCGCATTGAAGTGAAGGACCTTTTTTATCTAACGCCCGCCCGACGCAAGTTTTTGAAGTCGCCGGCGACTGAAACCGCGCATATTCTTACTCAGATCGAACGTATGGCCTTGGCCAATCCTTCGGTACGCTTCCGCGTTTTTACGAACGGGCGGGCGAGTCTGCATCTGTCGGCTCAGCCCACAGCCGAGCGCGTGTTTGCCGTGATGCCTGAGGAGTTCAAGGACGCCTGCCGACCGATCTCGGCTGATGCCCCGGGACTTCATCTCGAAGGATGGGTGGGGTTGCCCACAGCCGCGCGTAGTCGAGCCGACAAACAGTTTTTCTTTGTGAACGGCCGATTCATCCGTGATCGCGTACTGCAGCATGCCGTTAAGACGGCTTATGCCGATGTGCTGCACGTACAGGCTCAGCCGATGTTTGTGCTGTCGCTTTCGATCAACCCGTCTCGCGTTGACGTCAATGTTCATCCGCAAAAAAGCGAAGTTCGTTTTCGCGACGGCCAATTGGTGCACAGTTTTGTGTCTTCGGCCATCATGAGGGCGATTGCGCACGGCGCGGGCGAACAGGCGCCAGTCAGTTTGCCCGGTAGTCATCCGGTCGAGCCGATGTCTGTATCTCAGCCGTTGGAAATTCCGGCACAGCGTCCGGTGTCCGGTTCCTATGCTTCGAGCAGAAGCTTTGAGCGTTCCTCCGTGAACAACAACACGCCAAAGCCTCTGACCGAACAGCAGTGGCTTAACCTGTATGGCGGTTCTCACACAGTACCAGCATCCGTGAGTTCAAATCTCACCGCTTCCGCCAAGAATCCCACTGCTTCTGCTCAGCCTGTTTTTGCAGACCTTCTGACTCAGGCCGTAGCGCACAATCAGCCGTTGGGGCGACCTATTGCGCAAATCGCGGGAATATATGTGCTAGCTGAAAACAGCGAAGGGCTTGTGATCGTCGACATGCACGCCGCGCACGAACGCGTGACATACGAAAAGCTCAAAGCAACTTCGGTCGGCATGGACATCACGCAGCTGTTGGTGCCGACGGTCTTTAAGGTAAGCGATGAGACCATGGCGCTTTTTGAGGAGCACAAGGAGAAGTTTGCTCCCTTGGGACTGGAAGTGACGGCGGCCGGTGAAAACTCGTTGACGTTGAGGGCGCTGCCGGCAATTCTCGCGCGCGGCAAGTTTGATGCGGCAGATCTGGTGACGCATTTGCTGGAAGATTTTGCCCGCTTCGGTGATTCGGCTCTGACCGAACAGCTTCGAAACGAGTGCCTTGCCACCATGGCTTGTCACGGTTCGGTGCGTGCCCATCGCGAATTGACACTGCAGGAAATGGATGCGCTTTTGCGCGAGATGGAACGTACCGATCGCGCCGATCAGTGCAATCACGGTCGTCCGACCTGGACGCAATTGACGCTTGCCGACCTCGACAAGCTTTTTATGCGAGGCAAGTGATGAGCGAAAAACCTCGAGCTCTGATGCTTCTCGGCCCTACGGCTTGCGGCAAGACCGCCGTTTCGCTGATGTTGGCCCGTGAGTTTGCAGCGGAAATCATTTCCGTCGATTCGGCTCTGATCTATCGTGGCATGGATATCGGCACCGCCAAACCCACTAAGGAAGAACAAGGTGGAGTGCCGCATCATCTGATCGATATTCTTGATATTGAAGAAAGCTACAGCGCCGCTGCATTTGCTGAAGATGCCGAGCGACTCATCGGTGAGATCTCGGGGCGAGATCGATACCCTCTGTTGGTGGGCGGAACGATGCTGTATGCCAAAGCCCTGAGAGAGGGGATGGATGAAAGTCCGGCAACGGATCCCGCAGTTCGAGAACGTATCACGGCGCTGGGCGAGGAGCTCGGGTGGCCAGCCATGCACGAGCGGCTGACCCAGGTTGATCCCATAACGGCCGCGCGTCTTGCCCCTAACGATCGGCAGCGCGTCGGACGCGCTCTGGAAGTGTTTGAGATCACCGGAAAGCCGCTCTCGAGTCTGCATACCGGAGCCAAGCGCTACGATCCCACGCTTGCCGTGGCGGCACTTTTCCCGCAGGATCGAGCCAAACTGCACGAGATGATCGGCAAGCGCTTTGATGCCATGATCAAGGCCGGTTTTCTTGACGAGGTTCGCACGCTCATGGCACGTCCCGGATTTGATGAAAACCTGCCGTCCATGCGCGCCGTCGGTTATCGTCAGGCGATTGCGCACCTCAAGGGTGAAACGGATTTCGAACAGTTTCTGGAAAGCGGAAAAGCGGCGACGCGGCAGCTTGCCAAGCGCCAGATCACTTGGCTGCGCTCCATGCCCGGTGTGGTGACGTTTGATCCTTATGAAACGCCTTTGACAACGATTAAGGACAAGCTGCGTCAGATGGCGGATCCGAATCTGGATTAAGTTGACATCAGATCGCTGGAAAATGATCGGTTTTGTGCTTAATTGAGTGTAAAAGCAGGAAAAATTGCTGTCAATATGATTCAAAACGAAGAAATCGAAGGCACGTTACAGCGTCTGCGAGACGTGCTCAAAAACACGGCCGAGAACAATCGTCTTTGCATTGCATATTCTGGCGGACTGGACAGTCGTTTCCTGGCTTTTTTTGCTTCCAAATGCGGGTTGGAAGTTGAGCTGCTTCACGCGTCTGCCGCACACGTGTCGCCCTCGGAGTCTCAGAACGCCGTTGATCGGGCGCAGGCCATGGGCTTGACTGTTCGTGTGGTGCATCCGCCTTTGCCGTCACCTGAGGCGTTGGCCGCGGCCGGACGCAACCGTTGTTATGTCTGTAAACGGTCGATCTTTTCGTTTTTGCAAAAGCAATCGCCGGCACCTTTGTGCGACGGCAGCAACGCCAGCGATGCATTGGTTTTCCGTCCCGGAAGCCGAGCAATAAAGGAGTTGGGGGTGCATACGCCCCTGGCCGATGCGGGCCTCACGAAACCCATGATTCGGGCGGCCGCGGCGTTGCTTGGGTTGCCTGATCCTCAACAGCCTGCACAACCTTGTCTGCTGACGCGCTTTGACTATGGCGACGCGCCTGATGCGCGACGGTTGCGTCTGACGCAGCAGGTCGAAGATTTTCTTTCCGAACTGCCCGAACTGAAAGCGGGGTTTCGTTTGCGTTGGCTCGGAGATCAGCCATTGCTGCATGTTGCCTCTGCCAACCGTTTCTCATCGAAGGAACTGGGAGGTATTCAGACACGCCTGACAGAAAGTTTTCCGGAACTTGGCTCGGTACACATTGAGGTGATGGACAACCTCTCCGGTTGGTTTGATCGGCGTAGCCGACGCATAAGACCGGGCTCCTGAACGGTTGATGTAAGGTTTGGCAGATACAGCTCTTGTCCAAACTGATGCGAGGCCAAGTGCTACGCAGCCAGCCTACTGTTTGGTGCCAGATTTTTTTCGGATCGGGATGTTGAACTGCTGCTCGGCAAGTTCAAAGAAATCCCGCAGGATTCCCCTGCATTCATGTAGGGGAGGAATGCGGCTCTAAAAC
>ULSG01026798.1_pt1 | contig 10895 bp, 12 predicted proteins | sample 1956191 | NCBI WGS metagenome assembly ULSG01 (sample SAMEA4835703, study PRJEB28245) | human gut metagenome | biome: gut microbiome; material: fecal sample | place: Denmark | collected 2008 | reverse complement strand
TGAAAAAGAGGATTATCCACCATCCGTCACCGCCAAAACCGCCGAAGCCGCCGTTTGCTGAGGTTGGTGCAACCGGCATGGTCATTACCGGCGCATCAGAAGAAATCGCCATTGTTTAGTTTTCCTTTCGATATGTATTTACAAATACCCGGCCGGATAAAATGTACCTACTTCATAAGCGCCTGGAACTGTTGCGCAAAGCTCTGCGCTTGATTGAGCTGCTGCTGTGTTATCTTTCCGCTTTGAAGCATTTTTTGCACTTCCTGTTGTGGGTCTCCTTGAAACGTGCTTTTAAATTGCTGAAAGCGCTGCACGAGCTGCTGAAACTGCGGATTAACTCCGCCGCCGAGAGCTTCAAACAAAGGATTACTCATTGCTTACCTCCTTCGGCATAAGCGCCGCAACTTGCTTTACAAGTGCCTCATACTCCGCCCGGGTCACATAGTCCGCAGTCGGCTGAGCCGGTGTGCTCTGCGCTCGTTCCGTGTAGTCAAGAATGCGCATAGTCGGCATGCCTGCCGTGTCAACGGATTTAAGATAGATCGTTTGCCGTTCGCTGTCCCAAAGCGGAACAGTGTTTCCGGCAGCTACTAAATACGCTTTACCTGCCGCCTCTCCCTGCACCCAGATCATGCCCTGCTGTGCAGGCTGCTGCTGTGCTCGCATCTGCGCGAGGTTGTCCATCATAGGCGGCTGATAATATGGTTGCCCATACATGTTGCCGTAACCGTAAGCCATGATTAATCCTCTCTTTCAAAGTAATAAACCGGCACTTCCTCGCCGCTGTCCCACGTGTCGTAGTAATCGCCGTTTACGACGGCCACGACGTGCCCGGACAGTGCAAGGACATAAACGCCGTGCGGATGTTCATCGGCGAAGGCGGCGACTGTGTAGCACTCCGGGCAAGCATCTGGCAGCATGCGCTGTCTAAAGCCGTTGGCTTTGAGGTAACTTCCCCAGACGCTGTTTCCCGAGGGCATGTCGTGCGCTCTCAGACCTTCAACGCACAAAGCGAGATAGGTCTTTTCCCAGTCCGTTCCCATTGCTTTTGCAATTGCTCTCACTGCGCAATCGCCGACGCGCTTAGCGCCCGGATTAGGATTAAAAAACACGAACATTTCGCCGCCTCCCTTTACCTAAAGCTTAAAGCTTTTCCGCTTTCAAAGGGGGTAACTAATGTCCGTGTTATGGGGAAAATGGGCGTAAAAAAAGGGGAGGTTTTGCCTCCCCTCAGCTTTTGAAAAGCCGCTCGTAATTATGTTCTATTTTGGCTCTTGCCGTTGTGATTCTCTTCGAGACGGTTTTTCGGTCAAGCCCTATTTCTTCTGCTATGTCTATCTGCGGAATTTGCTGAATGAAATACAAATCCGCTATCCTACTGCCCTCGCGCCCGAGATTGGAGCTGTATATAAGCTCATCCCACTTCTCGCGCGGCAGCATTGCCATGTCCGGCCTGAGCCGTAATCGCGCCTGTGTCATTTATCACACTTCGGCTTATCGTACTCCATAGCCTGCTTGCTGTCGCCCACTCCGGCGGTTGTCGGGTCTGTGACTACGCCGAGGATGGTCAGCACCGCGAACAGCGCGTTTACAACGGCCAGCAGCTTATCGCCCAGCGCGTCAAGCTTGAGATCGATGCCGAACACCGCAGCCACTACCTGAATAAGCAGCAGCAGCGCCGGGATTAGCGCAAGCCAAAAGGTTTTGTTTTTAATGCGTACAGTCCAATTGATTTTCATGTTTGATCCTCCGTCAATGATAATGATTTTTCATGTCGCCCTCAAGGTCTGCTATCCGATGATTTGCCACCTTGAGCTGTTCCTCTACTACAGGCATACGCTTTGCAAAGTTGTTGTGCTCCCTGACCTCTCGTGTCAGCTCGTTCACCTTTGTTTCCATTACCGCCTGTGATTTGCTGTTGCTGATAAGTACGCCGATAAGCGTCAGCACGCCGGTTATGATAGCTACGACTACACTTTCAACCATTATTTTTTAATTATCCTCTCGCAAAAAATTATCGTCCTGAGCATATCCTCGGTCAGGTCAACCACGCCGCCGCCCTTGCCCTTGATTATGCCGTCCTGCATAAGCTGCCTGACGGTGTCGCGGTAAAAGCCCTCCGGTACATCCTTGATCGTTTTCCATCTTTCCATTTCTTCATCCTCGCTTTCTGCTGAATATTTCGGCCTGCCGAAGCCGTAGACCGTGCTGCCGAGATACCGGGTAACGCGCTGTACGGCGTTGCCGTAGTTGCCCTCGATTGTAACGAACGTATTGCCGTTTACGCTTTCAACAATGCCCGTGTGGCAGGGAAGCCCGTCGCGGCTGTCGCGCTGGAAATACTGGTCGCCGACCTGCGGCTTGGTGAAAAGCCTCGCCTGTGCCGCGTAGTATTTCGCCCAGCTCACGCAGCTTGCGCCGTATGGCCCGGTAAGGCACAGAATAGCCTTTGCCTCGCTCCCGGCAACGCGATAGAAGCACCACGCTATAAAGCTTGTGCACCATTCATAGCCGTTCTTCGGCGTGTTCCAGAACTTCGCCTTGTCAAGCTCCGCCTGAAACATCGTGAAGTTGCCCCGCCCGGCATTATCCTCAAAGCTGTATAAGTCCTTGTCCGATGCCTTTTCCTTATAGCCTATGTACTTTGCAGCCAACTCAAGCACCTGTTTCGGGGTAATGTTCATGGTTGAAAAATCACCGTCCTTTATCATCCCGGTGGGCATTTTTTATTTTACCCATCTCGCGCCCTACGAGATGTTCTTCAATTTGTGGCGGTTGTAAATCTTCAAGGATAGCTATTCTTTTTTGGGGCTTGTGCTGTCTATCTAAACTGAGCCGCCGCAGTTTTCTTTTTTCAAGCCGCCTATTTATAAGTCCCCGAACGGCAGGGGGCAGTATTGCAAACGGCATTAATGCCGGTCACAAGCTACGCATCCTCCCACGCGCTCGGCAGAGCAGCTGCATCGTGCACGACGTTATCCTGCAAGCACCTGTGCACCTTGCCGGAAGCGTCCTTGTAGCATTCGCCGGTCATGTACATGCCGCTCGTTCCGAGAGGGGCTACCCATGCTTTGGCCTTGGCCGGGTCGGTCGTGTGACACAGCCCCCACAGTGCGCGCAGCGTTGACGGCCTGCCGCTGTAGTTTGCCGCGTTATAGGGCTGGATAAGCTTCCGCACCTGACCCTCGTCGGCCACCGGCGTTCCCACCGGGCATGCGCTGTAATCCTTCTGCGCGTCGAAATCGGGCACGGCGATTTCTGCGGCGATAATTTCAGTGCCGGTCATGGTGTTCGCCTTTGCCCGCAGGGCTGTGGCATCATCCGCGCCTTTTTCTTTCATTTTTGCGATCGCTTCATCTTTCGTCATATGCTGTTGACTCCTTCCCTGTAGGCTGCGTCGAGTGCCGCCGGAGTTATTGCGTCTGCAATTTCGGCCTTCATATCCTGCACCGTACTCGCGCGATCGTTAACTTCAAGCATTCTGCCGGTCTGTAGCCACGCAGCGAGATTATTTTCAATCTCCTGCTGTAGCCCATCGCGCTGCTTAACGTGAAAGACATACTCGTCATATTCGTACAGCGGTGCAGCGTTTTCATCATCTGTTGGGGTAATGTCTTTGCTGTTTTCATGCAGTCTGACCTCGACATAACCCGGCATAGGCCAGTAGCTTTCAACCGTCACAGCTGCCGGGGAAGTGTTTCCTTGTACTCTCATGATGCTGCCTCCTTATTGTGGTATATAGACTAAGCGCGAGCCGGACTTAACTGAATATATCCCGCTAGGTATCGTCAAATCGGCAATAAACAAACCGCAAGCAGCTTTTGAAGTCCACCCTCCACTTACTGAAACCGTTTTCCAACCAGACTCTGAATAGCAGCAGTCGCACATGAAAGACGATGAACTGCCTCCTTGGGTTTGGGGCAGCATAATATGTTCATTGTCGCCGATATCAAGCCCTACTTGTTCAATAAATTCGCCACTCCAATTACCCACATGTTCGTAAGAAAGTAGCGAATAATCTGTTGAAGTGTCATCCGCATATTTAGATGGATCATTGCATACATAATACGCGTTATCATGAGCATTCACACCATCTACACTTTCAAATGTGTTTCCCCACAGGCCCTCAAGGCCACGCCAAACCACATCGACTTGGTCAGCGGTACCCGCTGGACGTCCAGTAAGGTTTGGTACATTGTCACAGCTGCCGGTGCGTTGCGCATCATAAAAATTGCTAGTATTTGGAGAATCGGAATAGCCCGCTCCTATAGATGCCTGCACATCATTATTTGCGAACTCAACAAGAATTAACATTTGAATCGCAGATAATGTAGATATATCGAGGATCTGCCAACCAGTGCCTTTCGTTTTCGCCGAGCTCCTAAATGATGCTCGGCTGCGCTGCGTAGTCGGTGCTGTATTGCTTTTAGATAACTTGTCAGAAGAAGTCTTGTAGGCACCAACATAAACGCAGTCTTTTGGACTATTTGCGTGATTAAAGGCAGGGTGCAATGTAAACCCTTCCAGTTCGCTCCCAGCAATTTTTATGTATTCTATATCGCCTTCTCGGTACCGCTTATACCAAAATTTCGGTATTTTTACCATTACATCGCCGGTTGATAGCGTTTCACGTGTGATGTCACTCCAAGGGTAATAATCGTCAAAATCACTTGCCCCGGCAACTACGCCGATGGAGGCAGTAGCCGTAAACGATTCAGCGATATCCGTTCTCGCCCAAACCGGTGATGGTTTTGTAATATCGCGGCTGATGCCAAATATCTGAACTGCATAAACCGCCACCTTTTTAAATTCGCCATCTGTTGAGATATCAACATTTTCAGACTTGGCATTTTCACCAAGTGTTGCGGTTACAGTCCACGTCCCCTTACGCGTCACTTTGAATGAGCAATTACCGGAGGTTGCAACTGCGGTCAATGTTGTACCGCCATTCGAACACGTGCACGTAGCGCCTTTATTAGAAATAACCTGTATGATAGCGGCAAACGATGCGCCGCCGCCTGCGTGATTGATAAGAGGCATTACAAATCCCTCCTTATGATAATGGTTACGGGGATATTCATTGTCGGCTTATCACCCAGCGCGACGAGCTGGATGCTCCCTGCCGCCTGTGTGCCGCCGACGATCATAGCGCCCGACAGTGCCTCCAGCTGCGCCTGTGTTATGCCGTTGTTCTCTCTCGGCAGCAGCTCCACCGCTGATGTTGCAGTGATGTTGGAGTTGCTGAGCGTGTATTTCTTCGCGGTGCTCCACCCGGATGCAGATAACGTTGTGTTGACCTTAGTGCTCTTGGCCACTTTGGCGTCCCACACCGCTCGTTTCTCGGCCGTAACATGCTTGACCGTGTCCGATGCGTGGGCGTTGAGGTTTGATTGCACATTAGCTGCCGCGCCGCCGGTCTCCTTACTGTTCCACGTGCTCCGCTCCGCTGCCGTGACGTGCTTGACCGTGTCCGTTGCGTGGGCGTTGAGGTTTGATTGCACCTCGGCCGCCTTTGTCTCTGCCGTGCCCTGCGAGTCTGCTCCGACCATTGCCGCCGTGTAGTCGCCGCTCTTGGGTACGACAGCGCCCGAGCGCCCGTTGAAGCTCGCCACGCCGCCGCCAGCCGCGCCTTGAGCCGCTTTAGCCCAGTACTTTGCATTGTCGGTATCCTCGCCCTCGCGCGTTCCCGTGCCGCCTACAGCCCAGCTCTTGGCCATATTGCCGCCTGCCGTCGCCGTTGCCGCCGCGCTTTTTGCGCCGCTCTCGTATTCTGCCGCCGCCGTTGCGGAAGCCTCTGCGGCATTCTGCGCATCTTCGGCTTTGCTCTGGGCAGTCTCAGCCTTGCCCTGTGCGGTCTGCGCTGCTGCCTGTGCTGCTTTCGAGGCATCTCGCGCGGCCTCTGCCTTGCTCTGCGCGGTTTCCGCTTTGCCCTGTGCGGTCTCGGCTGCTGCCTGTGCCGTCTCCGCGGCGTTCTGCGCAGTCTCGGCTTTGCCCTGTGCGGTTTCTGCCGCTGTCTGCGCGTCCTTTGCCGCCTGCGCCGACTGTGCCGCCGCCGACTGCACCTGTGCCCAGATGGGCAGTGTGCCGGTCGATACGTCCTCATAGCCCTCATAGCCCTTGCGTATCTTGCCGACCGTCGCCCACACCGTAGGTATCGCGACCGTGTTGGCGTTGTCAGCACCGTACACGCCGACCATGAGTATCTCGTCGCTTTTCTCAAGGCATTCCTGCGGAATGGAGCAGACGTTGTTTTCCCAATACGAATCGAGCACGACCTTTGTAACGTCGCCTGCCGTGAATATCGCGGTTCTGCTTATTCCCGAATGCCAATCGGCTGAAAACTCGAATTTTATCTTTGCATTTATCATGCCGCTGGTTAAGGTTTCGTTTTCCGTCACCGTCGCCAGCGCTTTGCCGATCATGATTGTTGTCAAAAGGCTTTTCCTCCTTTTTCGCTTCTTGATTTCAGCATAACAAAAGGAGGCAGGGCTTATTAAGCCCCACCTCCGCATGTTTTTTAACTTTCGTTGTCCTCTTTGCGCTTATAATATTCCTGCGCATGGTCGATTATCCCCTGCGCCGGGTTTGAACTCTTATAGGCTGCTGCTTCCCATTTCGCAAGGCTGCTTTCGTTATTGACTTCGTACTTAGCGATATGGTCTGCGTACTTGTATACATAACTGAGCATGTATGCCTTTTCGGCATCGGATGCGCGAGAATATGTGCTGCTGTTTATTATCTTCGTTGCCAGATCATAAGAGGTTCGCCCCTTAACTGTTGCATACTTCACATATTCCTCAGCCGTCAGATATTCGCCGTTGATTTTTGTGTTTGTTTTCGCGCGGCTGGGATATACGGAGGTTTCGCCCAGATCATAAAGCCGTTTGAGCTCGCCGTCTATCTCGGTGCTGCGCTCCTTCTTGACGTATGCCGGATTTACAAAGTTGTTGAGCACCCTCTCAAACAGGTTGCCGGTTTCCTCTGTACGTCCCCATGCGTCAATGTACGGTATCTGACTGAAATCATAAAGCGGTATCTTGTTGGCGATCTTGCCCCACATATATTGCAGCTCAGAGCCGACATTGCTGTTGCGGTCAATATACGTTGTTTCTCGCTGATTTTCTCCAAACGCTCTTTCGGCCTGCCCGAACAGCGTCGGGAAATACTGTGATATGTAGTTTGTCGCCATGCTCGTTGCGATTTTGAACGAACCCTGTCCTTGCTTTATGTAGGCAAGGTTATCAAACAGATCGTTGACGCTTTGAAGCATTGACATTTCAAACATCGGCGTGCTGAGGCTCATGACGGAACTCATAAGGTTCTGGACAAAGCCGTTATCCTCGCTTTTGCCGCTGAGCGAATTATACAGTTCAACGCCCACGAATAGCGGCATGCTTTCCGGCGCGAGCCAGTCAAGCGTGATGCTTAGACCGCCTATGTTAAGCGCATAGTTTTGACTTCCGCCCAGCTCGTCAAACTTGTTTTGTTTATCGTCATCTCCGGGACTGCCGCTGAATAATCCCCACGATGCCAGAAGAACACCCAAGCCAACAAGCGCAGTGCCAGTCAGCCCGGCGGAAACGTCGTCGATAAACTGTGCCGGTGACATTCCGTTTTCTGCATCGCCGTTTACATACGCCTTGACTTTCTTTGTGTCAACGGCGAGCGACTTTATAAGCCCTACGGGCGAGTATTCCACCGCTCTCACGAGTATGTTTGCCGGTGTTTTTTTGAACGGCAAAACGCCCTCTATTAGCGCAGAAGCGATCTTGTTATCGACCTTGCCGAGCCTGCTGACCATTGCCGAAAATCTGTTTGTGTCGCGGTAAGTCGCTTTCTGGGCTTCCTTTATCGCAACGGTCTGAGCTTTTATTATCGTGCTTTCGGGTACCTTGCCGGTGTTGAGCTGTTCGGCGGTTATGCCGTTTGCCTTGTACCATTTCGCGAGCGCGTTGGCGTATGCAGGTTTACAAAACCATGCGTCCTCCGCGTCAAGCAGGTTTGAATTGCCCTTGCGTGCCGCCTCAAGGATTTTGGTTTTGTAAATCGTCCTTTTCTTGTCTATGCCCTGGAATGTATCGACATACTTGCCGCCCGAGAGTATAGTCTCCTGCACCGCTTCATAATCGGTCATTGCATATTTTATAAGTGCCACGTCATTTGCGTTATTGCGGTTGAGCATGGCTTTGCTGCGCTCTATGCCACCGTTCACTTTGCTGTCGGCGACATTTTCAAGGCCGTATGCTATGGTGTTTTTGGCTGCCCTGACCGGCACGAAAAATGCGTTGCCCACGATGTTTCTGACATGTGTACGAGGATTGCCCAGCATTGCGAGGTATCTGAAATTGTTGAGCTTTTCATACCATGTCGCGTCTATCTGCTGTGCTACGCTCTGCTCGATTTTCGCCCACGCGGTTTTTATGCCGTCCTCGTCGCCGCTTCTGAGCGCCTTACCGTACTCGTCATACAGCACCTTGTCAACGTGTATATCCGCTTTGTTGTCCTTGTATTTCTCGTTGAGGTCTTCCTCTATAGTCTCAACGGACTTTGCGGCAAGATACAGTTTGCATTCGGGAGAGAGCTTATTGAGTATGCGCATCGCCTGCAAAGACTGCGCCGTGTTCGTTGAGTTCTTCACCATAAGTGAGGCAATATCCAGCGCGGTTGCATAATCTCCGCTGTTGACGGCATTGTTGTATAGGGCAATGCCCATAACGGTATTGTCCTTCGATACCTTACCGGCATTTATCTGTGCCTTGTAATCGGCAAGCGCCTGTTCCCAGCCGTTAGCCTCTATCGTGATCTCGGCTTTTTTGAGCGCTGCCTCGTCGGAATAGGCTATGTGTGAGAACTTACCCTGTGCCGCGTCCTCGCGCAGTGCGTCGGAAAACTCTGCCGGAGTAACGCCGCTGTTTGCGAGTGTGGAAACATGCTTGCTCGTGAGCTTGCCGTTCAGATCTTCCTTGGGTATCTCCTGCGGCGCTCTGTGCTGCTGCTCGGCAAGGTTTGCTTCCTGCTCTCGGCTTATCGGATGCAGCGCGTTGTTGCCCTTGCCCTGAGCCTCAGTTACCCAGCGCTCGCCTCTTGTTTCCTCGCCCGTGAACTCTGCCGAAGCCGCGCCCATGCCTTCCGGGAGCGGATTTTCTGCCGTTCTATCCTTTACCCTCGTAAGGACATTGTCCAAAGCCTTGATATTGACATAATCGCTGAGTTTTCTGTGTTCCTCTGCGTACTTTCTGCTAAGCAGGGTAAAACGATTTCGGGCTGTCGCTATGGCGTTTTTGTCTCCGCCGTTCTCTGCCGTTAGCACTTCCTGACGTGCCGTGTTAAGCTTTTCGGCAATGCCGCTGACCTTGTCATACTGGCGCTTATAGTCCTTGATAAGGCCGCGCTCGTTCTCGTTTGCCGCGTCCTCGTTTGTCGCCTGAGCGAGCATGGTTTCATTCTGCCGCCGCAGCTCAGTAATGCTCTCTGGCTCTCGGGAGTAGCGGATATCTTCATTCTCGCTGTCAAAACGCTTTGACAAGGGAATGATATTGCCATTGTCGTCATAGGTAATAGGATCAGCTGCTTTTATTTGTTCAGAGTCAAACACGACAGCTTCGTCGCCATCCTTGCTCTGAATCACACCATCATACCCCAATTTTCTGAGTTTACTACTAAATTCAGGAGACTCCATTATTACACTTGCGACACCTCCTATGTTTGATGTGCCCGTGTCTACATAGTCAAAAACAACTTTTTCTATATATTTCATAGTCAACATTACTTTATCATTAGCTGCATCTTGACCATAAACACGCTGATTAAATTTATAATCTGTGAATTTGTGTTTTTTGCCGTCAGCTCCTTCATAAGTCTGAGTATATTTATCGGCCAAAACGGCAAATTCATTATCGGTGTTTTCTAATTTTTCAACTTTGAAATCCACTGAATTGTAGTATTTCATAAACAATTCGGAAAACTCCGCATATGGCATTGTTTTTACATTATCGCTTCCTTTTTCAACATAGCTTACGCTGTGCTTTTCAGCCAACTCAGGAAACTTATTAGTAAAATTGACAATAAACGCAATGTCTGCACGTCCCCGTGAACGTTTTCCGCCCAACATATACATTTCTTGTTGGAAATCAAAGGGCTTTGTGATTCTCAGGTATGCTTTTTTTACATTGCGTCCATAATAGCTTGCCTCGCCTCTGGAGTACGCAAAATAGAAGCCTTTGCCGAAAAAGCCAGAGTCGTTCGCCGCGCCTATATACGACTTATCGAAAACGTTAAAGTTATCAGAATTTGTACCATGGTAAAAATAATAGCTGCCATCATACCCGTTTTTCATTGCGCCCCACTTCAAAGCCGCCTCATCAACCATTCGTTGTGCTTTCTCGATGTCACCGCGTTCGACAGCTTCCATGTATGCTGAATCCGATACAGGCTCGCGGGAAAATTTCTTGTTGACATTTTCGGAAGAACTGCGTATACTGTTCTTAGAAGCACCGCGACGAGCAGAGGCATTTTGCCTCATCTGGTCTTTCTTAAAAAGATCAACTTCGTCTGCGGTGTTTTCTTTTATGCTTACGATATCGTACAGATACTTTTTCCCGTCAGAAGCATTGAGAATAATAAGTTCAGCGTCAAAAGATTTGACATTTGTGACCTTACTGTTCTGCTTTACAGGGAATGCAAATGCGGTTGAGTATCTGTAAATACCATACTCAGCATCCTTGTTGTCTGCATGCTTTGCTTTTTCCCAGCGGCGGTTTGTGGCGATCTCTATCATCTCGCCGAGCTTGCCGATAGCCTTATTCTTTGCTTTGAGAATTGGCGGAACATTTTTCAGTATCTGTTTTGTATACTCTGACTGCGTATACTCGCCGGGTAAGCTCTCACCGAGATAG
>ULSG01000327.1_pt1 | contig 10906 bp, 12 predicted proteins | sample 1956191 | NCBI WGS metagenome assembly ULSG01 (sample SAMEA4835703, study PRJEB28245) | human gut metagenome | biome: gut microbiome; material: fecal sample | place: Denmark | collected 2008 | reverse complement strand
CTTCCTGTATCCTTCCTATTATCCGGAGGGAATGAGCAATGTGCTGCTGGAGGCTGCGGCCTCTGGCCGCCCGGTGATTGCTGCTGATCGTGCAGGCTGCCGCGAAACACTGGACAATGGCATTACCGGATTCCTCGTTCCGGTCAACGATGAAAAGGCAGTCATTGAGGCAACAGAGAAAATCTTGCAGATGAGCAGTGAGGAACGTAAGGCTATGGGATTGCGTGGAAGCGAGAAGATTCGGAGAGAGTTTGATCGTAAGCTGGTTGTTGAGGCATATTGGGAAGAAATTCAGAGAATCACAGGGGTATGAATGCTATGAACAAGTACATCAAGGCTGCATTTTGCGTTCCGCTTGCAGGGGTTAAGTATGCTATTTTGAAGATTGAAAATGGGAAGCGTTTTAACGCATCTTTTCCGGCAATCATGTCGCCTCTCACAGAGGTTACAGTAGAGGGCAAATCCCATTTGTGTATCGGAAGGAAACTAAAAATGCACAATGGCGCAAAGATCCGCGTTCGCAAAGGTGGAAAACTGGAAATTGGTAAAAACTTTGGAATGAGCAATGGCTGTGTTGTTACTGCCTACGACCACGTTAAAATCGGCGACAATGTGATGTTGGGACCCAATGTTCTGATTTATGATCAGGACCATGATTACCGAGCAGAAGGCGGTATTGCGGCAATGAAGTTCAAAACCGCACCGATTACGATTGGCAACAATGTATGGATTGGAGCCAACGCCTTGATTCTCCGAGGAACAACGATTGGAGATAACACTGTCGTTGGGGGGGGGGACAGTTGTCAAAGGAAATTATCCGCCTAACAGCGTAGTCATCCAAAAAAGAACAACGGAAGTGAGAAAATATAATGAAACGGATTCTTTATATAGGCGGATTTGAACTCCCAGATAAAAATGCTGCTGCTCATAGAGTTTTATCGATTGCAAAAGCTTGGCGCGATGCAGGTATCGAGATTGTTTTTCTGGGTGTTACAAAAGAATGCAACGAATGTGATGTGCTAAAAACAAAGACCGAAGTACAAGGATTTGCGGCTTACTCAATACCATACCCCCAAAAGAAAAGCGACTGGATAGGCTATCTCACAGATATAGAATCTGTAAAAAGATTGATTGAGGATTACGGAGAAATAGACGGAGTCGTTTGTTATAACTATCAAGCAATCGCCTTTGAGAAACTGAGAAGATATTGCAAGCAGCATGATATAAAAATATATTCTGATTGCACTGAATGGTATAACACAGATGGAGCAAACCTTATTTTCAAACTGTTAAAAGGTTTTGATACCTGGTATAGGATGGTCATTGTCCAAAAAAAGTTGGACGGCTTAATCGTAATTAGCAATTACCTCAAGAATTACTACAGGAGATGTGAAAAGGTCATTGTTGTACCACCACTTGTGGACGCAGAAGAAGATAAATGGTTTGAGAATTCTAAAGACCTAGGAGATGGAATCAATTTCATTTATGCTGGACAGCCTGGTAATAAAGATAAAATTGGAGAAATCATTGCCGCATATCAAGACGTGGAAAAAAAACACAAGTGTAAATTGTGGGTAGTTGGAATTAGTAGGGATCAGTTCCTACAAAGTTATCCTTCCATAGAAGAAAAAGATATTCCCCAAACAGTTACTTTTTTGGGGAGAGTATCTCACCAAGATAGTTTATCTTATCTAAAAGGGGCCGATTGCTCGCTTATCATTCGTGATTCAACCCGCACGAACAACGCTGGCTTTCCTACCAAATTTGCTGAGGCGGTCACTTTGGGAGTTGGAGTTATTGCAACAGATATAAGTGATTTAAAAGAGTATTCCGGTATGCTTGATAATATGCTGATTGTGGATAATTCGGTTTATAATGCGATGGTGTCGTTTGTTGAAAAGGGAATGTGCAGGGGGAAGCTGAGCCATATTTTTGACTATAGAAACTGGACAGAGAAACTTGCAAGATTTTTAGATTGAGGCGGAATTCAATGAAAATAGTAAAACTTTCAAAAAAACTATTCCTTAAGATATTTCAAAGGATAACTCCAATTAAGTATGCAAAGTATATTGGGGTAAATTGCTATCCGGAGTCACTTCATATATATGGGAAGGTTTATTGGAATACAGAACCGTGGTTGATTACACTTGGCGAGGATGTTTACATCACAGATGGAGTTAAATTTATCACGCATGATGGTGGGACACTGCTGTTCAGAAGGCTAATCCCTGATTTAGAGATAACAAAGCCTATTGTGGTTGGCAAGAGAGTGTACATTGGCAACAATGTTCTGATTCTCCCTGGAGTGAAAATAGGAAATAATGTTGTTATTGGTGCGGGAGCAGTCGTTACGCATGATATCCCAGATGATTCTGTTGCCGCAGGGATTCCAGCTAGAGTCATAAAATCGACCGATGAATATTTAGAAAAAATTAAAATTGAATCACTACACTTAGGACATTTGTCAGGAGCGGAAAAGGATAAAGCATTGAGAGAGTACTACGACTATGACGGCTCTGCTCCTGAAATTAATTGATTTTATTTAGATATGCGGAGGAGTTTAAGGATGGTTAAAAGACGAATTGCTTTAACATTTAAAGAGAACGGTCAAAATGGAGGCCCGTATATTAGCCATAAAAGAGTGCTTGACAGTTCCCTGAGTGAAGCATACGATTTAATACCATTAACCATTCCGCGAGCTCGTTGTCTAATGACACCTTGGGGTATGAACAAATTTGTTGCAGAAATCAAAAAAAGTAATGCAGATGCAGTGCAAATTGCAGGACTGCAATTGGATGGCATTTTGACAATGTATGCGTGTAAAAAAGCACGAGTAAAAACAATTGTTGCTGTTCATGGGCGGATGATAGAGAGTCCATCTGTGAGGGGAGTCCGAAGGCGTTTATATGACATTGGCGAAAAGTGGACAATCAACAATGCTGATGCGGCATTTGGTGTAAGCGATTATGTTAGTTCATGGGACATTTGCAAAAATGCACCAAACTATTATGGGACGATATACAATCTGCCCCCAAAAGTAAAACAATTGAGTGAATCCGACAGAAAGAATACGAGAAAGAATCTCGGATTGAGTGAAAATGATATCGTTTTTATTTCAACTGGCAGAATCATAGAGGAAAAAGGCTATGATACACTGTGGGAGGCTATAAAGAGAGTAGATAGTACTTTACCCATTAAATATGTGATTGTCGGTGATGGAGCGTTTTTGCAGCTGTGGAAAGAAGAAGCACACGGAACAGATTTTGAAAATAAAGTTATTTTTTTGGGCTACCAAAAAGATGTTGATAGATTTCTAAATGCATCGGATGCCTTTATCATTTGCACAAAACATGAAACCTTATGTATTTCATTACTGGAAGCCGGAATGTATGGACTTCCTCTTATCGGAACAAATGTAGGGGGAATTCCAGAAATCATTAATAAACAAAACGGAATTCTTGTTAAAAGCGAAGATGCCGATGGCTTTGCTAATGCAATTACTTATTTTGCTTGTAATCGTAAAATAAGGGAAGATTGCGGGAAAGCAGCGATGGAGTATGTTTCAGCCAAATTTAGAGAAGAAAGTATTCTAAATCGACTAGAACAGTTGTATGAGATGGTGTTAAAGAATGGGACTATATAATTTGGTAATGGGTACAGTTCTTATTTTGTATTTCGCAGAACTTGTGTTCCCGCCAATAACTACGGTTTTTAATAGTGGATGGGTTTGTATTTTTTGCTTTTTTTTATGGTTTCTGCTTAGTCTGTTAAAAGACAGAAAGTATTACCGTTATATAAAGCCGAAGGTGTTGACTGCGTTTGCTTTCTATTTTGCGACTGCCTTTTTACCGTATCTATTCGGAAATTCGGTGATTGCGCATAGATATATGGCATTGTCTCTAGTTCCATTGGGCTATACAATCTATACCTATCACGATGAACATGGCCAAAGAAGGATGATTACTATCGTCCTTAAAATAACGCTGGTTCTATCTACAATAACAGCACTGATAACTGTATCGGCGCTGTTTAGCAATCCTTATATCAGTCGTAGCATAAAGTCATCAGGAGACGTAAGCAATAGTCTTGCAGCTAAGGGTATTGGAGGATATAGTTTTGTTTACTTTGTTGCGATAGTGGCGGTTATACTTGTTCATTTGTTCCTTACGGAAAAGCAAAGGGTAAAAAAAAGCGTGTACTTTCTCTTGGCGTTGTTAAGTATGATTTTGATTGTAATGTCTAGTTATATGACTGCATTACTAATTCTCCTTATAGAAATGGCAACATATTTCTTTGTCAAATTGAAAAAGAAATCAAGAAAAAATGGTCTGATCTTTATGGCTGCGTGTTTCATAGCTTTCGTAATTGCCTATCTCTTTATGATAAATCAGAATCGAATTATAGCTATGCTACCTCCACGAGTAGCACAGATTTTCTCCGCAGGAAATTCAAGTACCTTTATGTCGATTATGTCAGAGTTTAGTGTGGATCGCCTCCCAAGACTTCAAGAAAGTTTTGAAACCTTCAAAAAGTATCCGTTGTTTGGATTGGTTGGTCAAGACACCGTAAGATATGAGGGTGGCTACCTCACAGGATTTGGTCAGCATTCTTATATTTTTGATACGTTTGCCTTATATGGACTCGTTCTTGGGGTGGGGGCTATTTTCTCATGTACAGCTCCATTTCATAGGAACGAAAGAAAGATGAACAATTACAGTGAATTAACATGGGCTGTGTTTATTGGCGCTACACTGATTTATGTGCTAAATAATGCAACAGAGTCTATCGGGCTTGCGGTAGGAATTGTTTATCCGTTTGTCAGAGACGCTTATAGAACGGAGAGTCAAAATGAAAAGATTGGTTAATGCATTTGGATGTCTCTTTGAGAAACTTATTAAGGGCATAAATTATTGCAGAAAAGAATATCAAAAATCAAAACTTGAGTATTGTGGGAAAAATGTATATCTAGGTTCAGATTGTATCATGACTGAACGAAATATTCGAATCGGAAATGAAGTTTATGTGGGACCAAGATGCATCTTTCAATCAACCTACGGGAAGATAAGAATTGGCAATCATGTAATGTTTGGACCAGGCGTAAATATTCATGGCGGTAATCATAAGATTAGAGAGATCGGTACACATTTAGATGATGTTAGCCCTAAGAAAGATGGAGATGATGGCATTATAACGATTGGTAATGATTGCTGGATTGGAGCAAATGCAATTATTTTATCAAATGTTACTATCGGCGAAGGATCTGTAATCGGGGGGGGAGCATAGTAACAAAGGATGTGCCGCCATACAGTATATATACAGGATCACATGTTCCTCAAATTAGACCAAGATTTGATCAGAATAGCAAAAAAAGGCATATTCAAATGCTTGAGGTTAAATATAAGGAGTAGTTAACATGATCTACTATATCGGATATTACTGCAGAAAAGAAGATATTGGAATTCGCTATGGGGCTGTTTCTGCAATTTCAAAAATGGATTATGTTTTGTCAGTTTTTGAAAGAGATAATGATAATATTGAAGTTTTATCAAGAAGCTATTTGCTAAGGAGAAAGCCGAAAGCGGATGAACCAGAATTTGTGATTGGCAATTCAAGCAGATTGAAATACTTTTCCGATATAGATGGTTCAAATCGGTTTCTCCGTTTTCTTAGCAGAGCGAATGTAAATCGGAAGTTGATAGGATTCTGTAAAAATGAAATAAGATCAACAGATACAGTTGTTGTATATCATAGCACAGATGATCTTCCAATTCTTAGGTATCTAAAAGATAATATAAAGTGCAAAGTAGTTTTAGAGCTTGAAGAGATTTATTCGGATGTTCATAACGATGGCAATCTGAGAGAGAGAGAAGAAGAAACCATTAAATTAGCTGATGGTTATATTGTAGCTGTTGACTCGATGAAAAAGGTGTTGCCAGAGAAGCGTCCTTATGCTGTTGTGAATGGCACCTATACTACAGAGAAAGAACGCAATGTGAGATTTAACGATAAAAAGATTCATTGTGTCTATGCGGGAACATTTGATCCCATCAAGGGAGGAGCTGCTGCTGCTGCTGCTGCTGCTGAGTTTTTGCCGGAAAATTATCATGTTCATATTCTAGGCTTTGGAACAGAAGAACAGAAAAAACAGTTGCAAGAACTGATTGCAGCTATGCAGAAAAAGACAAAATGCACGCTTACTTATGACGGTTTAAAGAGCGGCGAGGAATACATCCAATTTCTGCAAAAGTGCCATATTGGTTTATGCACACAGATACCTGATGCTAAGTATACCGAAACCTCCTTTCCATCCAAAGTGCTGGTATATCTGGCAAATGGCCTGCGGGTTTTGTCGGTAAGAATCCCGGCGGTAGAGAATTCTGCAGTCGGTGGAATCCTCTATTACTATGACAAGCAGTTACCGCAGGAAATCGCAAACGCAATTATGAGTATCCCGATGGAAGATGATTATAACAGCAGGCAGCTTCTGAATCAGCTGGATAAGGATTGCGAAAATAATCTAAAACGGTTGATGGAGAAAATGAACAATGAACTTGATTGAGAAACTTAAAGCGAAGGACAATACGGGAATCGTTCTTCGTAACACTTTAATGTCTGCCGTGGTAAAAGGCGGCTCACTATTTATTGCGTTATTTACAACCCCGGCCTATATGCACTTCTTCAACAATGATGAGGTACTGGGTGTTTGGTTTACGCTACTCTCTGTACTCTCATGGATACTGAACTGCGATATGGGTATAGGCAATGGGCTAAGAAACCATCTGGTTTATGCCATTAATGAGAAAGATTGGACTAAAGCCAAAAAATACATTTCATCATCATATCTGTTTCTTTCCGGACTTGGTGTACTCATTCTTCTGATGGTAGTCGTTGCAGGAAAATTTGTGAGCTGGAATAGGGTTTTTAATATTCAGACTGACCTAGTAGATGCCGACACAATGACTAAAGCAGTGCAGATTCTACTGGCATCTATTATTCTCCAGTTTGTTTTACGGCTGGTTACATCAGTTTTGTATGCCTTGCAGGAAGCGTTTGTTCCCGGTTTGCTCAATCTCTTAACCAACGTGATGATGCTGGGATATGTACTGACTTCCAATGCACTGGGTAGGAATAATAGTTTGGTAGCACTGGCGTCTGCTTATCTTGTAGCGGTCAATTTGCCACTGGTTATTGCAACAGTCTGGGTTTTTATTTGCAAGATTCCAGAAACCCGGCCATCCCTTGCATTTTTTAGAAAAGATTACGCAATGTCAGTCCTGAAGGTCGGGACGGCTTTCCTGTGGCTTCAGGTGATTGCAATGGTTGTTGATAACACCAACAATTATCTTATTACGCTGTTCGTCGGAAATTCTGCGGTTGTTGAATATCAGGTTTATAACAAAATTTTCAACCTTCCGATGACTATGGTGATGCTGGTTACGACTTCGCTGTGGTCTACAATTACAAAAGCAAAAGCGGAGAACGATTGGAAGTGGATTCAAGCGAGCTACAACAAGTATATGAAGATTGCTCTCTTACTTGGATTGGTGGAGTTTGCAGTGGTTATTCCTCTCCAGTGGATATTTAATTTTTGGCTTAGAGATAAGACAATTCCGGTTAATTATGGGTTTGCAGCGATTTTTGCCTTGTCAGGAACGGTTATGAGCCTAAGGACGATACTTGCAAACTATTCCAATGGGTTATGCGAATTAAAAGTACAAACGGTTTATATGACCATCGGAGCTGTAGTGAATATTCCGCTTGCGTATATATTTTCTCGCATTTCCGGAAGCTATATTGCAATTGTTGTAGCGAACATCGTTTCAATGGCACCATATTGCATTGCACAAATGGTTTGGTGCCGGAAATGCTTCAAGGTAAGGGGTGAAACAGTAAATGGACAGGATGAGTGAAAAAAAGAAGAACACCTTCATTGACTACTTGAAAGGCATAGCAATCCTTCTGGTTCTGGTGGGCCATTGCGTACAGTATGGCAGTGGAGCAGCCGTTTTAGAAAATGGTGAATACTGGAATAATATCGTTATGAAAGTGATCTATAGCTTTCATATGCCGCTCTTTGTTGCAGTTAGTGGCTATTTGTTCTGGTACAGCGTGAAAAACCATGGTATGTTTTCCAGTATAAAAAGTCGTATCGCTAGATTGATGCCAGTTTGTTTTACATGGGCACTCATCTTAAGCCTCGTTGATTTTACAAAAGGCGAATTTCCTGGTGTAAAGCATACTGTTTATTATTTTTTGACAGATTTCTGGTTTCTGTGGGCCATTATTTTTTCAACGGTCTGCGTGGCGCTGATTGAGTTTGTCCATAATAAATTCGGGGGGGTACGCTGCTGTTGCAGCGGTGCTGCTTATGAACGCATTCATCTTAACGCCCGATATGCTGTGGTCACACGCATATAAATTTGTTGCTCCATATTTTATTGGCGGATATTATTATGCAAAAAAACAGAAAAGCTGGCTGAAGTCCAATATAGTTGGCGGCACATCGGCGTTACTTTGGGCAGTCTTGATACTGTTTTACTCGAAAGATTCCTATATTTATACTACGGGATTAACGGTTTTCAGAAAAGATAATATTTGGAATCAGCTCGGAATAGATGCTTATTGTTATTTGGTAGGCATTGTAGGAGTTATAGCGGTTATCTGGATTTTGAAAAAGCTCTATGCCGTTATTGCGTCACGCGAAGAATCGTGGGTGACATCCGGTCGAAGCATGATTGAGTATATGGGGCGGAATTCCATCACCTATTATATTTTATCAACTTACTTGTTTGCATGGATTATGCCAAAGATCACAAAGAACTTTACATTTAATATCATTTCAATGTTAGTGGAAACCTTTGTTGTGGGCGTATTGTGTGACGTGGTTGGCAAAATAATAAAGCGATTTAAGCATCTCTCTAGATGGTTGATAGCAAATTAAACGTTGAGGCACGAGAAAAATTGATGAAACAGTAGATTTCGTTTTTTGAAAGCAAATAGACGTAAATCTTCTGTATGATAAAAACAGATATGTAGGAGGAAATAAAAATGTCTGCATTTGATAACGCAACCCTTATGATCACTGGTGGTACTGGTTCTTTTGGTTCCACCGTCTTGAAGCACTTTCTGGATTCCGATTTGAAGGAAATCCGCATCTTTTCCCGTGACGAAAAGAAGCAGGACGATATGCGCCATGAGCTTCAGGCCAAGCATCCCGACACCGCCAAGAAGGTGAAGTTCTACATCGGTGATGTCCGCAATCCTCAGTCTATCCGTGACGCTATGCCTGGTGTTGATTACATCTTCCATGCTGCTGCTCTGAAGCAGGTTCCTTCCTGCGAGTTCTTCCCCATGCAGGCCGTCCAGACCAACATCATCGGTACTGATAATATGTTGCACGCCGCCATTGATGCCGGTGTCAAGCGTGTCGTCTGCCTGTCCACCGATAAAGCAGCCTACCCCATCAACGCTATGGGCATCTCCAAGGCCATGATGGAGCACGTCATCTACGCCAATGCCCGTGTGGCTGCTGAGCGTGGCGGCACCACCATCTGCTGCACCCGTTACGGCAACGTCATGTGCAGCCGTGGCTCTGTTATCCCTCTGTTCATCGACCAGATCAAGGCTGGCAATCCCATCACCATCACCGATCCCAACATGACTCGCTTCCTGATGAATCTGGACGAGGCTGTGGATCTGGTTATGTTCGCCTTCCAGCACGCCAATCCCGGCGACCTGTTCATCCAGAAGGCGGATGCCTCTACCATCGGCGATCTGGCTAAGGCCGTCCAGCAGCTGTTCGGCGATACCGGCACGAACATCATCGGCACTCGTCACGGCGAGAAGCTGTTCGAGACCCTGATGACCCGTGAGGAACGTCTGCGCAGTGAGGATATGGGTCATTATTTCCGTGTTGCTGCTGATAACCGTGACCTGAACTACGACAAGTTCGTGGTCAAGGGCGAGGTACATACCATGGCGGACGAGTCCTACACCAGCCACAACACCGAGCGTCTGGATGTGGAAGGTACTGTTAAGAAAATCCTGACAACCGAGTATGTCCAGAATGAGCTGAAGGGCATCCCGAATGTCTAAAGAAAAGTTGCTGCTGGTTGGAGCCGGTGGCTTTGGCCGCATGGTGGCTGAACAAGCGATGATAGAATATGACTGTGCCTTTGTAGACGATGGGCAACCTGTGGGCACTGACATCTGTGGCATTCCGGTGGTTGGCAGTCTTGCTGATTTGCCGGAGCTGCGGAAGGAGTACGGCTTGCTGGTGGTGGGTATCGGCAACAATCGGTTCCGGGCACAGGTGTATGAGAAGGCGAAAGCCCTTGGCTTTGCTTTTCCCAATATCGTTGCGCCCAGCGCCTACATCAGTCCATACGCAAAGCTGGGCTGTGGCTGCGTGGTGCTGCAAAATGCCTGTGTCCAGAATGGTGCGTCCGTTGGCAACGGTGTCCTGCTGAATGCCGGAACGGAAGTTCACTGTGATGCAGCGGTAGGGGATTACGCCTTGATCTATACTAACAGTGTGATTCGCACCGGTGCCACTGTGGGCAGCTTTGCCCGCATTGGAAGCAACTGCACCATCTGTAACAATGCAGCCGTGCCGGATGGCGCAGATATTCCGGACTGCACCGCAGTACATTAAGAGGTGAGAGAATGAACATTCTAGTCACAGGTGCCAAGGGCATGGTAGGAACCGCCCTGTGCAACAACCTGAAAAACATCCGGGACGGAAAGAATAAGACCCGCCCGGCATTGGATATTAAAGAAATCTACGAGTATGACCTGAACTCCACCCCGGCGGAGTTGGACGAGTATTGCAGTAAAGCGGACTTTGTGTTCAATCTGGCTGGCGTGAATCGTCCGGAAAACCCGGAGGATTTCATGAAGGGCAACT